>SDBV01004043.1_pt1 | contig 21269 bp, 14 predicted proteins | sample 2277081 | NCBI WGS metagenome assembly SDBV01 (sample SAMN10402039, study PRJNA504765) | marine sediment metagenome | isolation source: marine sediment core GS10_PC15, 223 cmbsf | place: Arctic Ocean: Southern Knipovich Ridge | collected 2010 | reverse complement strand
ATTATTATCTATAATCAAAATAGAGATGTAATCAGGAGAATAACTGAGTTCATTGGCATAAATACCAACAACGTGGCTGAATATATGGCTTTAATTTGTGGCCTGCAAGAAGCTCTTTACCTGAAAGCGAAAGAGTTAAGCTGTTTTTTGGATAGTGAACTTGTGGTAAAACAATTAGAAGGGAGCTACAAAGTCAAAGACAGCAAGTTAAAGCCTCTTTACTATCAAATAAGACATCTGGAGAATTTCTTCCAAAAGGTGAGCTTCAACTATATTAGTAGGGATAGAAATAAAGAGGCAGATAAATTAGCCAAAGAAGCAGCAAAAAAGAAGAGGGGATGAGGTGATCGCGGGATATTTAAGGTATCCTGAGGAAAGTCCGGGCTCCTTGAAAAGAATACTGGGTAACCCCCAGGGAGGGCGACCTTACAGACAGTGTCACAGAAAAGATACCACTTATTATCTAGTGAGCTAATGAGTAAGGGTGCAAAGGTGGGGTAAGAGCCTACCAGCGAGAAAGTGATTTCTCGGCTAGACAAACCTTTTTGGAGCAAGGCCAAATAGGAGGGTTTAACCCTCGGGTAGGCCGCTGGAGGTCCAGGGTAACCTGGGTCCTAGATAAATGATTACCGCCAGTAGAGTTTTTTCTGGTAACAGAACCCGGCTTACGTTCCCCTCTTTTTTTTAGCGTATAGCGTTTAGCGGATAGTGAAAAACAAAAAACGCAAACAGGGAAGGTAGATACTCAGTAAAAGGCGTGTCACTGCGAGGGATGAAATTCTGAAGCAATCTCAGTTTTCGGGATTGACACGTCGCTATCGCTCCTCGCAATGACAGTAATAGATGTACTTTGATGAACATTTACCAAGGAGACAAATGGTTGTAGGACTTGGTTAATGATTCACTATTCACGAAATACGATTCACCAGCTCGGTCGTGCGTGAATAGTATTGTCTTATGAATTTTAGGGTTCTTTTTTACAATATACCATATACGACATACGAGAAATTGCCTGTTGAGGCAATTTCTTGACTTGCGCGACAGAATGTATAGAATGTCAAAGGAATTCTAGACTGGAAGATTTATGTGGGCGGCAAAAAGGTTGCTCAAATTAAAAAATTATTAACAAGGAGGATGTAGAATGAAAAAATGGCTGAAGATTATCGGAGGGGTAATAGCAACTGCAGTAGGAATATGGCTGATAGTTATTTTTGCCTCTGAGGTGCTTATTTTCATTCAAGGAATCATAGGCATAGCTGCGGCTCTAATAGGGTTAATTATTTTGGCCATCGGCGTCAGTGAGTTAAAAGAATAAGTGATAAGGGTTAGCGTCTAGCGGATAGTAAAAAAAGTAGAATGAAAAGTGGAGTAGATAGTTAAAAAAACTTTAGAAGTTTCATAAATCAGCAAAAGGTGTAAAACGGAGAAGAGGGAATAATGGAATAGGATGGTTTATCCTATACGCTAAATGCTACATGCTATATGCCAAGAAAGGGAGGTAGTAAGTAATGGCTCATAAAAAAGGACAAGGCCATACCTCTAATGGAAGAGACAGCGCTTCTAAACGTCTAGGAGTGAAGAGATATGGAGGACAATTTGTAAAGGCAGGCAGTATTTTGGTGCGACAAAGAGGCACAAAGTTCCATCCGGGCTTAAATGTGAGCAGAGGTAACGATGATACCTTATTTGCCAGGATAGATGGACATGTCAAGTTCGAAGGGAGGAAGAAAGTTAGTGTATATGCGGTTTAGGAGAGAGAATTGAAACACAAATTATTTACTCCCGGACCTATCCCTCTACCCGAAGAGGTTAGATTAATTCAGGCAAGAGGGATTATTCATCATAGAAGCAAAGAATTCAGTGATGTTTTTAGAGAAATCCGGGAAGAACTTAGATCTGTATTCCAGACGGAGAAAGAAGTTTTGTTGTTTAGTTCTTCGGGCACAGGAGCCATGGAGGCAGTGGTGGCTAATCTCTTTTCTTCTGGTGATAAAGTGCTTGTAATCAGAGGAGGGAAATTTGGAGAAAGATGGGCCGAGATTGCCGCTGCCTTTGGTCTTAAAGTATATCCTATTGACGTTGAATGGGGATGCGCGGTTAACCCTGAGTTGATTGAGGAGAAGCTTAGTGGAGATCCAGACATAAAAGCTGTGTTTGCTCAATTAGTAGAAACCTCGACTGGCGTGGTCTACGATATCGAAACCTTAGCTAGGGTAACGAAGGGAAAAAGGGCTATACTAGTAGTGGATGCTGTGAGTGGATTGGGCGCCGAGGCGCTCTGTACCGACAAATGGGGAGTGGATGTGGTAGTTGCGGGGTCACAGAAGGCATTAATGATTCCTCCCGGCTTGGCTTTCGTTTCTTTGTCTGCCAGGGCCTGGAAACTGACAGAGAATTCAAGTCTTCCCAAGTATTACTGGAATTTTGAAAAAGTTAAAGAAGCGCAAAATAAAAATCAAACTGTCTATACCCCGGCTATTACCTTAGTCTGTGCTTTAAAAGAGTCCTTGAGGTTGCTTAGAGAAGAGGGATGGGATAATGTTCTTAGCCGGCATGCTAAATTAGCTAAAGCTACTCGTCAGGGAGTCCTGGCCTTAGGGTTACAAATATTTTCTAAAGTTCCTTCGAATGTGCTTAGTGCTGTTGAAATTCCGTCAAGTGTGGGAGCAAAGATGCTGAGAGGATTAATGCGAGATAGATATGGAGTGGAAGTGGCGGGAGGACAAGCAACACTAGCCAAAAGAATTATCCGAATTGCCCACCTAGGTGCGATTGAGGTAACTGACATAGTAGTGGTTCTCTCCGCTCTGGAAATGAGTTTGTCAGAACTGGGTTATCCTGTGGAAATGGGCAAAGGAATAGGTGCCGCCGAAGAAATACTGAGGAGATAATAGGGATGAAGATTTTGGTAAGTGATCCCCTGGCCAGGGAAGGGATAGAAAGATTAAAAGAAGAAGCTGGTTTTGAAGTAACCGAGGCTATAAACCTAGAGAAGGGAGAATTAATAAGTATTATTGGACAATACCATGCTTTAATTGTCCGAAGTGAAACCAAAGTGACTGAAAAGGTAATAAGTGCGGCTACTCATCTCAGAGTAATTGCAAGAGCGGGTACAGGATTAGATAATGTAGATATAGAGGCAGCCAACAGAAAGGGCATTATCGTAATGAATGCTCCGGAAGGAAATACTATTTCTGCTGCCGAATATGCTATTTCCATGCTGTTAGCTCTTTCACGTCATATTCCCCAGGCTTATCTTTCTTTAAGGGAGAAGAGATGGGAGCGGAAAAGATTCATGGGAACAGAAATCTATGGAAGGATTTTGGGTGTGGTGGGATTGGGTAAGATTGGAAGTGAAGTAGCTAAGAGAGCTCAAGGTTTACAAATGAGAGTGATGGCTTGTGATCCCTTCGTCCCTTCCGAAAAAGCAGAGAAAATGGGAGTTACCCTTCTTGAATTAGAGAAACTCTTACCTCAAGTGGATTACCTTACAGTGCATACCCCTCTTACTCCGTTGACCAAGGGAATGATTGGAGAGAGAGAAATTGGCTTAATGAAAAAAGGAGCGAGGATAATCAATTGTGCACGAGGCGGAATCATTGAGGAGGATGCTCTCTACAAAGCTCTTAAACAAGGAAAAATTGCTGGAGCTGCTCTCGATGTTTTTGAAGAAGGTAAACCTTTTGATAGCCCATTACTAGAGTTGGATTCAACAATATTAACTCCTCATCTGGGAGCTTCTACCAAAGAGGCTCAAAAGAGAGTGGCTATGATTATAGCTTCCCAGGTTATCGACGCTCTCAAGGGAGGAGAAATAAGAAATGTAGTCAATCCTTCCACAGTCTCCTCCTTCAAGAAAAATTAGTTCCTAGGAATTTTCTCTTTGAACGCAGGTGAATGCAGATTCAGAAAGTAATCAAAAGACAAGTTTAGGGTCTAGAATCTAATGTTTTCTATTTATCTTGCGAAAATCTGCGTCTCAATCAACTTAAAATAAAGGTTGGAAAAGAGTAATAATGGATTCAAATCAGAAACTGGAAAAGCTTCCCCCTCAAAACCTGGAAGCGGAGCGTTCCGTCTTGGGAGCAATGTTATTGGAGGAAGGGACTATTGCCAAGGTTCTTCAGGTACTACCCACTTCGGATAGTTTTTACTCAGAGACACATCGTTTGATTTATAAAGAGATAGTCGGTCTCTCAAACAATAATAATCCGGTAGACATAGTTACTCTTAAAGAAGAATTTCGTAAGAAGAATAAGTTGAAGGATATAGGAGGAGCAGTTTATCTAGCTGATTTAGTTAATTCTGTTCCTACTACGGCAAATGTGGATTACTATGCTCAAATTGTACGGGAAAAATATATCCTGAGAGATTTGTTAAGAGCAGTGGCTTCGATTACTTCTCTTTCCTATGACGCATCTCAAGATTTAGATGCTATACTAGACAAAGCCCAGAGTTTTATTTTTGATATTACCCGAAAGAGAATAAAAACTCCTGTCCTTCATATAAAAGAAATACTGCCTGCTACTTTTGAACATATAGAAGCTCTTTATGAAAAAAAGGAACACATCACCGGGATTCCCACCGGTTTTGACCAGTTTGACAGATTGACATCAGGTTTCCAATTATCTGATTTGATCATAATTGCTGGGCGACCTTCGATGGGTAAGACCTCTCTTGCTTTGAATATTGCTCAATACGCTAGCGTAGAAGCTCGTATTCCTGTATTGATATTTAGCATGGAGAGTGCAAAAGAGCAGCTTGTAGAGCATTTACTTTGTTCAGAAGCAAGGGTGAATGGTCAAGAACTACGTCTAGGACGTCTTTCTGAAGAAGATTGGACTAACCTTACCGACGCAGCAGGTAGGCTGGCAGATGCTCCTATCTATATTGATGATACTCCCGGTATGGGTGTGCTAGAACTCAGGGCAAAGGCTCGTCAATTGAAAGCTGAGCATGATATTCAAATGGCTATAGTTGATTATTTACAGTTGATGGCTGGGGATAGGAGATCGGAGAACAGACAGCAGGAAATCTCTGAGATTTCTCGTTCTTTGAAAGGTCTAGCCAAAGAGCTTGGGATTGCAGTAGTGGCGATATCTCAATTAAGTAGAGCTGTAGAAAAAAGAGGAGAAGAAGATAAGCGTCCTCGTCTTTCCGATCTACGAGAATCCGGAGCTATTGAACAGGATGCAGATCTGGTGGTTTCTCTATATCGGGAATACTATTATTCGAGAAAACCAGAGGATGAGGGGGTGGCTGAGTTAATTATCAATAAACAACGTCGTGGTCCTATCGGAAAGATAGACTTAACTTTTGTGAGTGAATATGCTCGTTTTGAACCGCGGAGCCTTAGGGAGATTAAGTGAAGGAGTGAACCTTGAATACAGTAGTAGTAGGTACGCAATGGGGAGATGAAGGAAAGGGCAGAGTTATTGATTTCTTGTCCCGGGAAGTAGATGCAATAGTTAGATTTCAAGGAGGAAGCAATGCTGGTCATACAGTAGTTGTAGATGGGGAAATATTTGTCTTTCACCTTATTCCTTCTGGTATCCTTCATCCAGGTAAAAGCTGCATTATTGGGAATGGCGTAGTGGTAGATCCCGGCGAATTACTTGCCGAGATAGAAGCTCTCCAGGCGAGAGATGTTGACCTTAAGGGACTTCGTCTTTCCAGCAGTGCACATGTAGTTATGCCTTACCACAAAGAAATAGAGAAGATAGAAGAGAAGCAGAGAGGTAAAACAAAAATCGGAACGACTAAGAAAGGAATTGGGCCTGCTTATACCGATAAAATAGCCAGGAGAGGGATAAGGGTTGGTGATCTCTTAAATGAAAATGTTTTGGCTGACAAATTGGATGTGAATTTTCTCCTGTTGCTAAATTATTATGGGTTAAATCTCTGCAAGAAAGATATTCTTAGCCGACACCTGGAGTATGGTGATAAGTTGAAAGAATATATTACTGATAGCTCGGTTCTGGTGAATCAACTGATAAGAGAAGATAAGGAAATTCTTTTTGAGGGGGCACAGGGGACTTTGCTTGATATTGACCATGGTACATATCCTTTTGTGACTTCCTCTGGCACCAGTGCTGGAGGTGTATGTACTGGTGTCGGAATAGGTCCTAGACGAATAGACAAAGTTCTGGGAGTCACCAAAGTCTATACAACGCGGGTAGGAGAGGGCCCTTTGCCTACAGAAATACAGGGAAGGGAGGGAGAAATACTTAAAGAAAGAGGAAAGGAGTATGGAGCTACTACCGGCAGGCCAAGAAGATGTGGGTGGTTTGACGGAGTTATTCTAAGATATGCAGTCAGAATAAATGGATTAGATGAACTTGTGTTGACCAAATTGGATGTTCTTGATAAGTTAGATAGAATAAAAATTTGCACGGCCTATAAGTATAAAGACAAAGCCATTGAGGATTTTTCCTTTCAAGTAGATTCATTGAGAGAGTGTGAGCCTATTTATGAAGAAATGGCGGGTTGGGGGGAAGATACCTCCCAGGTAACTCGTTATGAAGATTTGCCGGAGAAGGCGCAGGCATATGTGAGAAGGATCGAAGAGATAGGAGAATTACCCGTTGGCTATCTCTCTTTAAATCCTGAGAGAGCGGGTCTCATAAAATGTAAATAGAAATTCGTCGCTCGTTGTTCGAAACGAGAGAAAATGAGTCTAATCCTTGGATACTCTATTCAAGATGCTCGTGCCCCCTTATCTTAATTCCCTCTCCCGACGAGATGAGGTCGATGGGAAAAGGAAGAAGTGAATGGGTGGGATTGTTTTGGGTTTTTCTTACGAGATACTAGCAACGAGCAACTAGCAACGAAATATAGTGAGGGGAATAAACCATGTTTAATAGATTTACTGAACGAGCTAAGAAAATAATTTTCTTAGCCAGGGAAGAAGCTAGAAGACTGGACCATGACTACTTGGGCACAGAACATATTCTGCTGGGGCTTATCCGAGAAGGTGAAGGGATAGGAGCTGCAGCTTTGCAAAACCTAGCTATAGATCTAGCTCAGGTTCGTGCAGAGGTAGAAAAGGCGGTTGGCAGAGGTGGAGGAACATTATTTATTGGTCAGATTCCTTTTACTCCCAGGGCTAAAAAGGTGTTGGAACTGGCTGTGACAGAAGCAAGAAATCTGGGTCATAATTATATCGGAACTGAACATCTTCTCCTAGGATTGATTAGGGAAGCCGAAGGAGTAGCTGCTCAGATTCTCACTAGCTTGGGGGCTGATCTAGGCAAAGTGAGGGAGGAAGTTTCTAATCTCCTTGGGACAAAGATTTCTTCCCAGCAGGTAGCTAAAGCAAGTCAAACTCCCGCATTAGATAGATTTGGGCGTGATCTGACTCGGCTAGCCAAGGATGGAGAGCTCGATCCGGTAATAAATAGAGAAAAGGAGATTGAGCGGGTAATTCAGATACTTTCCCGTCGAACCAAGAATAATCCCGTTCTGATAGGAGAGGCAGGAGTGGGCAAAACAGCTATTGCCGAAGGATTAGCCCAGAAAATCTTTGAGGGCTCCTTGCCTGAGCCCTTACTTGATAGAAGAGTAGTCACTATCGATTTAGCGGGAATAGTGGCCGGGACTAAGTACAGGGGGGAATTCGAGAAGAGAATGGAGAAAATACTGAATGAGATTAGAAAAGCAAAGAACATCATTCTCTTTGTGGATGAAATTCACACTCTAGTAGGAGCAGGAGCAGCTGAAGGAGCCATAGATGCCTCCAATATTTTGAAACCAGCTCTGGCCAGAGGAGAACTCCAGTGTATAGGAGCAACTACCCTGGACGAGTATAGAAAGTATATTGAAAAGGACCAAGCCCTGGAAAGAAGGTTCCAGACAGTAATGGTAAATGAGCCAACAGTGAAAGAGACTATCCAGATTCTGAGGGGTTTGCGAGATAAATATGAAGCCTTCCACAGAGTGAAGATAACTGATGAGGCTATTATAGCAGCAACTAAGCTCTCTTATAGATATATCCAGGGTCGCTATCTACCTGACAAGGCTATCGATGTAATAGATGAAGCAGCTGCCCGAGTAAGGCTTCAATTTAGCACGCGTCCTAAAGGACTTAAGAAGATAGAGAAAGAGCTGGACCAACTTCGCAAGGAAAAAGAAGCGGCGGTAAAAGCACAGGAATTTGAAAAAGCAGCCAATATGAGAGACAAGGAAAAGAATCTAAAGGATTCGTTAAGCAAAGGGAAAGGTCAGTGGGAAGCTGATAAGGGTAAGAAAGGAAAACAGGAGAAAGTGACGGAGAAAGATGTAGCCCATATTGTTTCCAGTTGGACAGGCGTTCCTTTGCGTGACTTGACGGAGGCTGAATCAAAAAGGCTTCTACGTATGGAAGAGGCTATTCATGAGAGAGTGGTGGGTCAAGAAGAGCCTATAAAAGCAATAGCTCAGTCTATTCGTCGTGCTCAAGCAGGGATAAAGAATATAAAAAGACCCATTGGTGTATTTATGTTCTTGGGTCCTACCGGCGTGGGTAAAACATATTTGGCTCAGGCCTTAGCCGAATTTCTCTTTGGAGATGAGGATGCTATGATTACGTTAGATATGTCCGAGTATATGGAGAAGTTCTCTGTTTCTCGTCTTACTGGAGCCCCACCGGGATACGTAGGATATGAGGAAGGGGGAGAATTGACAGAGAAAGTAAGGCGTCGTCCCTATTCCGTAGTTCTGCTGGATGAGATAGAAAAGGCCCATCCGGATGTTTTCAATATTCTTCTTCAAATTATGGACAATGGAAGGCTGTCAGATAATCTTGGTCATACGGTTGATTTTCGAAATACGGTTTTGATTATGACTTCTAACCTGGGAGCAGAACAGATTGTGCGTGGGTCTAATCTCGGCTTTCAAGCAGAGAAGGAAGGTACTCTTACTTATGCAGAGATGAAAAACAGAGTTATGTCTGAACTAAAACGTAGTTTTCGTCCGGAATTTCTAAACAGACTGGATGAGGTTATTGTTTTTCATGCCTTAAATAAGAAAGAGGTAAAGAAAATTGTTGATATGTTGTTGGAGGAAAAGAAGGAGCTCCTGCAGGAAAGGGAAATGAATGTAGAAATTAGCGAAGAGGCAAGGAATTTAATTGCTAAAGAGGGATATGACCCTGACTTCGGGGCAAGGCCTTTGCGCAGGGCCATCCAGAAATTGATAGACAATTCTCTTTCCGAGGAAATTCTCAAGGGTAGATTCAAAGAAGGAGAGGATATAGTAATAGGGATAAAGAATGGAAATATTGTATTCAACAAAAAAAAGAAGAACAAGGTGGGTAAGGCAAAAAATAAGACGAAGAATTTAGAATAAGGAGTCTGCATAGTGATGAGGAGAGATAATCTTTGCTCCCCCTCCTCTGTTGTAAGGGAGGGGGTTTTCCTTAAGAGATTGATTGGGATAATTCTGGCTCTGTCGATTGCTTTTGTTTTATTGCCAAAATTGGAGGTTTATGCTTCTCCCATGGTGCAGGAGATTCAAGTTGAAGGCAACCAGTATATTGATACTGAGGAGATTCTCCAAGTAATCAAGAGCAAGGTAGATGAGCCTTTTTCAGAGCAAAAAATAAGAGAAGACATCCAGGCTATCTATGACATCGGGTTCTTTTCCAATCTGTCTGCCTTAAAGGAGCAAGGGAAAGATGGGCTGATACTCATCTTCCAAGTGGAGGAGAATAAGATAATTAATAAGATAAGTTTCGAAGGTATAGATGGTAAAGAGGTAAATAGAATCAAAAAATTACTTTCTTTTAAAGAAAAGGATTTGTTCAATTTCGTTCAGGTAAGAAAAAGCAAGGACAAAATTATCCAATCTTACCACAAAAAAGGGTTTTTGGCTGTCTCGGTAAATATTCTTCATGAAAACGACAAGAGTAACGGTTATAGTGTCATTATTAACATTCAGAAAGCAGAAATAATAAGAATAAAAAGAGTAGAGATTAAGGGGAATTCTTCCTTTTCTGATTCTGAAGTCAGGGCTTTAATGAAAACGAGATATGGACGTTTTTTTGAGCAGCAAATCCTGGAAGAAGACTTGGGAAAAATTATCCATTTCTATCAAAAACGTGGCTACTACTTTGCTTATTTTAAATCACCAAGATTTGAGTTTTCTGAAGAAAGAGGTATTGAATGGGCTACTATTTTTTTGGAGATAATAGAGGGCAGGCAATTTCTTGTTTCCCAGATAGAGATAAGGGGAGAAACCAAGGTTTTTTCTGAGTCTGAGATTTTGTCTCAATTTAGACCATCCACGGGAGAACTACTTGTTCCTGACTATATCAGAGACAGTATAAATTTCCTGCAGGATAAATATGGGCAAAGGGGATATATTCATATTCAAATTAACTCAGACCTGGATTTTGATCGAGAGGGAGGCAAGGTAAACATTTTCCTTCAGATAGAAGAAGGTCTGCAAGTGAGTATAGGGAGGATACGAATAGAGGGAAATGAACTTTCTCAGGAGAGGGTATTTAAGCATACTTTTACTTTGAAGGAAGGAGACATTTTTGATATTGAGGAAGCCAGGGAAGGGTGGCGCAGACTATACAATCTTGGTTTTTTCGAAAATGTGGAGATTGAAACCATAGCGGTATCTTCTTCCATAGTAGATATATTAATCAGGGTGGAGGAAAATGAGAAAAAAGGGCAATTCTATATAGGAGGGGGATATAACACTGCTTCTGGGTTCCAGGGAGAGATTCAGTTCTTCAGGGATAACTTGTGGGGAGAAGGTAAAAAGATTGGAATCGACTGGCAATTTGCGCAAAAAAAGAACGAATATAACATAACTTACCTGGATAGATGGTGGGGAGATACCCCTATTCGTCTGGAGCCTCGTATCTATAAGAAAAAAGACATATATAATGAAATAGATGGCGGTTATGAGAAAGAAACCACAGGTATTGAGGTGAAAATAGGAAAGCCTATTTGGAAATTTTCTAATATATACATTAGTTTAAGGGATGAAAGAATATATCTTGACAACGGAGTGAACGGGGAGACATCGGGAGAGGCAGAAGAGGGTAAAAAAGTGTCTCATGGTCTCAAACTTATTCTGGATAGGAATACACGAGTTAGAGATGAGGCTTTTAATCCCTATCAAGGGTCATATTCTTATATCTCTGCAGATATAACAGGAGGCCCAATCCTGGGGGGGCAGCTTAATTTTACCAAATATAGGGGAGAATGGCGAGGATACTTGCGAAAAAGTTCTTTTTGGAAATATCCTATTATAGCTTTCCGTCTACGAGCAAAATTAGGGGAAAATCTTCCTGTTTATGAAAAATTTCACATAGGAGGCATGGAAACCCTGCGGGGATACAGGGAAAGTGAATTCATAGGAGGTAAATTGATACTGGGAAACTTTGAACTAAGATTGCCTCTGGACAAAAACTTTCTAGCCTATTTATTTGTAGACGCGGGGCAGATACAGAATGAAGATTCTTTTATTAATAAAGTGGGTTGGGGATTCGGTATACGGATCAAAAGTATTATCGGGTTTGTCAGATTGGATTACGGAATAGGAGACGAGGGAGGACAGCTTTATTTTGGTATGGGAGAAGGATTCTAAGAACTGTATGTCGTATATAGAAGAGGAAGAGTGCGTGAATAGTATTATGTTGTGTATTTTTGGATTTTCTTACCATATACCATATACGATATACGATATACGAAAATGAGGGAACTGAACATATTAGATTTGGGATTAAGGGAATACAAGGAAGTTTGGTGCCTCCAGGACAAAATGGTGAAAAAAAGAATAGCCGGGGAGGCAAAAGATACTTTAATTTTGGTGGAACACTCTCCTGTAATCACCTTAGGAAAGCGGGCGAAGAAAGAGGAAGTGTTAGTGTCACCTGAGAGGCTTTCCAAGAAAGGAATTACTGTCTTGCCAGTGGATAGAGGAGGAAAGGTCACTTTCCATGGGCCGGGTCAGTTGGTCGTTTATCCCATATTGAATCTTACCCTAATCAAGAAAGATGTTCACTGGTATATAAGGAATCTGGAGAGAGTAATAATTAGATCATTGGCCAGGTTACAAATTAGGGGGGAATGCAAGGCGGGGTACACAGGTGTGTGGATAGGAGAGGATAAGATAGCTAGTATTGGCGTAGGGGTAAGAAAATGGGTAACCTATCACGGATTAGCCTTAAATGTTAGCACAAACCTCTCTTATTTCTCCTTAATTAATTCTTGTGGTTTAGATAAAAAGATTACTTCCATAGCTGAAATCGTTTCTTCTCCGGTAGGAATGGATAGAGTAAAAACTGTCTTAGTAGACTCCTTCTGCGAAGTATTTGAGAGAACTCCCAAGATAGTTCATTGTTTGTAGTTCATGGTTCATCGATAAACAATATGGTTTAGAGTCTGGAGATTTCAATCAGTAGCAATGAACCGAGAATAAGATATGAATAATGGTTCTTCGTTTTTGATTATTGGCTTTACGCAATACGATATACGCAATACGATATACGAACTATGAAGATTACTGGTGGAACGCTAAAGGGTAGAAGAATAAAAACTTGCAAAGATAACTCCACCCGTCCTCTTCTTTCCCGCCTGAGAAAATCTCTTTTTGATGTTATAGGTGAAAGAATTGAAGGTCTAAGTTTTCTGGATCTTTACGCAGGCTCAGGGGCGGTGGGAATTGAAGCCTTAAGTAGAGGAGCAAGAAAAGCAATTTTTGTAGAAAAAGATCCTTTATCGGCAAGAATAATAGAAGAAAACATTGTTTTCTGCAAGCTTTTTTCTCAGGCAAAAATATGGCGGAAAAATGTACTTGCCTTTCTACCCATTCTATTAGAGGCAGAGAAATTTGGCTTCATCTTCATTGCTCCTCCCTACTACAAAAAGATGCAGGATAAAACATTGGACATAATCGAAAAAGCAGAAATAAACGAAACCATAATTATAGTTCAATATTCACCGAAGGAGAATATTGATTTTACTCGAAGAAACATGAACATAGTCAAACAAAAAGAGTATGGAAATACGATTCTAACATTTCTTCAGGGAATAGTTCATCGAGAAAAACAATGATAAAATGGTGAGTGGTGAGTGGAAAATTAACCAATTAACCATTTAGCCAATAATACAGCGACGGAAGAAATTGTCCTGAGGAATTTCTTATGTCCGATAAATCAAGAATAAGAGAAAGGTTAGATTATCTACCGAACAAACCGGGGGTGTACTTCTTAAAAGACAAGAAAGGAAAAGTACTATATATAGGCAAAGCTCTTTCTTTGAAAAAAAGAGTGAGGTCCTATTTCTTTGGTAAAACACATTCTTCCCCCAGGATACGCTCTCTTGTGCATGAAACAAGGGATATCGAGTGGATGATCACCGACTCAGAAACAGAGGCTCTTATTCTAGAATCAAATTTGATAAAATATCGGCATCCGCACTATAATATAGAATTTAGAGATGATAAGTCTTATCCTTATATTAAGCTTACTATTCCTGAACTTTTTCCACGTATACTTCTAACCCGTAATCCCAGAGAAGACGGTTCTCTCTATTTCGGTCCTTATACTAATGTAAAAGCGGCCAGAAGGGTTTTGGTCTTGATTAGTCATCTTTTCCCCTTACGTAGATGCAAAGAGAGGTTCATATCGAGAACTAAACCATGCCTTAACTACTACATAAAAGAATGCTACGCTCCTTGCGTCAAGAAAATCACTAGAGAGGCGTATTCTTCACTAGTTAGAAGTATCACTCTCTTCCTGCAGGGGCACTACCAGGATCTAGTGCGACGATTACAAGAGGAGATGGAAGATGCTTCCTCGGAAGAAGAGTTTGAAAAAGCGGCCACATTAAGGGATTGCATCAGGGATATCCATAGGGTTAGCCAGAGTCAAAAAATGGTCTCTTTCCCCGGAGAAGATATAGATTTGGTCAATAGTGTTTCTGAGCAAGAGAAGGCCTGTGTAGTAGTTTTTCTCATTCGAGAAGGCAAAGTTATTGATAGGAAACATTTCTTACTTGATATAAGAGAAAAAAGCCAGAAGGAAGAGATAATAACTTTCTTCTTGAAAGAGTATTATGCGAGAATTTCTTTTGTTCCAGCAAGAATATTAATTCCTAATGAAATTGCCGAGCTTGAGGTTATTCAGGAGTGGCTTTCTCAAAGACGTGGAAAGAAGGTTAGACTAGGAGTCCCTAAGAGAGGCAATAAATTAAGACTAATACAGTTGGCCAAAGAGAATGCTTATCTTATTCTGAAACAGGAAAGAAAGGTAGATAAAGAGCAAGCCCTCGACCAGCTTAAGGGATATCTGGCATTAAAGAAAAAGCCATTTCTTATCGAAGGATTTGACATTTCTAATACAAACGGAAAAGAAGCTACTGGATCGGTGGTAGTTTTCGAAAAAGGAAGACCAAAAAGGTCTGCATATCGAAAATTTAGAATCAGGGAAGTAGAAGGAGTAGATGACTATGCAATGCTCTCAGAGATTATCCGTCGACGTTATAAGAGGTCTTTGAAAGAGGGACATGCTCTTCCTCACCTTATTTTGGTAGATGGGGGCAAGGGGCAGGTTTCTTCCTGCCTGAAAGTAATCAAACAATTAGATTTGGACTTTATTCCTGTAATAGGATTAGCTAAGGAATTTGAAGAAGTCTATTGTCCTGACAGCTCTTTTCCTCTCAATCTTCCCCCAGATTCAATTGCTTTGAAACTTCTACAGGAGATTCGCGATGAGGCTCACAGGTTTGCCTATTCCTATCATATAAAGAAAAGAGGAGGAAAAATTAGAAGTTCCTTTTTGGATACTATTCCTGGAGTAGGAGAAAAAACAAAGAGATTACTTCTGACCTATTTCAAATCTGTAGAATTGATAAAAAATCAAGATTTAAAGTCATTGCAGCAGATTCCTGGCATAGGTGAAAAGAGGGCTGAGAATATTATTGGACATTTAGTTAAGCATCGTTCGTGAGCGATGAATCTAGACTAGCATATGGTATATCGTATATAGTATTTTAACTCTTTGAATCCCAAATACTAAACTCTAAACAAATTCAGAATTGGATTATTTGGAACTTTGGATTTTGGTCATTAGATATTGTTCCTAATTTTGAACTTACGATTTAGTGCTTAAAACCATCTATTCCCTCCCTAGAAGGAAGAGAGGACTTTTTATTCACCAGGCACGATATGCTGAATATAATTAAAAGGAGAAGTTAGCTTGACGTACGCCCTGGAAATGAAGTTAGATACTTTTTGGGCTGTAGGGGAAGCCGAAGGAGAAAGGATAGTAAGAATATCCCTTTTTTGTCATAAAAGAGGTTCTTACGCCTGTCTGAAGACAAGCGGGCATAGAATAGCGCAGTCTTCTGCTCTCCTGGAATGCTTGAAAAAAGACCTGTTCAACTATGTCCAGGGAGAAAAAATAGATTTCATTAATTATCCCCTAAAGATGGATAATTACTCTTCCTTTCTCATAAGAGTATGGACTCTCGCTCAGGAGATTCATTATGGAGAGGTTTGTTCTTACAAGTGGTTGTCTGGGAGGGCCAATACTACAGGATATCGAGCTGTGGGAATGGCCTTAGCTCGGAACCCTTTCCCTATCTTAGTTCCCTGCCACAGGGTAATTAAGAAAAATGGAAATTTGGGAGGATATTCAGCTGGATTAAGAATCAAGAAAAAACTTCTGGAAATAGAAGGCAGTTTAGAAAAACGTGAATCGTATCTAGTATCTCGAAAACAAAGAGTGCGTGAATAGTATTACTTTGTGTGTTTTAAGGTTTTTTCTTACGATATGCCATATACGAAATACGATATACGAGAATGTCCTGAGGCATTTTCTTGCCTATCTAGATGGAAATGCTATAATTACTCCACAATAATACCTGGACCAAATGGAGAATAGTGAGTCGTATTTTGTATTACACATATTGTATTGAGCAATACGCATCACGCACGATGCATCACGAATTTTCAATTCACTATAGATAAGGGAGATAGGAAAGGATTATGGGCAACATCTTTACCAGAGTTTTTGGTACACAACAGGAAAGAAACATTAAGAAGCTTATGCCCCTGGTCAACAAGACTAATGGACTGGAAAAGAAAACAAGCAAGCTTTCCGATAAAGTTCTTCAAAGAAAGATGGATGAGTTTAGAGGAAGAGTAAAACCGCGTGGTGCCGAAGTTGGTCAGTTGGAGAAGGAAATGCTTGAACTTCCGGAGATTGAAAAAGAGCGAGCGAAAGTTGCTTTTCAGGATAAAGCAAGACAATTAGATGAGTTTCTCTATGATATTCTGCCGGAGGTGTTCGCTATAGTCCGAGAGGCAGCCAAGAGAACCATAGGACTACGTCATTACGATGAGCAACTAATAGGGGCGATAGTTCTTCACCAGGGGAAGATAGCTGAGATGGCAAATGGTGAAGGAAAAACATTGGCAGCTACCCTAACTGCTTGCCTAAATGCTCTAAGTGGCAAAGGAGTCCATGTGGTCACAGTGAATGATTATTTAGCTAAGAGAGATAGGGATTGGATGGCGCCTGTATATGAATTTCTGGGCTTCTCAGTGGGTGTTATTCAAAGCCAAATGAATAGTACAGATAGACGTGACTCCTATGGTTGCGACATCACTTATGGCACCAATAATGAGTTTGGCTTTGACTATCTCAGAGATAATATGGCTCTTAGCGTGAAGGAACAAGTGCAGAGAGGGTTCAATTATACTATCGTAGATGAAGTTGACTCAATTTTGATTGATGAAGCTCGAACTCCTCTAATCATTTCTGGGCGGGCAGAAAGATCTACCGACCTTTACTCTAAGATTGATAGGATAGTGCCTCGTTTGAAAAAAGGGATAGAAGAGGATAGAGCGAGAAGAAGGGGGGAAGAGGATAAAGATGATGATTGTGACTATAGAATAAATGAAAAAGACCGTACAGCCGCTCTTACCGAGAGAGGAATTGTCAAAGCACAGAAATTGCTGGGGGTAAAGGACCTCTATGATCCGGATTCTAACGGGACTGTGCCAGCTACCCACGTGAACCAGGCTATCCGGGCTCATGAGTTTTATGAATCCGATAGGGATTATTTAGTTAAACCAGGTGAAAATGGTAAGGAAATAGTAATCATAGACGAGTTCACCGGAAGGTTGATGCCGGGAAGACGCTGGAGTGACGGTCTACACCAGGCAGTGGAGGCAAAGGAGGGAGTAGCCATAAGGAATGAAAATCAGACTATGGCGACTATTACTCTACAGAATTACTTCAGAATGTACAACAAATTAGCTGGAATGACGGGAACAGCAATGACAGAGGAAGATGAGTTCAAGAAAATCTACAACCTTGAGGTAGCAGTTATTCCTACCCATCGACCTACCGTTAGGGAAGAACTCTCGGACAGAGTATATCAGACGGAAAAAGCTAAATTCGAAGCTGTAGTAAAAGAAGTAGAGGAGCTTTACCGAAAGGAAAGGCCGGTTCTGGTGGGCACCAGGTCAGTAGAAAGATCTGAATACCTGGGTAGAATGCTTAGAGAAAAGGGGATTCCTCGTCAGATTCTTAACGCTAAATATCATGAAAGAGAGGCTCATATTGTAGCTGAAGCAGGGCATAGGCGGGCAGTAACTATCGCTACCAATATGGCGGGCAGGGGGACAGATATCAAACTGGAAGAAGGGGTGCAGGAACTGGGAGGCTTATTTGTCATTGGTACAGAGCGTCACGAATCACGCAGAATAGACAATCAACTGAGAGGGAGAAGTGGGCGACAAGGAGCACAGGGAGCTGCTCAGTTCTATGTTTCCCTTCAGGATGAACTGATGCGTATTTTTGGCTCGGAGAGAATCGGTTCTGTTATGGAAAGGCTGAAAATTCCTCACGATCAACCCATTGAACATTCCTGGGTGACTAAGGCTTTGGAGAGAGCACAACGACAGGTTGAAAGAAGAAACTTTGATATAAGGAAACAACTCTTAGAATATGACGATGTAATGAATAAACAGAGAGAGGTAATCTACCAGGAGAGAAGGCGTGTTTTAGAAGGGAGGAATCTAAAGGGGGTTGTCCTGGAAATGATAAAGGATACTGTTGGAAAACTTGTATCCTCGTCTGTTGATGACAAAATTAGACCTGAGGATTGGGATATTAAGAGTCTAAGTAAGAGGGTGAATCAAGCATTTCCGGTCAATTTGTCTTATCATTCGCTGGACGGTGTTCAGAAACGAGAAGAAATAATAAACATAATATTTCAGAAAGTAGAAGAGGCTTACGCAAAAAAAGAGGCAAGGTTGACCGGGGAACTAATGCGTGAATTGGAAAGAAGGATTCTCCTGCATACCTTAGACTCAGAGTGGAAAGACCATCTCTACAGTATGGATTCCTTGAAGGAAGGAATTGGCCTAAGGGGTTACGGACAGAGAGATCCTTTGATTGAATATAAGAAAGAAGCCTATGATATGTTTGAAGATTTAATCAGTGGACTAAAAGAAGAAGTATCAAAACTTGTATTCAGAGTGGAAATTGCGAAAGAACCTTTTTTGGAGAGAGTTTTGGTAGGGGAACCTCAAGTGCCGCAGTTCACAGCGGGAAGAATTGATCAAGGGGGAGGAAGTGACTCTAAGCAGATGCAAATGAAAAGCCCTACGTACGAAAGAAGTGAATCAAAAGTGGGTCGCAATAATCCCTGTCCCTGTGGAAGTGGAAAGAAGTACAAGTATTGTTGCGGGAGAAAACAGTGAAAAGAAATGGAGCTAAAGTAATAGTAGAAGCTTTGATGAAAGAAGGAGTAGATATCATCTTTGGGTTTCCGGGGGGATCAGTTATTCCTCTCTACGATGTTCTTTATGAAACAAAGGAGATTAAGCATATCCTCACTCGTCATGAACAAGGTGCTGCTCATGCTGCGGATGGATATGCTAGAGCCACCGGCAAGGTGGGGGTGTGTATGGCTACTTCTGGTCCGGGAGCAACAAACCTGGTTACCGGAATCGCTACCGCTCATATGGATTCAGTGCCCATGGTGATTATTACAGGTCAGGTGCCTACTCATATGATTGGAAACGATGCTTTCCAGGAGGCTAACATAACGGGAATCACCTACTCCGTTACCAAGCACAATTATTTAGTGAAAAAAGTGGATGAACTCCCTTCTGTCTTAAAGGAAGCTTTTCACATCGCTACTACAGGCAGAAAGGGGCCCGTCTTAATAGATATTCCCAAGGATGTTCTTACGGGAGAGACTAAAGTCCCTTACCCCACAGGAGTGAAGATTAGAAGTTATAATCCTAATTATAAAGGTAATTCCAGGCAAATCGAAAGAGCTGCTTCGGCTATAAACAAATCAGAAAGACCTATTGTTTATGCCGGAGGGGGTATAATCAGCTCTGAAGCGTCAGTTGAGTTGACTCAATTTGCTCGACAGGGTAATATTCCAGTGACTACCACTCTGATGGGATTGGGAGCTTTTCCTGAAAATGATGAGCTTTCTCTGGGAATGCTAGGCATGCACGGAACACGTTATGCTAATTACGCAATTAGCGAAACAGACCTGATTATTGCTGCAGGAGCAAGGTTCGATGACCGGATAACAGGCAATGTCTCAGAGTTTGCTCCTTACGCTAAGATAATTCATCTGGATATAGACCCCACCGCTATTAGCAAGAGTGTGAGAGTAGACATTCCTATAGTAGGCGATGCCAAAAATATTCTTTCCCAACTCATTCCTCTGACCGAAAAGAAAAGAAAGAGAGAGGCGTGGCATGCTAGAATAAAGGAATGGAAAAGTAAGCATCCCTTGAAATACCAAAGGGGTGGTGATCTAAAACCCCAGTACGTGGTAGAAAAAATAGATGAGGTAACCAAAGGGGAAGCTATTATTGCTACTGAGGTAGGGCAAAACCAAATGTGGGCTGCTCAATTCTATCAATATACTGAACCTCGGACTTTTATTTCCTCAGGAGGATTGGGGACAATGGGTTATGGTTTTCCTGCCTCCATTGGGGCACAAATTGGCTGTCCAGATAAAGTTGTATTTGACATTGCCGGGGATGGTAGTTTTCAAATGAATATTCAGGAATTGGCAACAGCAGTAAACTACAAAATTCCGGTGAAGATTGCTATTCTCAATAATGGTTATCTGGGAATGGTCAGACAATGGCAGGAGTTATTTTCTCATCATCGTTATTCGGAGGTAGACATTGAAAATGGTCCTGATTTTGTAAAAGTAGCTGCCGCTTATGGAGCACAAGGAATTCGGGTGGATAAAACTGAGGAAGTGGAACCGGCTCTAAAAAAGGCTCTGGATATCCCAGGCCCTGTTGTTATTGATTTCAGAGTCTGCCGTGAGGAGAATGTCTATCCCACGGTTCCGGCCGGTGTAGCTCTCACCCAGATGATAGAAGGATTAGCCTGAAAATAGCGTATAGCGGGTAGCGTATAGTCAAAAACAAAGAAAGCAAAACCGTAGCGTCCAATTCAAAGGTCTTAAATTTTGAATTATGATTTTAGGCTTGCTGTTTCACTTTTTAGTTATAATTAACCTAAAACCAGCAACTCAAAGGTATCTGGAAGATTCATTCTATACGCTAGACGCTACCCGCTATACGTTATTTTTGACTGAATGAGATTATTCTGCTATAGTAACGCGTGTTGGCTTGAGAGGTCTTCTTCGATACACACATAAGTTAACTCATAGCTGATAGTAAAAGCAAAACAAAGTTGAAGATAGTTTTAATTAGGACTTATATTTTTGCAGATATATGTCTAAAAGGGAAATTTTTATACTATTGAATTATATCATACTTCAAAGAAATGAATCTATACAAAACAGAAGCCATCGTTCTTAAAGATTACGACTTAGGAGAACAGGACAAAATAGTAGTTTTCTATTCTCGCCGATACGGAAAGGTAAGAGCGGTAGCAAAAGGCGCACGGGGAATAAAGAGTAGATTTGCTTGCGTTATCCAGCCTCCTTCTTACAGTAGTTTGTTGATTTACAAAAACAGAAAGGGAGGACTGGATGTTGTAAGCGAATGCGTAGCTAAGCATCAATTCTCAGGAATCAAAGAAGACTTAGTTAGGTTTGCTTACGTCTGTTATGTAATCGAATTAATTGACAAACTTACAGAAGAAGGAGAATCTCAATCTTCGCTGTTTCAAATATTATTAAAGAGTCTTTTCCTTATGGAGAGCATCCCTAAGTGTTCGCTTAATCTTCTGATAGAAAGTTTTCAGTTGAAATTGCTGAACATGTTGGGTTATCAACCATACCTGAAAGGATGTATCAACTGTGAAAAGC
>SDBV01004042.1_pt1 | contig 21271 bp, 18 predicted proteins | sample 2277081 | NCBI WGS metagenome assembly SDBV01 (sample SAMN10402039, study PRJNA504765) | marine sediment metagenome | isolation source: marine sediment core GS10_PC15, 223 cmbsf | place: Arctic Ocean: Southern Knipovich Ridge | collected 2010 | reverse complement strand
TCCTTGGATAGTGACGGCTCTTGATATACGCGGAGTATTTGCCGATGGTTCTTCTAGCGCCCGTATCGGTCAAAACCGTTCGTGACAGCCGCCCTTCATGCTGCATGAGTCTTGCTTTGAGCGCGCTCACAGTTGCCTGGTGGTCCCTTCGGTAAGCCAGGTTCCGCGTCTCCCCCGGATCGTTCTTCAAGTCAAAGAGCTGGGCCAGGCCGAGGGAATCAGAATCAGGGCCGGGAGGCACGAATTTCTCCGTATCCTTCGGCAGATACTCGGTGACATATTTAAAGCTATCGGTCGCTATCATCCGGCCCCAATAGTTGCTTTCGGCGTACACGAAATCCCGCCATTGGCCGGGCGTCGCCCCCGATACCAGCGGTCTTAGGCTCAACCCGTGAGCGCCTTGTGGAACGGAAATCCCCGCATAGTCGCAGACAGTGGGAACGATGTCCACACCGGAGACAAAATGATCGCGATCGAATGTGTTCTTGCGCACTTCCAACCCAGCGCCCAGACAGGCCACGACAAACGGCACCCGGACGCTCTCCTCGTACAGGGTGAACTTCTGAAACATGCGGTGGCTGCCCAGAGCTTCGCCATGGTCGGAGGTGTATATAACGAGCGTGTCGTCCTTGAACCGGCTTTTCTCCAGCACGCGCAGTACCAGGCCGATCTCCTGATCGACCTTTTCGACCAGACGGTAGTAATTCCAGATGTAGTAGCGCCACTGGATCTCCGGCCATTCCTGCAAGGCATTGTTGATGGGGCTGTGTATGAGAGCGTCTGGCTCGCGGCGTACCGCGCGCATCAGCCCGGTTTCGATCTTGTCATAGTCGAAGTTAGTGGGAAGCGGCGGAAGCTCGTCTTCGGCAAGCAGGCCCTGATCCAGCGGAGTGGGAACCTGCCTGTCTTCATGGTTGTGCAAGTATTCGCACACATCGTGGGGGTTCACGTATCCGATGTCGAGAAAAAAGGGCTTCTCGTCGTTGTAGTGCGTGAGCAGCGACACGGCCGCGTGTGTGGTAGCAGGATCGTAGATCTCTCCGGCACAGGCCCCGATGGGCTTTTTGCCTGCATAGAGATTTATGAAGCTCTTAGAAACCGGACGGCCGTCAAAATGCCACTTGCCGCAGTGGTAGGCATTGTAGCCGTTCTGATTCAGTGTCTGTCCCAAGTCCGAGAGGAATCCGTGCGTCGCGGCCCCGTTGAAAACCGATCCGGTTTCCGAGGTGTACCTGCCCGTCCACCAACTCGACCGCGCCGGAGCGCAGACAGGGTCGGTCGAGTAACTGCGCGTGAAAGAAACGCCGTTCTCGTGCAATCGATCGATGTGGGGGGTCTTCACCCACGGGTTTCCATAGGCGGACAGCACGTTCCATGTGTGCTGGTCCGTGTTGATGAAGATGTGTTCGGTTTTAGCTCCGGCATTATTCCCTCGATCAAATCCGGCTCAGCTAGGCGTTATATGCACGCAGCGCTCGAGGCCTCAAACTGCAACAACGTCCTGCAGCACATAGGTGAGGTACAGGTTCGTCGCGATGGCAACATGACCATGGTCGTCCAGCCAATAGTAGGTTGGAATCGTGCCGGTTCCGTGCGCGAAATAGCCTTTGAAATCCACTGATGCTCCGTCTATGGCCTGTGAGAATTTTCCGAGATAGCCCAGTATGTTATGAGGTTTCAACTTTTCCAGGTCATCCAGAAAGGCGAAAGAATCGTTAGTTCGCGGCCATCCCGTCGCCACCGACGCCGGCAGCCCTTCTAACAGCGCCCAACTCGATGTGCACGCCGTCGCGGCAGAAACGGTTCCGATCGCGATATACGCCTTGCGGTCGTAGCTGATCTCCAACAGCAGCCGATTCGCGTCGATCTCCACGGCTCTTCCCCACAGTTCGTAGCTCCGGTAGTCCCCATCGGCGCTGTTTCTCACAGCCAGGTGCCAGCTGTCTTTGAGAGACCTGAGCGGGTCGTCACGGCAAACGAACCGCGCCTCTCCTCTTTCGCCGCTCGTGTGATTCTCGTAGGTCACAGCGAAGCGCAGCGTGTGACCCGCGACGAGCTTCCTGGTAATAGTTGCTTCACCCGCCCTGATGCCCGGCTTTTCGCCGCTGTTCCACCGACTGCTGAGGGGACAGCCCGGCCGCCAGTTCGACACGATCGCGTAGCGCAAGGTGGATTCAGCGCTCTCCCCGATCACAACCGGATAGGAGTTCTCGTAATAGGTTCGAAGCAGGCCCAGGAAAACCCCGACCTGCCCGGCGTGCAGGGACGAAGTACGCGGTGGGCGTCTGGCTTCGTCAAAGTAATCGAAGGACCAATGTAAGCTTTGCTTCATGCCGCAATTATCCGTTGTCGCAGCAGCAAGGCGAATGGATTATTTGCAGCGCAAAAATGGACTTTTGAGACAACATCTTAGGACGACATCGCCTCCGACACATTGACAGGGCCATGGTCTGTACCTAATAATACCGGTAACATCCCGAAAAACTACCATGATCAGATTCGAAAACAACACTATCACGTATTTCCTTAACAGCGACGACATATGCGTGCCCATACAATGCCGATTTATCGAAAGTGGTTTTTATACTGTGAGCAAAAAAAAGAGATATCGCCACCCAAAGCCGACGTTCAACAGAATCTTCCTTCTCAAGCAGGGCGGAGGAGAAATTCAAATCGCACGATCGCAATTCGAGCTTACGGACCACGTAATTTATTTACTCCCCAAGAATCAAGCCTTCAACGCATCTTACGAAGTAGGAAGCGAATTCTTTTATTTCCACTTTTTATTAGAGGACTATTTCGGTCATGATGTCTTCGGTCAAAAAAAAGGGATCCCCTGCCTTGAGGACAAGCCGTTTCTTTTCAGCGAAATCACCGAGGGGTATCTCGCGCAGGATTTCAGGGGGCTCATAACCTGGCAGAATGCGCTGTTCAGCGCGATTATGTATTTATGCGCGCCTCTGTTGAATGCCGTTTCGATTCATTCGTTTAAATCGATGAAATATCATGATTTGCTCATCTATTTAAGAGAACACTGCAGTGCCTCTCTGCGCATCTGCGACCTGGTAAAAAGCATAGGAGTGACCCGCACAACCCTATCCAAGGGATTCAAACGCGATCTGGGCGTCTCGCTCAAGGAGTATATGATTCACCTTCTATTGAGCAAGGCGCGGGAGCTGCTCGTTGCCACCGATCTGCGCGTCAGCGAAATAGCCTTCAGCCTGGGTTACGAGGATCCATTTTATTTCAGCCGCATCTTCAAGAATTACATGGGAGAAACTCCGAGTGAATACAGGCGACAGACGTGCTCGGCTCTGATGCATTAGCCGGCTAACAGCACGCAGAACAGAGCCGCATGATGCGCTCATCAAGCCCGGAGATGCAGGTAGCTGCCGACAGGCATAGCCATCATTCGCATCGTAATATCAGGCGAACTGAAAGGCAAAGATCGGCGGGCTGGTCTTGGAGACCATGTGGGCGTCCCAGTGTCCGTCGTCGCGAGGCGCAGGGAACGGCCCGGCTCTATCCGCAGGTTGAAAGTGAAGGCCGTCGAGAAAAGGGCGCCGTGGCGCGTATACTGGCTGAAGACTCGCGCGCTCTCATCGCAGCTAAAGCAGGACACGTCGCTCAGCTTCCTGCCGGTGGCGGCTCTGCCGGGCGCGCCGATGTGCGGCCGCTCCTCGTACGGGGTCCAGTGAAGACCGTCGGGCGAATGCGCGCTGTCGGTCTCGTGGGCCCAGTCTTTTCCCGCTATTTTATTCTTTTACCATCCGTTCGAAGGCATCATCTCCCAGGTCTCGATGTCGGCAAACGCGGCGCCGCCGCCCTGGCAAAAAAGCCGGATCTGATCGCTGCCATCCAGATCCGGATACACCCGCCGGGTGATGGCCTGGCGGTCGTTAGCGAATACTTCCACCACCGAGTTGTCGATAAACACGCGTAGTTCAAGACGTTCGTCCCCGGATATCACAAATGGCGCTTTCTCGACTACCCTCATGCCCAGTGGTCCGCTTTCCGTGGAGTCGAATACCAGCTTTTTCCGGGGTGCGTCATAGTACAGCAGCGTCGTCTCCTCATTATTCGAACTGGTGCGCACCCGAACCCCGACCCTCTGTGCCGTCGTGAGGCCAACTCTGAAAGCGACTTCGCACGATCGCCCATTGATCCCTTCGAGCTCGAGCTCGGAATCCTGGTCCAAGGTGATGTCGTTGAAACGTTTTTTATTGTGCCGCAGCGCTTGCAACTCAGGTGCCGGCGCGATGCGCAGCGTATCGTCATCTCCGAGCCAGAGCACTCTCGGCAGTCCGTAGACTCCGGACCACCCGTCAGCTATTTCTTTTTCCCCGTCTCTTTCGTGCGGATTGTCCCGCAGCCACGCCCACATGATCTGTCGTCCCCGATCGTCTATAAGCGCTTCAGGGGCAAAAAAAGCGTTGTCCACCCAGCTCATGCGTCCGTGGTTTTGGGGGATGAAGTAATCCTGCTGCGTGTCGTACTCTCCGATGTAGTATTGGCACCCCATGTTGTGTGAGATGAAGAGCTGCAGATGCTTGCCGCTCATCTCTCCTCCCTCTGGTGATCGCGGCAGGGGCAGAAAACACGGGCACATATCGTCCTCGCTCTCCTGCGTCCACCTGTTGTCTGCGTCGCGTTGATAGAAGCGATGGACGAACAGCCAGTTGGTCAGGTCCTTGGAGGAAAACAGATCAACCCAGTCGCCCCGGTACTGAACGGGCGAATCCTCCTTTCTTCCGAGCTTGTTCAGGACCGGCAGGTTCCCCGTCTGCATGTAGTAGACATCGTTTTTCTTCCAGATATTGCTCGGGTCGGCGTTTCCCAGGTACATTGGGTTGCCGGCCTCGTCTTTGCGCTCGAGTATGCCGAACTCCGTGCCGTCGAGACTCTGTATCTTCATCTTCTCCCACGTCTCGTAGTGTCTGTCCCGGCTGCGCGCGATGCCGATGCCCGTTCCATCGAAACCCCCTTCGTTGAGGGGCAGTCTCCAGTACGAGATATACGCCGTGCCGTCGTCGTCAACGAACCCACCGCCGCTAAAGCATCCGCCGTCACCGTCACCGGGACCTATAGCATCGGGATGGTGGCGCCAGTTTACCAGGTCGTGGCTCGAAATGTGGCCCCAGCAGAATCCTTGGCCTCTCCACGCATGAACTCCTCTGCGGTCATACAGGTACATGAGATGGTACCTGCCGTTCGCATAGAACGCACCGTTGGCGTCACCGGGGCGACCGATGTCCTCGGGAATCGCGAAGTGGTAACCCGGTCGGTGTTTGTCCCGCAGCAAATGCTCGCGCAGCTCCCGCGCGGCCCGAATTCTCTCACTATGTTCCTCGGGTCGCATAGCAAATCTCCTCCCTAAGTGCTCGAGTGGGGCTCTCATGATCGTGAGGCTTTTTCGGCGACGGGGTTATCCCAGCGGCTGTCTAAGCTTGCTCAAAATCCTTAAGCTCCGGCCAGATGCTCCGCATCCTCCAGGCCCGCAGCGACTCCAGTCGGGCCTTCCCTCCGCGGGCGAAAAGCGAGACGCCTTGGCTTTCTGGGCGTTCCGGGTACGCCCGGAGTGTCAGAGACTGCCGCTCCCCCGCAAATACCTCGACGATGCTGCGGTCGACAAAAACACGCAGGTGGAACTTCTCGCCGTCAGCAAGCTCGAAAGGACCGTTCTCCGGAGTACGGCTATGGACTTCACTGCAGAGGGATGCCTCCGAAACGTCGATCTGCAGGGCGCCTCCGAAACGCTGCCCCTCGAGCCTCCTGTAGAGCGAGATCCGCGTTCTCTCGGCACCATCCGGCGAACACAGTACGTACAGCCCCACCTCCCGGGCCGCTCCCGGATCAATCACCACCTCCAGCTCCAAAGCCGTGCCCGATACCTCTGGCAGGTTTACCTCGCCGTTGGCCGGGATTTCCAGCGGTCCGACCTTGCATTCGTCACAGCGCAGCGACTCGATTTCCGGAACAGGCGCCATTCCGAGAGAGCCGTCAGGGGCAGTCGCAAACACCCGGGGAAGCGACATGATGTTGTCCCAGCCGCGCGGAGCCTTGCCTTCCTTCACGTTGAAGATACCGAGATAGCGCCCCTTGTGGTCGATGGTGGCCGACGGGGCATGCAGACTGCCCACCGTAATGGGACCAAAGTTAAGTCGGCCGTGGCAGTCCGGAATCAAACGGTGTGAGTCGCGGTCGTAGCGGCCCACGTAGTACTGGCCGGCGCGCTTGTGGCTGAAGAAGAGCATCATGTGTTTTTCGCTGTCGATCGGCCAGAAGTTGGGCACCGCGTAGTCCTCTCCTGGTTCGGTATCCAGGCCCGCCTCGATCAAAGGTCCTACATGTTCCCAGTTGGCCAGATCGAGCGATCGAAACACGTGGGCCACGCCACGGCAGTCGATTCGCCGTTCCCCTTCCCAGTACACCCCCGATAGTGAGTAATACCCGTCATCCTCTTTCCAGATACAGGGGTCGAAAACCCTGTAAGGGGTACCGCTCTCGTCAACGGGCACGATGGGGATAACCGGGTTCTGCGGATGCTTCTTCCAGTTCAGGAGCAGGGGATCCGATGCCGTGGCGATGGCGTTACCCGCCCGGGTGCCGTGGTAGATAGCGATCACCCGGTCCGATTCCACCAGGGTCTGACCACTGAAGCAGTCTTTCTCCCGATCGGGGTAGAGGGCGATCGGCAGGTCGCGCCATCGGACGAGGTCTTCGCTAATCGTATGCCCCCAATGAACCCGATCCTGATCCTCCGGCACGTATTGGTAGAACAGGTGATAGTTGCCCTGCCACCAGCACAGTCCGTTAGGGTCGTTCATGCGGCTGCCCGGCGGCGAGAAGTGGTAGAGCGGCCGGTGCGGGTCCGTGGCCAGACATTCCCGCGAAGCGCGGAACCGTTCGAGATGCGCGTCGGCGTCCAGAGCTTGCAGCTGCTCCTCCAGGGTGTCGGGATAGGTCTTGCCCTTCAGGGGCTCGAATTCGAGCTTGCTCATCGGATCTCCTCCTCGCGCCGCTTTATTGATGGACAATTGGGGGCGGACTCACAGCGCGGTCTTGCATGCTGTAAAGGGGCTTTTTTCGCTGCGTATTAGAAATGAGAACGGCTCTCCAACTCAGGTGGAGAGCCGCTCCGCTTATTTACATTACCTCTTCCAGAACCACTGTTCCGGTATGGTGTTCAGGAACCACAGCCCGCCGGGATGCCAGGCGTCCACTTCGGGAACATTCATGAGCCCGTTCTTGATGATGACCGGCTGGGGGGACATGCCTACGGTACCGATATCGTAGAGCTGCTTGACGTGGTTGGAAAGGATCTGTGCTCCGATCCTGTTGGACTCCTCGGTCTTGAGCGGTGTCTGGAGGAACTTCTCCACCAGCTTGTACTGCTCCTTGATATTCTCGGGAGGCTCCTCCCCGGACGCACCATCCGTGTTGTACCATGTTTGCCAAGGCACGCCAGAAATGCCTCGTGCAAAGGGCGGTTTGAATTTACCGGCGTCTCTCCACATCATGGCGAACGGGTGGACCAGGTCGAAGTGCAATCCGCCGCACTGGACCAGGTTGGCGGCTCTCCGCTGCGCGAGCAGCGACGGCCCCTCTTCCTTGAGCACGCACTTCACTCCGACATCGCCCCAGTGTTCCGCCACCAGCGTGAAGACCCTCTCACTCGACATTTCAGTTCCACCCAATTCAATGATCACGGTAAGGGTCTTGCCGTCGGAACGTAGGCGGAACTCGTGATCCTTGTCCCACTTCAGGCCCATCTCGTCGAGCAGAGCGTTGGCCTTCGCGGGATCGTATTCTGCGAAGTACTTCCACATCCACTCCTCGGTAAACCAGCCCACGGGCGGCGGCGGCGCGGTGGCCTGACGCGGCACCCCTTTGCCCTGGTAAACCACTTTGTTTATCTCGTCGCGGTTTATGGCAACGGACATGGCCTGCCTGAAACGGATGTCATTGAAGATCTCCGCCAATACAAGATCCTCCTTGTAGGTCAGGTTGAATCCTACGAGCATGTCGGACCCCTTCATGGATTCCCAGAGCAGCGTGCGGTATCCTCCCGCTTTTTCGTTCTCCTTGTACAGCGTGTAGTTGTCCAGGGTCAGGTTGAAACTCGCCATGGAAAACTCGCCCCCTATCGCCTTCATGCCGGCTACCTCCTTGTTCTCGATCAGAGGGCTCACCTGCCTGTCGGTGTAGGGAAGCTGCCTTCCCGCTGTGTCCACCTTCCAGTAGTAGGGGTTCCGGTCGTAGTAACGGTTTCCGTACTGGTCTTCTCTTGCAAGGGCCCAGGCACTCAGCACGGGAAAGCCCACGATCGTGCGGTCATCGTAGTCGTAGAGGTATTGCTCGCCGAACCACTTATACCACTCATCGTGGCCCGCCTTCTTGGCCTCTTCGGCGGCCTTGGGGTTGTATTTGATGTGAAAATTCTTGAGGAAGTGCTTCGGGGCGAAAGGCAGGTTTCCCGGGCTCCTGGCGTAGGGCCCGAAGGAAAACTTGTAGATCACGGCAGGATAGGGAACGACGAACTCGAACTGAACCGTGTAGTCGTCCTTGGCCGTGACCTTCATGACCTCGCCCCCCGGCGCCCAGGCTTTGTTCATGATCGGCATGAGCTGTTTGTTCAGCAGGAAGTCCTCGTACCAGAAGATGAAGTCTTCGCTGGTGAAGGGTTGGCCGTCGTGCCACTTCATGCCCTCTCTCAGGAACACGGTCATTGTCTTATAGTCCGCGGATAGCTCCCAGCCCTTGGCGATGTTGGCCTGCACCTCGGTTCGGTCCGGGCTTACGGTGAGGATGTTCTGCACGGTCGAGAACAGAAAATCCTCCCTGGCTCCCGGGCCTACCGCGGGCGAGACGAGCTCTCCGCCGTAGACTCCCATTTCGTCCAGCGGGTCTATGACGATGGGCTCGTTGGGCACCCTCTGATCCACCGACGGCAGCTTTCCGGCCTTGACCATATCGGCCAACACCGGCGCTTCGGTGTAGGCAGGGAGCTTCTTTCCCGTCACTTTCTCGAATTCGGAACGGGTGGCGTAGATGATGGCCTCACCCTTCTTGACTACAGCCATCCCGGCTGCTCCGGTTGCCGTCGCGCTTTCTTTTTCGCCCCGCGCAAAGCCCATGCCTACCGCCAGCAAGCACAGCAGCAACATGCAGCCACACACACGTGTTATTCGGTTCATTCCATATACCTCCGTCCATCAGGTTTGCCTGGTATTATTCCCTCACCATGGCCGGAGAGTAAATGGATAATTCGGGACGTAAGAATGGACTTTTGAGACTTCGTCGGCTGGGTAGTGAATCTTGCGCGGGAGTGCGTGCAGCCATGATGAGGCAACGGGGGATTGCTGCCGCGGGCCTGTTGGGTTGTCAAAAATCGCCCCTCGCGGCATGATGGCGCGCATGAGAGAAAAACAACCGCATGTCGTGCTGATAATGGCCGATCATCTGCGGTGGGACTGCCTGTCTTGCTACGGTGACCAGCCTGTCCGCACTCCGAACCTGGACGCTCTGGCCGAAGAGAGTATTGTCTTCGACGGCGCATACTGCGCGACTCCTCTCTGCGGACCTACCCGCGTGACCATGTATACCGGGAAATGGGCGCACACCCACGGTGCGCTCATCAACCCCGGGAGCGTCCCGTCCGAGCGTCCCCATGGCTACGCCGGCCCGGAGCACAAGTCGCTCTATGAGGCCCTGGACCAAGGCGGTTACGGCATTACCCATGTAGGCGTGCACCACTGCCGCCTCGTGCCTTCTTTGGAAGAGCGCGTTCCCAACGCTTACATCGAGTATCAAGACAAATGGCGCATTCACGCCAAGGCCTGCGGTGTGCCGGCCAACGCCAGGGAAAATGCCTTAGTAAAAGCCAGCCTCGTGCCGTCCGTCGAGTATGCGGCGGGGAAGCACGCCGTCAAGATGCAGGTACCCCCGCGGTTACGCATGCCGTTTCCCGGAAAGGCCGAAGATTTCCTGGATGTTTTCTGGGCCCGTCACGCCGAAGAGAAGATAGCCGAGCTCGATACTTCACAGCCCCAGTACATCGAAGCGCTTTTCTGGGCCCCCCATCCCCCCTTCGTCGTTCCCGAGCCCTATTACAGCATGTATCCTGTGGAATCGATCGATCTCCCTGAAACAGTGGGAAGATGGGGCGCAGGCAAACCGGCCTCGCTGCTGCTGCAGGCTTGCGGTTCGTACGGCATGACCACCACACGGGAAGAGTTCCGATCGGTGCGGAGCGCCTATTTCGGATTCGTTACGATGGTGGACGAGTGCATCGGGCGTGTCATACGGGCATTGAAGAACAAGGGGCTTTGGGACGATGCCTTCGTCATATTCACTCAAGACCACGGTGATATGCTCGGTGAACACCACCTGATGCAGAAGATGTGCGCCTACGAGCCGGCGGCCCACGTGCCTTTGCTCATCAAATCGCCTCGCGGGACTGGTGGCCTCGAGGAGCGAACTGGCGCTGCGAGCAATGCCGCGGTGGAAAGGCGACGGGCTCAACTCGTTTCCCACGTGGACTTCGCGGACACGATCTGCGATATCGCCGGCATCGAGCCGCTTCCGGGCTCGCAAGGCCGGTCTTACCTGCCTGTGTTGAAAGATGCGAAGGCCCCGTGGCGAATGAACACGTTCATGGAGTATCACGGCGACCAGGGGCGCGGCGCTTTCTGGCGGGCGATAGTCGCCGATAGGGATAACCGAAGGCTCAAATATATATACACGCCCGGCGACGTGGATGAGCTCTACGACGTAACGGCGGACCCGCGGGAGATGCACTCCCTGGTGGACGAACCCGCCTACGCCGGATTGAGAGCCGAGCTGCGAGAGCAGCTCTCCGGGTGGATGCGGGACACGGGAGACTTTCTCGACCCGCCTGATTGAGGCGTGGCATGCGTGCTGATGGGCTCATCGGGCCATCTGCGAAAAGGGGTTGCCGTGCATGACGGATTTCCTCTGGGAGTCACCGGATTCGGAGGGCGGAGAGTGATGCCATGATACACAGGCCGAGAGTCGGAAAACTCCACGACACCTGGATGCTGCGCCACCCGGAAACGGGCCGGTACCACCTGTTCTACCTTTACTATCCGCGAGATGTCGAGGGGTATCCCCCGGGTGGGTACCGCAGCATCAACCATCTGATCAGTGATGATATCGTCAATTGGACTTTCGTCGAAAACATTGTGCCGCCTCAGAGCGACGGCAGGCGTATCGGCACGGGTATGGTATTCAGATGGCAAGACGCGTTTTACATGACCTATACTTTTCACTCCGATCACACTATTTACCTGCTCACAGCCGCGGATTCGGAGATGCTGACCGGCTGGAAGATGGCCCGGAACGAGCCGATTCTCACGGCCCGGGGACGTTGGTACCGGACGCTGGACACCGGCGATCCACTCACCACCATGCATTTCCGAGACGCTTTCGTGGTCGAGAGGAAGGACGGGTGCTACGCCTTCGTGGCCGCGCGCAGCGCGGATGGAGCCCCTGGGGCGTGCGGCTGCGTGTTTCGCGCCGTTTCGGTCGATCTAGTGCACTGGGACCCCTTACCGCCTTTGGGGGCCGATTTCGGGCTCTTCCAGATGGAGGTTCCCGACTATTTCGAGCTCGAAGGCGTGCACTACCTGCTCTTCTCGGACGCCTCCGCCCTCAGTCCCATCCATACCCCATCCCGTCTGGAAGTAAGCGGCACCTTCTACGCGGTCGGCGAAGCTTTCGAGGGACCGTATAGCCTTCTACCGGAAAAGCTGCTGCTGGGATCCGGCTGCGGACGCAGGGACAACTACGTAGGGCGGCACATCGACGCCGACGGGGAGCATCTCCTCTATTTCCATCACATGGGCCGTCGCGGAGCCTTTGGCTTGCCGAAGCGTATAGTCAAGAATGGTGATCACAGTCTCAACCTGGCACCGTGGGAACACGGTATCGAACGGTTGCGCACCGAAAGGCTTTTTCTTGCCGACCCTTTGGAGGATCGTCAGCCGGGCGGCAGCGCTGTCGGGGTCTGGGAGAGAGCGGGGCAGGAAGCGACGGTCACGGTCAGGTGTCCCGATGCGGGGCTGCACGCTGGCAAAGTTGCGGGAAACCGGCTCATTCCCCGAAACGGAATGTCTGGACAGAACGGCGATTCCCGTCCATAGCGGGCGGAGCGTTGTCTTGCGGTGTCTATCCAGAGGCGAATTCCTCGATGTGTATTACGACGGCCGGCTGCTTTTTGCGGCCAATATCGAAGATCGGCCTCCCGGCGGCAGGATTGGTCTGTACGCCGCCGGCCGGGCGGTGTTCGAAAACCTGGCAGGATACGAGCTGAGTCCGCTTACGCCCCTGGACTGCAGCGAGGCGCAGCGAAACGGCAAGGAGGTGAACCGTGGAAACGACAAACGGCATCCCGCCCGAGCTTCAGAATGTTTCCAAGACCCGCGTGGCGGTGCACGGCATCGGACAGGATGAAACCTTGGAGCGGCACGACCCATCCAATATCATACGTTGGAAGGACAAGTACTGTTTTTGGTACACGGAACACCTGCCTGGGTCGGGATTCATGGGCGGCTACATCCAGTGGGCTACTTCCGAGCATGGCCACAACTGGGCCCTGCAGGGCACGGCCCTCGCCAAGGGAAAAAAGGGCGATTGGGATGAGAAGGGGGTTCTGACCGCTTATGTCGTTCCTCATGAAGGCCGCTTTTATCTCTTCTATACGGGGGCCGGACCGGAGTTTGTCGACGGCCGGGCCAGCAAGCGGGGCATTGGCTATGCCGTTGCGGATACTCCCGACGGGCCCTGGGAAAAATGTTCAGAGCCGATCCTTTGGCCCGGGGACGACGGCAGCTGGGACGAGCTGTGCTGCGACGACACGAACGTCCTGTACCGGGAAGGCAAGTGGTGGCTGTACTACAAAGGGCGGCTGAAGTACAGCCGCGCGGGGGACAGCCATATCGGGCTGGCTTTTGCGGACGATCTGACCGGTCCATACGTAAAGCACCCGGAGAACCCTCTCATACGCGGCCACGCTCTTTCTGCCTGGGTCCATCGAAGAGGGGTGGCCTACACCGGCGGCGCAGTCGGTCTGCCGGAGGAGCGTTGTGTGTGGTGGTCCGAAGATGGGATTCATTTCGTCAAGGCCGGGCAGTTCGATAACAAATCAACCGGTTTCTATTGCCCCGAGAATTTCGGCGATGGAACCAACAACCGCGGAGTCAGTTGGGGCTTCGATGTGGCACAAAAGGCGACACCGCGTTATATTTTTCGTTTCGACTGCAGCATGACCATTCCCGATAATGAGGGCTAGCGCAGCTGTGCGATGGGCGCGATCGCGGGCAGCTGCGGCCAGTCGGCTAATTTGATAATTTGACTTCAGGCAGTTCGTCGTAAAATCCGTTAACGGATTGCGGCCAAAGCCCATCCCACATTCCGAATTAAGGAGGTCTCCAATGAAAAAGAGAATGGTTGCGGCAGGCTTCGGCCTTGCTCTGGTTCTGCTGCTGGCAACAGGCCTCGGCTTTGCCGAAGGAAAGAAAGAAGATCAGGCCGCCGCGGCTTCAGACTTTCGCGGAGTCATCGTAGCCGGCGAAACGGTAATCTAAGGCACACCTGCCGAGTTCGAGAAAGCGAGGGGCATGAAGCTTCCCGCGTACAGCGAGGGGCCGGAGATGGCCGCATTGGTCAAGGAAGGCAAGCTGCCGCCTGTGGAGCAAAGACTGCCGAATGAGCCGGTTGTAATCGATCCCATGGACGAAATGGGCGTTTACGGCGGAGAACTCAAGGCAGCAGCCACATCGCAAAGGACTGCGGGAGTGGACACCATGTTTTCCATCATCCAGAATATCCTTACGCTGACACCCGACCGCACCAGCGTCGCTCCCAACGTGGCCAAAGGCTACGACCTGTCCAATAGCAACAAGACCATGACCCTCTTTCTCCATGAGGGATTGAAGTGGAGCGACGGTCAGCCCTACACGGCCGACGATTATGTCTTCTACTACGAGGGTTTCATGCTCAACAAGGACCTGATGCCGAAGGTGCCAAAGCGTTGGGCGCCCGGCGGTCAGAACATGAAGGTCACAAAGGTAGACGACTGCACTGTACTGTCCGCTTCGATTTCGCGGTTCCCTACCCCGTCATCCTAAACAAGTTTTCCTTCGGCCCCTATGCCCGCAACCCCATGACCCTGCCCGTAGCCCCGAAACACTACCTGAAGCAGTTTCACATCAAGTACAATTCCAAGGCAGCGGACGTGGCCAATGGCGAAGGCTTCGACACCTGGTGGAAGGGTTTCAACAGCCACTACATCTACGATCAGCAGGGTCGCGAGGATGTCGATTTCCCGTGCATCGACCCGTGGGTAATGCGCAAAATTGATCAGTACGGAAACAAGTACTACGAGCGGAATGCCTATTTCTTCAAGGTGGCTCTCAAGGAGGAAGCCCCGTCCCTCTACGGCCGGCGGGCCAACGCCAACGAGCAGCACGTAACCGGCAAGCACTTCGACCTGACGCATCCGTTCGGCATGGCCTGGCGCGATGGCGGCCAGTTCAGGCCGGGATGGGGCGAAGGTGGCCCGGCCAGGGAATGGCGCAGGTGGTACGAATCGGATGGGGAATACGGCGAAGAGCCGTCGGCGGAGATGAAGGAGATCTACGGCCTGATCGAACAGTGGCTGCAGCTGACACTCAAGACGCCGGAATCCAACCGCATCGGTACCGAGATCTTGGCCCGCAACGTTCGCAACCTGTATCGGATCGGCACCGTCGGCATGGCGCCGCAGCCGGTCATCATCAAAAACGGCCTTATGAACGTTCCCGAAGTGGATGCCTGGCATCCCGGCGGGCTGTGGTTCATGAACACGATTCCCGAACAGTGGTTCTGGAAGAAATGAACTTGATTGCACGGTAGAGCTCAAAGGGATTCCGTCCGTTTTCCGGATGGGATCCCTTCTCTGTCTTTATAAACCGCTTTTATCCCGTTTTTCCCAGTGCGCACGCAGCTTCCGTGACCACCTGGAGATTATGTTGCGCGGCCTCTCCTGGGTGAGGGGCGGCCGCACGAGGGTCTCCTCATATTCGAGAAGCTTCTTTCTGCAGTTCTCGAGTATGTCCTGATGAAAGGCATCGAAGGCCAGGTTTAGCGTTTCGCCCTGGTCCGTCTGCAAATCGAAGAGCTGTTCGCTACCCAAAGCATCCGGGTCGGGTCCAGGGGGTACAAAATCCTCCTCGGCTTTGGGCCTATACTCGGTGATATACTTGTATCGCTCCGTAACGATCGCTCTCGCCCAATAGTTGCTCTCGACGAGCACGAAATTGCGCCAGGACGGCTCGGCGTCCAGCGGTTGTTCCGGATTCCGTAGTTGCCGCGCTCCCTGTTGGTGCTCGGGAGGCCGCAGCTGCCCCGTGCCTTCTACCAGAGGCCTGATGCTCGCCCCCGACAACCCTGCCGGCGCATCGACCCCGGCGTAATCGCAAATGGTGGGCAGCAGATCCACCCCGGAAACGAGATGCTGGTGGTCGAAGGCTCCCTTCTCCATCTGGATTCCGTCTCCCAAGCAGGCGACGATGAGGGGAACCCGGATGCTTTCCTCGTAAAGGGTGAACTTCTGGAACATTTGATGACTGGCGCAGGCCTCACCGTGATCGGAGGAAAAAATGATTACCGTGTTGTCACGGAAAGGAGTCGCGCAGAGGGCGTTCAGGACCAGACCGATCTCCTGATCGGCTTTTTCTATGTATCTGTAATAGTTCCAGATGTAATAGCGCCACTGCAGGCTTGTCCAATTCTTGACCGCCCTCAATATAGCGGGATGTATGAGAGCGTCGTCCGCACGACGGAAAACTTGTTGAACGGCGGTCTCGCTCTCGTCGTAGCTGAAATTTTCCGGCAGCGGCGGGAGCTCACTTTCCGGGATGATGCCCTGCTCGAGAGGGCCGGGTATTTTTTTCTGCTCGTGATTGTGCAGGTATTCACAGATATCGTGGGGATTCACGTAGCCGAGGTGCAGGAAAAAAGGCCTGTCCCTGTCGTACCACGACAGAAAGTCGAGTGCAGCATGGGTGGAAGCCGAATCGTAGTACTCAGCGCCACCGGCTTGAATGTCACGCTTGCCAAAGTAAAGGTTGCGGAAGCTCTCGCGCACGTCCCTCCCATCTACGTGCCACTTGCCGCAATGACAGGCATGATACCCACTGCTGTTCAGGATTTGGCCCAGATCCGGCAAATGCCCATGGACGATGCCGCCGTTGAACGGCATACCCGTCTCTGAGCTGCAGCGACCGGTCATCCAGCCGGCACGGGCCGCCATGCAGACCGGGTCGGTGCAGTAGGATCGCATGAATGATACGCCGTGCTCCTGCAGCCGGTCGATGTTCGGCGTGTGCAAATGAGTGTTTCCGAATGCCGAGAGGGCGTGCCAGGAATGCTGATCCGTATTGACGAAGAGTATGTTCGGTTTGCGCGCCATCAATGCTCTCGCGTATTAGCGCTGGTAGTCAGCACAAATGTGGCGAAGGTTGTCGCCATCAGGGCCGTCCGTCCCTGACCGTCTAGCCACCAGTATGAGGGTGGGTTCCCTGTGCCGTGGCTGTAGTACCCTTCGAGATGAACGTCGAAGTCGCATGGTCTTACTTTGGTTTTTCCCAGGCGGCCCAGGCGGGTGTCCGGTTTAAGCTTTTCCAGGTCCTCGAGCACCGCGAGCTTGAACGGTCGGTGAGGAAACTCCGTTTTGGCATGCATACCCGAAATGACATCGAAAAGAGCCCAATTGCAGGTCAGGGGAGTCTTGTCCGGCAACGAGCCGGCTGTAAAGGCGAGCCCCCCGCCCGTCCGCAGGCGGATCACGCGGGCGCCATTCTCGCGAACAATTTTGCCGGAGCATTCGAAAACCGAATAGTCGCCGTCGGCGCTGCCGGCGGATCGGATCTGCCATTCACCCGTAAGCGATCGGTACTCATCATCGCGGCATTGGAATCTCAGGCTGAGGTTTTCGCCGCTTGTCGTGTTCTCGTAACGCACGTCATAGCGCAAGGTGTTGCCGTTTTCTTTGCGGCTGGCTACTATTGCTTTTCCAATGACGAGATCCTGCCCGTTCCCTTCCCGAGGGTGGGGAGCCTTGTAGCCTCCCCAGAAATTAGGAAGTATGGCAAACTCGCGGAACGTCGAATCCGTTGCAGCGGGTCGATCCTGATCAGCATAGAATCGGCCCAGAATATCCAGCATCTGGCGCTGGAAATTCCCCGATGGTGAGTGATGCGAATAGTCGAAAGACCAGTGCAGTCTCATCGATCGCGCATTCTCCTTTGCTGAAAACGAGATTGTGTACCGCGGTGTCATTCCCAGAATATCCTCTCCTCTCGAAATGAGCAATGTCGCGGGAAGGTCTTTCATCGGTTTTAGAGACGACCTCGGGGAAGAGATTAGGCTAGTGTAGGCCGGCAACTACCAGACCCGGCTCAAATCCACCCGGACACCTTCGATCGCGGAGTAGCTGATCTGGTCGTGGAATGTGCCCGCCGTTTCAAACCGGCCTTCATGCAGACGGTAAACAGTGATCTGCTGGCCCTCCGGGTCTACCAGCCAGTATTCGGGCACGGCCGCCTTCTGGTACAGGTCGAGCTTGAGCAAGCGGTCTTTATCGCCTGTCGATTTGGAGAGAATCTCGATGATCAGGTCAGGGGCGTCGATGATTTTCGTGGGCGAAATGATGGACTTGCGGGAGCTGTGGATAACGAGCAGATCCGGCTGGACAATGTCGATGTCGGAGAGTTGCACGTCCGTGGGTGCATCAAATACGAAACCCAACTCCTTCTCCTCGATCTGTTCATAGAGCTGGAACTGTATCCGCCGTGACAGCGTCTGGTGGTAGGTTGCAGGAGCCAGGGTCATGTAATGCTCTCCATCGATTATCTCGTGGATCTTGCCGTCCTCGGGCAGCAGGGCGTAGTCTTCGTAGGTCAGCTTGGTTTGGGAGTCAATGACGATAGCCATGTTGTGAGCATACCCCTCTGCCAGGCCAGAGTCAACGTTCACCGCCGGCCTGCAGCAGTTCTCAATATGACCGTAGCGGGTAGTCAAGTACTTCATTTTCTAGCGATTCGCAGGCAAATATTGGGCGAATCGGCGAAGCGTCGATGGCCGGGATGCCGTACCACCGCCACTGCGGACGCCCGAAAATGCAGGTTTTTATCAATGTTAGGCGGCAGTTCTCAATTTGGCGGAGCCAAATTGAGAACTGCTTGCCGGCCTGTCGGGTTGTCCTATAGCCCGCTGTCCGAATCGTCGACATCGGCTGAATCGTCGACAGCAGCGGGATCGGCGGCATCAACGGGATCGGGCAGCGGTATGGTAATTGCGAAGCACGTTTTTCCACCTTGCGACGTGACGCCGATGTCCCAGTCATGGCTCGCGACCACGAATTTCGCTACGGCCAATCCCAGCCCGAAACCGGGCTCTTTCCGTGTTTTTGTTCCGCGGAAAAAAGGCTCGAACAAATGCGGCATATCCTGCGCCGCGATGCCTTCGCCCTGGTTGCAGATTTGCAGGGCGATTTGGTCGCCTCGCCGAACGGCCTGGAAACCAATGGCGGACCCCGGCTCGGCAAACCGGAAAGCATTGTTCACGAGGTTTTCCAATACCCGCAGTACGAGGTCGCAATCCATGGATATTTCGAGATCGTCTCTTATTTCGATGCGCGATTCGAAATCGAACCCCCGCACCTGAGCCTCGCTGCTGAAGACCGCCGCGGCCTCTTCGAGAAACGGCCCGAGCAGCACGTGCTCGCGCCCGCGCTGCCAATCGTTCGTATCCAGCTTCACGAAGTCGATCAACTGCTTGATTCGGCTCTCGAGCAGTCTCGTTTTGTCACGGATTATCGCCAGGTATTTGTCGAGGCGCTCCGGGCTCGAGGCCATACCGTCTGTGATGGCATCCAGGTAACCTGTTATGCCGGCCAACGGTGTTTTCAGATCGTGGGATACCCCCATGAGAAACCTCGATCGGGCCGCCGAATCCTCTTTTACACGTTCCCGCATCCTGTCGAAAGAGCGTGTGAGGGAAGCGATCCGGTCGCTGCCTTTCGCTTCAAGGTGAAAATCAAGGTCCCCGTCGCTGATGCGTCGTGTCGCTGTTTCGAGCCGCGAAATCGAGCTGTTGATGGATCGAATGATGAAAATCGACATGAGCGATATGAACGTCAGAAAAGAGCCGGGAAAAATCAACATCGCGTACCAACGCTCGCCGCCCGGTTCGCTCTCGGTGGGATAACCGACTACAAGGGAATACACCTCGCCGCTCAGTGAGGGCATGTCGGAATGGATAAAGGCATAGCGGCTTCCCGGTCTAGCGCTGCTCAAAAACCCCTGCAGCGTAGCGGCCTGGGTCGAAGAAAAAACGACGTGGCATGCCCGGTCGACGATGAGTATCTCGATGCTCGGGGATATCGCTTGCAGACGCTCCGATATTATATACGGTTCGCCGCCCTGCCGCTCGATCTCGCGCAGAGATCGCTTCATTCGGTGAAGCTCGAAAGGCAGCATCCGGCCGGAGGGGTCCCCGACCTTCGTCAAAAAAACCAGCAGCATGACGAGGACCGGAATCAGGATGCTTCCGGCAATGAGCAGCAGGAACTTGGTTCTCAGGTGCATCGTCGCTCAGCCTTTCACCGTGTCGGGATTGAAGCGGTAGCCGTAGCCGTGGATGGTCTGTATGTACTCGGGCTTTCGGGGGTCGTGCTCTATTTTCCGGCGAATTCGGCGAATGTACACGGCTACGGCGGTAAGATCGCCGTATACCGATCCCCATACGTCCCCGTATATCTCATCGGCTCTCATGGCTTTTCCGGGGTTTTTCACCAGGTGCCGCAGCACCTCGAATTCCCTGGCCGACAGCGTGACACGCTGTCCTTCCCGCATCAGGGAGTAGCCTTCGGGATCCAGGGTATAAGGCCCGAAGCAAAGCGGTTTCGAGCCGGAGGTACGGCTTCGTCTGAGCATGGCGCGTATGCGTGCCGCGAGCACCCGGGGGGCGAAGGGCTTGGTAACGAATTCGTCCGCGCCTATCCCCAGTCCCATGACGATGTCCTCATCCGACTCCCTGGCCGAGACTATTATTACCGGAACCGAGCTCTCCCGCCGGAGGACCTGGAGAAACTCGAACCCGTCCATGCCCGGGAGGTTGATGTCCAGCACGATCAGATCGGCTCCGTCGCGGCGGAATGTTTCCAGTCCTTCCTCCGCCGAGGCGCACAGCCTCCCGTCTATGCCTTCCTTGTCGAGGTAGAGTTGGATGAGCTCACCCAACTCCAGCTCGTCTTCGATAATAACGACTCGGCCTTTCATCGTGAGATATTCTACGCCTTCCTCGATCCACTGGCCATGCCCTTTTTACCGGTTGACGCGTTCGATGTAAGACTTTGTGAAAAGAGGATCGGGCAGCGAAGCCAGGGATATTTTCGAGAGTGAAATCGTGGTCTTTTTGCCCTCCAGCAGCCTGTCTATAAAGATCATTTTCGATGCCACGTACTGGTCGCCCGCCCTGGCGTAACTGGGAAACAGGCTTGTTCTCAGGAGCCTGTCTGTCGCACTGTAGTCCTCGGTCTTGAGCACCAGGTAGCGCTGCCTGGTTACCCAGATTTTCTGCTTTGGGTACGTGACTTCGTTGTGCCTGGCCTCTAGCTCGAGGATGTAGACGTCATATTTGCCCAGGGTGGCTTTCTCTATGGAAAGGGTGCGGTAGTCATCGATCATGCCCGAAGAACCGAAATCTGAATTTCTCGCATCGGTTCCACCGAATTGCTCTTTCATCGATGTGTGCGAAAATTTGCGGCTCTCAGGGTCGTAGAACCAGAGGTTGTCTCCGATGCGCAGGTATCCCTGTCCCTTCCTTACCTTTGGCTCCTGGAAGAGGAACACGAACTTGTCGTTGCTGTCGCGCCGGAACTGCTGGACGACCATCTTCTCGATCCCTTCCTCGGGGTCTTCCTTGACCATCGTCATTTCGGCGGAAAAATCGCTGTTCTGAAAATTCCTCTGCCCGTCTATGGCGTTGAGAATTTTGTCACCGTCTACATCGGCCGCCGATAGCGCGCCGCAGACCAGAAGCATCAGGGCCCCTGCTATCGTGCTTATTCGTTTCATCGTCTGTTCCTCCTTATAAGTAAGTCAATAAGTCGCCCGGAGCGCGTCCGCGGGCTTGAGCCTGGCCGCTTTTCGAGCTGGAAGCCATGCCGACAGCACCGTGACCCCGCCGAGCGCGAGGATCGTGG
>SDBV01004041.1_pt1 | contig 21273 bp, 18 predicted proteins | sample 2277081 | NCBI WGS metagenome assembly SDBV01 (sample SAMN10402039, study PRJNA504765) | marine sediment metagenome | isolation source: marine sediment core GS10_PC15, 223 cmbsf | place: Arctic Ocean: Southern Knipovich Ridge | collected 2010 | reverse complement strand
GCGGAAACAGCCTCGGTGGCTTCGGCCCTAAACATCTCGAGTGTTGTATGAGGATAGCTGGTAGCGGCGGGGTGCGCGTCCACGACTCGGCCGGCCTTATCCATTACCAATTCGATTTCCGGCAAATCAAGATGTATCGTCCCATTACTAATTCGCCGGCTTTCAATCAGGCGGCTGAGCTTTTCGGCATTCTTCAACAGTTTAACGACTTCCATGGACGCGACTTTGGTATGACCTTTCAGGATTCTATCAGCCTGGGTGTAGGTAAGGCGTTTTGTAGATTGCATAACACTGTTCGCAAAACGGCGATTGGTGATATTGCCTTTATTGTCATAAGTTATGTATGCACTTTTGCAAAAGCGTTTCTGGTCTGGTTGAAGGGAGCAAATGCCGTTACTTAAAACCTCCGGCAGCATCGGGATGGTTTTGCCGGGCAGATAGACGCTGTTGCCGCGATTCCTTGCCTCGATGTCCAGAGCCGAGTCTGAAGGTACAAAACAACTTACATCAGCGATGTGAACGCCCAGTATGGTGTTACCGTCGCTATCCTGCTCCAGGCTTATAGCATCGTCAAAGTCCTTTGCCTCGGCAGGGTCGATAGTGATGATTACTTTGTCGGTTATGTCTTCTCTGACCTTGTCACTGTCAGGGTCGAACTGTGCCCCAGCCCCTCTTGCCTGAGCGACACAGGGTTCCTCGAATTCTTCCGGCAGATGATACTGATGTATTATCGAGTTTATTTCGGTTTCATAGCGACCTGTTTTGCCAAGCACCTCAACAATCACGCCGCGGCCAGGATATTTTTCTGTCGGATACGAAAGTATCTCGACCACAACCTTATCATTCCGTGCCGCGCCTTTTGCGCCAACATCGTCAACAGATACAGGCTCTATAAATCCTGTACCGTCCGGCTGGACAATCCATCCCTGGGCCTTTTTCAATAATGTGCCGACAAATCTGTTTTGTGCCCTTTGGCTGATTTCTACCACCTTGCCGCTGTAAAGCATCTGGCCGCGACGCTTGCCTTTTTTTACAACTTTGGCGACAACAATGTCGCCGGTCATTGCGCCGGCGGTTTTGTCGGGAGGGATGAATAAGTCGCTGTGCTGGTGGGCGGCAAGCGGCACTACAAAGCCAAACCCTTTCGGGTTTGCCCTGAATGTTCCTGTGATTTCGCCCGCCATTGGAGGAAGAGTCATTAATTCATCGGCACCAATAACCAGATGTCCGGCCTTGTGCATTTCTTCGAGCACAGATTTGAACTGGGTGTAATCGGCCGAGCTTATCTGCAGCGCTTTGGCTAATTGCGGCAGCTTAAGCGGAGAATAATCACGATGCTTTAATAATTTAAATATCCGTCTTTTGAAAATTTCAGGCATTTAACGTACCAGTAAAAAATAAAAAAGCGTCCAGTTGATATAGAAATTGGCCGGACGCTTTGTTCCCCTGAGCATTGAATTGAAAATTATCCCAAGACCACATATTTTTCGCCTCGGCCGCTGCAAACTGATACCAACTCTATCAGCCGGCCCCGGTCGACTAAGCTTTCTTTTTTGCCTTAAGACTGTTAAGCTGTTTTGCAAGACGGGATTTTTTTCGCGCGGCTGTCTTTTTGTGCATTGTGCTGGTAGCCGCGGTTTTATCCAGCTTCTTGGTGATGAGCCGATATTGCTCGGTTGCCGCTTCGGCGTCACCACTTTTCAAAGCCTCTTCAAAATGCTTGATTTGCGTCTTTACCTGACTTTTACGCGAACGGTTAATTACGTTGCGTTTTTCGTTTTGTCTTACTCTTTTTTTGGCTGATAACGAATGTGCCACTGTAATCTCCTAAAAAACATCACCTGTTTATCCACGAATACACCATCAAAACTTAGCCGGACAGATTGAGAGGTTGGCTAAGCTTCTTCGTGTCTCAATTTAACTATTCGCTGGTAGACGTCCTTGAATCCATAATCAAGCTGGGCAATCTTGCGGTAGGACTCCAGCGCCTTTTCCATATCGCCCTGCTGTTCGTAAGAGCGGGCTCTATTATACTGTAACTCCTTGGCAATTGCATCATCTTTTATATTATACATGTTAATTGCCTTGGTAAAAACGTCAATAGCGTCGACATACCAGCCTTTCATAAAGAAACACAGGCCTATTTTGTCCATCGCCCCAATCCTCAGTCGCGGGTTTTTTTGCACGTCCTGAAACAGGGGTATCGCCTCATCGAACTCTTTACTGCGTATCAGACGAATGCCATATTCATACTTAAATTGCAGTTCCGTGGGATAGTTTTCCGTGCAAAGCCGGAAATGTTCCAGTTCGATATCGTTAAACTGAGCCGACAATTCCACAAGCTGGGCTCTGGCATTATCGTCGCCGGGGTTGGCTTCAAGGGCGGCCCTTATCTCAGTCATTTTTCGCTTCGCCTGTTTTATCCTTACCAACCCCGCCCGCTGCTTGAAATTAAAATCCTTTGTCCTGTCATAGGCGTTTTCCAGCAACTCTATCGCCTCGCGCTGGTCCTGGTCATTTTGCAGGTCCGAAAGGGCATCGGCCAGATTAACGGTGTTTGTCGGAATATCAGGATTGCGGGCAAGTGCTCTGCGGGCATCTTCAACTGCCTGTAGGCGATAGTCCTCGGTTTTGACTATGCTCTGCTGGGCCTGGAGTTTTTCCTGTGCGGCCCGGTCTTTGATGGATTCCCGGAAGTCCACTTCCTGGTCGTATTTGCCTCTTGAGAGGGTCTGTTCGGCAGAAAGACGCTTGTACTCATCAGCCAGTTCCAGGTCATCGGGTTTGAGTTCGGTAGCAAACTGGATAGCGATGACGGCCCTGTCCAACTGGTCCATGGCAAGATACGAATCTTTTAAAAGAAGATACAACTGCAAAGATCGTTTAGCCGCTGAGTTATTTGCCTGGAATAGATAGTCTGCTATCCATTTGGCTATGCTTTTATACTCGCCTGCGATTGCGGCCTTGAGCATCGCCTCGGCATAAGGCAGGTGGTCTGGGTCCTTTGCAAACAGGTACTCGGCGTTGAGTATCTGCTCAAGCGGAGTTTTGCCACCCAGGTGCTTTACCCTTTCGACCATCGAAGGCTTTTTGCCGCCTTTGCTCTGTCGAAGTCGGGCCAGTTCATAAAGTCTTATGTGGCCATCCTCAATCGCATCGGGTGCCCGACGCAGACCCTCGAAGTACATATCGATAGCGTAATCGAAGTTGTTGGTCTGTGCAACTTCGCGGGCCCTTTCAAAAAAAGCCTGCGCCTTAGCCAATGCCTGCTCATTTTCCTGCGACATAAGTTTTAACTCGCACCTTTCATAATGTACGTTATTTCGAGGATTTATCGTAATCTTTGGCCTGAATTTGTCAATAAAATAAATGCTTGTATAAGCCTACGATTGTTGTTATAAGGAAAAATTCAACTAAAAGAATTTTCAGGAAGAAAAAAATGATAACGGCACTTGAACAGTATGACCCGGAAATCTATGAACTTTTAAGACAGGAGGAGGCCCGCCAGAGCGGCTCGCTTAGACTTATCGCCTCTGAGAACTACGTTTCAAAGGCGGTAATGTTGGCCAGCGGAAGCTGCATGACCAATAAATACGCCGAGGGTTATCCGGGCAAAAGATACTACGAGGGCCAAAAGGTTACCGACCTCATTGAAAAGCTCGCCCAGGAGCGGGCCAAAAAACTCTTCGGAGCCGACCATGCTAACATTCAGCCCTATTCGGGTTCGGTAGCTAATCTGGCGGCTTATTTGGCCTTGATCGAGCCGGGCGATACGATTATGGGGCTGTCCCTGCCGCACGGCGGACACCTGACGCACGGCTGGGGAGTCAGTATTTCAGGCAGAATATTTAATTCGGTCCAGTATACTGTCAACTCTGATACCGGCAGATTTGATTTTAACCAGATTGAGGAGTTGGCCAAAAAGCACAAGCCAAAAATCATCATATCCGGCGCTACAGCCTATGCGCGTGAGATTGACTTTGAGATATTCGGCAGGATTGCCAAAGATGTAGGTGCCTACCATGTAAGCGATATAGCCCACATTGCCGGCCTTGTGGTAGCAGGCATACATAAAAGCCCTGTCCCTTACGCCGATATCGTTTCGAGCACAACGCACAAAACCCTTCGCGGACCTCGCGGCGGGATGCTGCTGTGCAAAGCCGAACATGCAAAGAACGTGGACAAGTCCGTTTTCCCGGGCCTTCAGGGCGGTCCGCATATGCACACTATTACCGGTATCGCCGTGGCTCTGGCCGAAGCCGATACACCGGAGTTTGTGGCCTATGCAAAACAGGTGGTCAAAAACGCGAAGGCAATGGCCGAAAAGCTGCTGGAGTATGGTTTTAATCTGGTCTCCGGCGGAACCGACAATCATTTAATCCTGATTGATCTGCGAAACAAAAACATCCGCGGCAGAAAACTGGCAAAGGTACTGAACAGGGCCGGCATAGTCAGTAACTCCAACTCCATACCTGGCGACCCGGCTCCGCCGTTTGACCCAAGCGGCCTGAGGTTAGGTACGCCGGCGATTACCACTCGCGGTATGAAAGAGCCGCAGGCTCAACAGATTGCAAGCTTTATAAACAAGATAGTAGAAAACGTCGATAACGAATCGGTCATCGAGGATATTGGAAAAGAAACGCTGCTTTTGTGTTCACAATTTATTGTGCCGGAACACTTTATCATACCGAACAAGGGCAGTTAATAATCATGACCCGCAAAATCGACGACGACAACAAAAACATAAAGTAGCGCAAAGCGTATCTTGTTGACCGGGGTATGACACAGCAGATGCAGGATGTAAAATTAAAAACCGCAGTGCTTGGCCTCAATGACCATGGCCAATTCTTACTCAAAACGGCTTCTGAGATAGATTATTTTCAGATTGAAGCTGTTGCCGACAAAGACACCGAGCTTGCCGAAAAGATCGCGTCCGAGTATGCCTGTTCCGCCTACGATGATTACCGACAGTTGGTAATACAGAACCAGTTTGATTGTCTGTTGGTCGCTGCGCCTATCCATAGCTGTGCCGAATACCTTCGGGCCGGCATCAAAAAGAAATTCAATGTGCTAAAGACCTCGCCGCCTGCAAGAAATTATGACCAAGCCGCTGAGTTTGTCCGCCTGGCCGAAGACCGTGGTGTGAAATTTGCCGTCGTAAATCCCTGGCGTTTTGCCGAAAGCTCCCTTGCTTTTCGACAATTTCTTCAGGATGGCGGAATTGAGCAAATTTGCCTGATAACCGCTGTTTGTAATTTTGGCAGGCGCCTTTGTCCTTCCTGGCAGACCGACCCGAAACTGGCTGGCGGCGGAGTCCTCCTGCAGGACTGCTACCAGATAATTGACCAGATAGTGTGGAATTTTGGCATACCGCAGCAGGTATACTCGTTAAACACAAACCAGGCCGAAGATAGAAAACAAAGGCTTTATCTGACAGAGGACACCGTGATTGTAACGATGAAGTTCGCCGACACCTCTTTTGGCAATCTTATAGCCACCAGGACTTTCGGCCCGCAGCAGACGACCCTGAAAATTTACGGAAAAGATAAAATATTGGCCCTTAGCGAGAAAAAATTTGCCGTCAGTGACGATTTGGGACAAATTATCGAAGAATCGCAATATCGCGATGACCTGTCCTGCCGCATAAGGAAACTGCTTGAAAACTTTGCTTTAAGCATTCTATCGCCCGATAAAAACCGGCTTTGCGGCAGCGCAGCCGAGAATCTGAAGAATATGGCGGTTATCGAATCGGCCTATCTGTCCGCACGTACGGGTATGCCCGAAGAGCCGGGCAAAATCCTGGAAATGACAAAAACCGAGTTGACAAACATCTGGCCCAGCCATAAATAATAAAAAAAATAAGCGTTTGACAAACAATAAGGTAAGTAATAACTTAGTAATATAAACGTGAACTATATTATTGTCTGATTATTTTGGAGGTTTCAATATCCTATGGAAGAAGGCAAGAAAAAACCGATTATGATTGGGGTTATTGTAGCATGTCTGATTTTAGCTGGTGCAATAACGTATTTCAGAACCGTTGGGGGCCAGGAAGACTTCAGTGTTTACGCCGGAGAAATGATTTGGGTTGTATGCACAAACCAGGACTGCAACGCCCAATATTCGATGGATAAGCAGGCTTTTTACGAGGAAGTAAAGAAAAAGGGTAAGGGATATTCCAAGCCTGTACTGACTTGTAAGGATTGTGATGAGGATAGTCTCTACGAGGCCATAAAATGTGAGAAATGCGAAGCAGTATTCTTTGAAGGTGCTGTAAGTGGGGAGGGAATCTTTGGAGATACGTGTCCGGAATGTGGCCATAGCGCATTCAAAGCGAAACAACAGAGGCTGTTCGAAAAATAACAGACGGTGAAATCGCCCCGGCAAGCCGGACTGATTATTCACTTTGCTCTGTTAAAAACATTGCTCTTATCATTGCGAGGCAGTGGGGTTGCCTCGCAATGATATTTCTGTTTTTTCCATTTTGTTAGACGTTCTTAGTTAGCTAACTGTTCCAGGACGACGGTGCGGTAATCTTCTTTGCCGGTTTTCAAATCTTTGATGTTGTAATACCTTCTTTGAATTTGCTGCCTCAGGAATTCGGCGCGGTTTCGAGGTGATGGGTGGCTTGAAAGAAATTCAACAGGCCTGATTTCGTTTTCGGCTTCAAGCATCTGCATCGTCTCGACCATACCATAAGGGTCATAGCCTGCTTTGATCATATACTCCAGCCCATACTCGTCTGCTTCGGTTTCGTCGCTTCTGCTGTATTTCAGCGATACCAACTGCCTTACAACAGATGTTGCCTGCATAACACCTCGCGATACATCCCCCGGTATTACCACCGCAAGCGCCATATCAGTACCAATTTGCCCACTCATCTGCACTGCGGTATGCCTTGCCGTTACATGGATTGCCTCGTGAGCAAGAACGCCGGCCAACTGTGCTTCGCTGTCCAGCTTTTTCAACATACCGGTTGTGATATAGATATACCCACCGGGCAAAGCAAAGGCATTGACGGACTTGTGTTCTATAGCTTTGAAATGCCATTCCAACTCCGGTGCGTGACTGACCCTGGCAATATTCTGGCCTACATAATCCACATAATTCTGCACCGCGGCATTTTCTACCGCCGGCCCGAATTCTTCTTCAATCTGGGCGGACCATTGCTTGCCTAATGGGACGTCGTTTCTCACATCCGAACCGAACAGATTAAATTGCATCTGCCCTGTTACTGGATTTTCCGCACAGCCGCTACTGGCAAAACACAACGCCAGGCTTAATATGAACAAACTCAAAGATTTACACATAGTTACCCCCGGAAAATAAAATTTCTACTTGAACGTCCTATTAACATTTATTATAAGGATGTTTTATTTGTTCGGTAGTAAAAACCATGAGTGAAGACCATTTTTGCGAAAAATGCAGTCAAAAGCAAAACTGCCGAGAAGTTTATCAGCAGTTGGGCGATGCCAGAGGCCCTTCTGTGGGCTTCAAGGCTGTAATTGCCTTTTTGCTGCCAATAATGGCTTTTATTTCGGCATTAGTGATATTTGATAAGTTTCTGATGCCGGTAATAAGTGCCGCTAACTTACGAACAGCGGTCAGCTTCCTGCTGGCTACCTCGGCAACTGCTGTCCTGATATTGGTTACAAAAGTTGTAAATAACCGAATTGCCGGAGAATGATTAAAAAACATGGAAGTTGACACAAAAGGCAGAATTTCTTTTCCACGTGGGATACATCCGCCACAGAGCAAAGACCTTGCCCGCAAAAGCGGGATTCAGGCAGGCCCGGTCTGCAAACTGGTTACGGTAATGCTTAGCCAGCACATTGGCACGGCTTGCAAACCGCTGGTCAGAAAAGACGACATGGTCCAGGCCGGGGAAAAAATTGGCGATAGTGACGCGTTTGTCTCGGCACCGGTCCATTCGCCTATCACCGGCAAGGTAAAAGAAATTGCCCTTGCCTCTCATCCGGTCCTTGGCAGAAGCCCGGCAATAATCATAGAGGCGTCTGCCCACACTCCCACAAAACGTCCGCAGTTTGAACTAAAGGCCGACTTCGATGAAAACAACTATTCACCCGAACAGATTTGTGATGCTGTCCGACGAGCCGGCATCGTGGGCATGGGTGGCGCAGGTTTTCCCACGAGGGTCAAGATAGAGCCCAATCCTCGTCAGCCCAAAGAGATTTTAATTATTAACGGATGTGAGTGCGAGCCCTACATTACCTGCGACTATCGGATTATGCTTGAGTGGACCAGCCAGATCATCGCCGGAACCAGGCTTGCCAGAAGAGCGTCAGGATGTTCCAGGGTCTTTATCGGCATAGAAGACAACAAGCCAAAAGCAATAAAGGCCATAAGTGCGGCATTGCAGGCTTCGGGCAACAGTGAAGGCATCGAAGTGGTTCCTGTCAAAACAAAATATCCCCAGGGTGGCGAAAGACAACTCATAAAGACTATTCTGAAAAAAGATGTCCCTACCGGCGGCATCCCGCCGATGATTGGCGTGGTGGTGCTCAATGTGGCTACCACTGCAGCAATTGCTGACGCTGTGATTTACGATCGCCCGCTGACCCATAGGGTAGTGACCCTCAGTGGTGAAGGAGTTCTAAGGCCGGGTAACTTCTATGTCGCTATAGGAACATCGGTCGCCGAGATTATTGAATTCTGCGGCGGCCTGACCGACGAAGCCGTTAGGGTTGTTATCGGAGGACCAATGATGGGGCCGGCGATGGGCGATTTGTCGATGCCCGTTACGAAAACCACAGGCGCGATAACCGTATTAACCGAAGAACAAATCGGAAGGGCAAAGTTCACCAGGCAGCGTACCGCCTGTATTCATTGCGGCAGATGTCTCGAAGCCTGCCCGGAACGCCTCAACCCCACCATAATCGCCCACGCTGTCAAAAAAAATCTTTTGGATTTAGCGGAAAAATATTATATCAATGCCTGTATCGAGTGTGGCTGTTGCAGTTATGTCTGCCCCGCAAATATAGAACTGACAGGATACATCAAAACGGGTAAAATCTTCCTTGCCAGGCAAAAGAAAAAAATACCGCAATAGAGGTAAAGCTGTAAATGATAGAAAACGTAACAGTATCATCGGCTCCGCACATAAGTCAGCCGCTCTCCACGCGCAGAATAATGATAGACGTCATAGTCGCCCTGGCACCTGCTATTGTTTTTGCTGTCTTTTATTTCCGCTTGTATGCACTGACCCTTATCTGTACCTGTGTTTTGTCAGCGGTAGCAACCGAGTGGCTGTGCAACGTAATCACCAAAAGGCCCAACTCTCTGGGTGATTTCAGCGCCGTCCTTACCGGCATAATTCTTGCGTTGTCTCTTCCGCCGACCCTGCCTGTCTGGGTCGCTGTCATCGGCAGCGTCTTTTCGATAGCAATCGGCAAAATGGTTTTCGGGGGACTTGGTGCTAATATCTTCAACCCCGCCATGGTCGGAAGGACATTTCTGGCAGCCTGTTTTGGTATGATGATGACAACCTGGACGCTGCCGGCAACAATCGATGGTGCGATGCCGACAATCAGCCCGGCGAACACCTCGGTCGATGCCAGAACACAGGCAACACCGCTGGCTCTTGGCAAACAGGCTATAAAAACCAAAAAAGACGCGCAAGTAGTTGATAGTCAGTTGTCTGTTATGTTCGTAGGTGAAGTGGGCGGATGTCTGGGTGAAACAAGCGGCTGGGCACTTTTACTCGGCGCGGTTTATCTGCTGATAAGACGAACAATAAACTTTCATATACCGCTGGCGATTTTGTTAAGTACCTATGCAATTGGAGCTTTTACCCATATCATAGACCCCGATGCTTATGTTCGGCCTTTGTCTCATCTGGTCAGCGGCGGTATGTTACTATGCGCATTTTTTATCGCAACCGACCCGGTTACCTGCCCTCTGACAACAAAAGGTATGTGGATGTTTGGCATAGGCGTCGGGGCGATAACGATGCTTATAAGAATTGTCGGTGAATATCCGGAAGGCGTGATGTATGCGATTCTTTTAATGAACGCGGTCTCACCTTTGATAGACAGGTTCTGCAAGCCGGTCCCGGCAGGAGGTAAGCCAGGTGTCTAAGATAATACATTTTATCCAACAAAGCTGGCTTCTAATAGTAGCGGCCTTCCTGTTCGGCCTGCTCATTGCGGTCACGAACGCCGCCCTGTCGCCGCGCATCGTCCAGAATGAAAAGGACAAGCTCTACAACCTGATGAAAGGCCTGATTGCCGATGCCAACGATTTCGAAGTGGCGATAGAAGATGTGCAGGTATCGGACGACAAGGGAAGAGTTGCCTTAACAGATATTTACAAGGCCGTCGACGCCAACGCCGAGCCCCTCGGCTTTGCCTTCATTGCCGCCGGCCCCGGCTTCGCCGATAAAATCAAACTCGTAATAGCTGTCGATGCCCGGTGCGAACGCTTCTTCGGATTCAAGGTGCTGGCAAGTAACGAAACGCCGGGTTTCGGAAACAAAATAAAAGAAGACTACTTTACCAACCAGTTTAATCAGACTCCTGCCGCAAAGATTGAATTGGTAAAAGTTGGCAACGCCGAAAAAATAGACTCAGAAATTGTAGCAATCAGCGGCGCAACGGTCAGCAGCGAAGCGGTAGTGAAAATATTCAATACGTATATTGATAAGATAAAAGAACAGTTGAAAGCACGAGGATTAATCAGTGATGGCCGGTAAATCAGCAAATAATCCTGCTTTGGGACATACTTTCATAACCGGACTGTGGAAAGAAAATCCGGTATTTCGACTTTTGCTTGGCATGTGTCCGACGCTGGCCGTAACCGCCGCGGTAAAGCCTGCCTTGACGATGGGCCTTTGCGTTGTATTCGTGCTGGTCTGCAGCAATATTGTCGTAAGCCTGATGCGAAATCTACTAAAGCCTCATCTTAGAATTCTGATGTTCACACTGACGATAGCTACCTTCGTAACAATCGCCGACCTGTTTCTAAAGGCCTTCATGCCGGAGATGAGTGAAACGCTCGGCCCTTATGTCCCGCTTATTATCGTCAACTGCATTATCATCGGCCGTGCAGAGGCCTGTGCCAGCAAGAACCGCTTAATCATAAGTATCGCAGACGCCCTGGGAATGGGTGCCGGCTTTACATTAACATTGTGCGTGCTGGCAGGCATCAGGGAATTGCTCTCGACCGGACAAATTTTTGAAATAGCGATAATGCCGGATGCCTTTGTACCATGGGCGGCGATGAGTATGCCGGTAGGGGCCTTTATCACCCTCGGACTGTTGCTGGGACTGGTAAACATCGTCACCAAAAAAGATTCGTAAAGGAAACCAGATATGGAAACGCTTAGTATTCTGCTGACAGGTTTTTTATCTATCGTTATAGTTAATAACCTGGTCCTTACAAAGTTTCTTGGGATATGTCCCTATCTCGGCGTTTCCGGCAGAATCGATATGGCCTTCGGGATGGGTCTGGCGGTGACGTTTGTCGTTACACTTAGCGGTACACTGACATGGATGATTAACAACCTGATACTAATGCCATTGGGCCTGGAGGTTACACAGTATGTTTGTTTCATACTCGTTATCGCCGGCGCCGTACAGCTTGTTGAAATGTATATCAGAAAATTTTTCCCGGCATTATATGAAAGCTTCGGCATCTTTTTGCCGCTGATTACCACCAACTGTGCCATCTTGGGACTATGCCTGTTTATCAACCTTTGGGGCATTGACAACCTGATAGAAGCCGTTGTACTGAGCTTTGGTGCCGGGATAGGTTTTACCATGGCTATATGCATTATGGCAGGCATCAGAGAGAACCTGAATATGTCCGACGTCCCCGTGAGCCTTAAAGGAGCTCCCATTACATTGATAACAGCCGGGATACTGACGCTGGCCTTTATGGGTTTTGCCGGAATGATTAAATAGAACATTACACAGTTAAAAAAGTAAACAGTACACATGATGATTTTAGCTGACATTCTACAATTATGGAACAGTGCCTGGCCGGCCGGTGCGACAATGCTCGGGCTTGGCAGCGGCTTTGCCCTTGTACTGCTTATAGCAAGCCAGAAGCTCAAGGTCGAAGAGGACCCCAAGGTCGAAGAAATCCACGATGCCCTGCCGCATATAGACTGTGGCGCATGTGGTTTTGCCGGTTGCGGCCAGTACGCAAAAGCTGTCATGCAGGATCCCGAATTAATTGGCCTCTGTGCTCCGGGCGGCCCTGAAACCTCTGACAAAATCGCGGGTATTTTGAACCTGCAAATCAGCAACGCCGGCCCCGCCAAAAGACCCATCGTGCATTGCCGTGCCTGCACCGGCGACAAAACCTGTTATGTCCAGTACCACGGCATACCAAGCTGTATCGCCGCAAACGCACTGGCTAACGTCCAGGCCTGCAATTTCGGATGCCTGGGATTTGGCGACTGTACCCTGGTCTGCAAATTCGACGCCCTCAAAATTGTCGATGACCTGGCCGTCGTCGATTATGAAAAATGTACCGGCTGTGGTGCCTGCGCAAAGGCATGCCCACGAAACCTGATTCAGATGGTACCTTTCGGAATAGAGAATGTTATGACCGTGGCCTGCAGCAACAAAGAGACCGGCAAGATGACACGCTCGATGTGCAAGGTTGGCTGTATCGGCTGTCGCCTTTGCGTCAAACAGACCGATATATTTTCATTCGAAGATAACCTGGCACAGATAGATTATAAAAGGTATCAACCGAGCCAGGAATGTCAAACAGGAATGGATAAATGTCCCACCGGCGTAATTGTCTACCGCGGAAAATCCGCTCCCGCCCCAAGACCACCAGGCCAAAAACCGGCCACCGCAAAAGCATAATCGATACTCTCTGTTAAATCACTTCTCAATATATCGTTTTGCGCCTTTGGTTTGAATAGTCCGCTGCCTTGCCCCGGCGGGAATCAGAATCGCCTCCACATTCTCTAATGACTCGATAAGCGCAAGGCCCTTTTCCTGCCCCATCACACTGACAGCCGTCGCAAGGGCGTCGGCCTCGGTGGCTGTCGCGGCGATTATGCTTACGCTGGATAGTTCTTTTGCCGCCGAACTGGTAGCCGGGCTTATTATATGGCTGTACTTTTGACCCTCGACAAGTACGAATCGGCGATAATCGCCGCTTGTGGCGACCGCCGATTCCGCAAATCCCAGGGTCAGCAGATACCCACTGCCGAATGTTGCCGTCACTTCACCGGGGTCCTGTAGCGCAATTCGCCAGCGTTTTTTACCCGGCGGCGGCGCTCCGAAGCATCTGATATCACCGCCGATATCGACCATCCCGCCAATCGCACCACTGTTTCGCATCGCTTCGATTGCCTTGTCGATGGAGTATCCCTTCGCGATACCACCCAAATCCAGCTTCATACCATCTACGGTAAATCGAACGCTCATTTCATTGGCGTCAAGTATAAGCTTCTCGTAACCGACTTTGCCGCGAGCCTGTTGCAGTTGGGCCTCGGTAGGCACAGATTGCCTCTGGCCCGCCAAGTGCCAAAGGTCCACCATCGGCCCGACCGTAATATCAAAAGCCCCGCCCGTAATCCCGCTAAACTCCACGCTTCTTTGCAAAACCTCAAAAGTCCGCTCGCTGACCTCAACTGGTGCTTTATAGGCATTGCGGTTCACGTTGTTGATTTGCGAATCTTCATTATGATAGCTCATCAGCTTCTCAACAATCGCAATCTCCTCGAACGCCGCCTCGATACTTTTCAGGGCGGCAGCCGAATCTCCGGCAACGGCAATTACCCGCCCGAATGTACCCATAACCAGCCGCTGGTTGCTGTCTTCCTTGACTCTGTCTTTGGGCCAGGGCGACTTGCCGCCGGTGCGAATCAAAAAATGCAATGCGATTAAAACGACGCCAACAGTAATTGCGATGGCAATGGGGCGTTTGTCTTTCATAAGAAAACCTCAATCTGTAACAATGCCGAATTAGCCGATTCTAATTGTTATGGCTATAGGGTTCAATAATTCTTTTTATATTGTATAATACGACTGTGGATAAAAAAGAGATAACAATCTTAGCCGAGCAGGTTGACAGGCAATTCCTGCCCTTTGTGCGCAGGCCGAGCAGATACATCGGCGGCGAGATAAACCAGGTCGAAAAAGACCTCGCCAATTGTGACGTAACTGTAGCCTTGTGCTTTCCGGATGTCTACGAAGTAGCAATGAGCAATACCGGCCTTGCTGTCATCTATGATATTATCAACAACATCGACGGTGCCGCCGCCGAGCGGGTCTTTGCCCCCTGGGCCGATGCCGAAGAACTCCTGCGTAAAAACGACATCCCGCTTTTTAGCCTCGAATCAAAAGCCGCACTGAAAAGTTTCGACGTTATCGGCTTTAGCCTGAACAACGAGCTTTGCTATACAAACGTGCTCAACATGCTCGACCTGGCGGGGATTAATCTCCGCAGCAACACCAGAGGCGAGAACGACCCGCTGATAATCGGCGGCGGAAGTATGACAAACTGCTGTGAGCCTGTCGCCGACTTTTTCGACCTGTTCGTACTCGGAGAAGGTGAAGAAGCAATCGTCGAGCTGATTAAGCTGATACGTCAGGCCAAAAAAACAGGCGCCACAAAAAACCAACTCCTGCTAAAAGCCGCAAAAGAGTTTGATTGGGCCTATGTCCCTGCCCTTTACAGCTTTGAATACGACAGCACCGGCATTAGTTCGTTTCAGCCGAAATCACCGGACCTGCCGTGCCAGTTTAAAAATGCCGTTGTCAAGGATTTCGAGAACGCTCCTTTTCCGACCAGGCCGATAGTTCCCTTCACCCAGGCGGTGCATGAGCGGGTCACCGTCGAGATTATGCGGGGCTGTCCCGGCAGATGTCTGTTTTGCCAGGCCGGCTTTTGCAGAAGGCCGATTCGCTATCGCAGCGCAGAACGTATCATTGACATCGCGAAAGCCTGTTACCACTCAACGGGATTTGACACCGTCAGCCTGCTGAGCTTATCGACCGCGGATTATCCGCACCTGGAGCAGTTGGTGGCCGGCCTGCAGAAATATTTTTGTGACAGGCACGTAGGACTGTCACTGCCAAGTCTGCGCGTCGACCAGCAGTTAAAACTCCTTCCGCAATTGGCAACATCAGTAAGAAAGGCCGGCCTGACAATCGCCGTCGAAGCCGCCGGCGAAAAATTACGACAGGCCATCAACAAGCCGCTGAAAAACGAAGATTTGTTTGCCGGCGTAGAAGCTGCTTACCGGGCCGGCTGGCAGAAACTCAAGCTGTATTTTATGGCAGGGCTGCCCACCGAAACCGAAGAAGACATAAAACAGATTGTTGAGCTCTCGTTCCAATTGGCCCGGCTGCGAAAAAAAGTAGACGGCAAAACAGGCCAAATAAATATTACGATTAGCTGGTTCGTACCCAAGCCCCACACTCCTTTCGGCTGGCTCGAACAAAAACCAAAAGAATATTTCGAGCATGCAAAGCAGTTAATACTTGAAGAAAAAAGAAAATATCGTGCAAGGTTTCTATATTTTAAGTTCCACGATATAGGCCGAAGTGTCCTCGAATCCGCCATAGGCAGAGGTGACAGACGGCTGGCTGATGTTACCGAAGCCGCCTGGCGGGCAGGGGCCAGGTTCGATTTGTGGAACGAATGTTTCAACTATGAATTATGGAAAAAGGCTTTTGCCGAATTCGGGCAGGATTTCGAAACCATGGCCCAGAGAAAATTCGACCGCAACGAAATTTTGCCCTGGCAGCATCTGGCAGGACCGGATAAAAAGTACTTGCTTAGCCTCCTCGATAAAGTTAAAATATAGTTGCCGATTAAAGTTTAGAGTAATTATTTGCGAAGTATACCCTTTAAGGGTAGTAAATATCCGCGAATAAAGCCGTAATTGGTTATTTTTAAGATACTTACCCGCTCGCCGTGCTTCGCTCGTCGCAGCAGGCGGCTAAACGGAAAAATTCAATTGGGATCAGTATATAAGCCAATGCGTTATCTGAAACTGATAATAATTGTGATTTGTTTGGCGATGCCCTCTGCCGGCTCAAGCTCGGCACAAAAGGCTGGACCAGGCAACTTCGAGAAATCGGTTGTTATGATTCGCAGCGCCTCCCAGGACTTCGACTATTTTATGCCCTGGAAGCAAAAGCAGATGAGCCAGGGAATCGGTTCAGGCTTTGTCATCGAAGGCAATCGAATCCTCACCAACGCGCACAACGTGAGTAACAACAAGTATATCGAAATCAAGAAGGTAAACATCGCCAAGCGATATCCTGCGAGGGTGGCGTTTATCGGCCACGATTGCGACCTGGCGATAATAACCGTTTATGACCAGAACTTTTTCGACGACACTATCCCATTGGAATTGGCCGGGATTCCAAAGGTCAATACCACGGTCTCAACTTATGGCTTTCCGATGGGCGGGGCCCGCATCTCGGTTACAGAAGGCGTGGTTTCGCGGATACAATTGGACTTTTACTCTCACAGCGGAGCCGATTCTCATCTGGTTGTGCAAACCGATGCCGCTATCAATCCCGGCAACAGCGGCGGGCCCGTTATGCAGGACGGCCGGGTGGTAGGCGTAGCATTTCAGGGCCTTATGCAGGCCGAAAACATCGGCTACCTGATTCCAACGACCGTCGTCAAACACTTTCTGACCGACATCGAAGACGGAAAATACGACGGCTTCGGCTCGCTGGGTGTAAGTTTGTATCCCGGCCTGCACAGTGCCGCTTATAAAGAATACCTCAATGTCCCGCCAGGCGAAGAAGGTGTGGTAGTAATGGAAACAATGATGCACAGCTCAGTCGAGTCGATTCTTCAGGCCGGAGACGTGATAACACGAATCGATGACTATAACATCGATAATGACGGAATGGTCAAGATTTATGGCCTGACGCTCGAGTTGGCCGAGGTCATCGAGACGAAGCAGATAGGCCGGAAGATAGAACTGACCTTCTATCGTGATGGCAAGTTGATGAAAGAAGATGTTGATATAAGGCTGAACAGGCCGATTTTCGAGTATGCCCGCCAGTATGATACTCAGCCGCAATATGTATGCTTTGCGGGGCTGGTATTCACCGAAGCGACAAGAAACTATCTCGAAACATGGGGCAGGGACTGGTTGACAAATATACCGCACCAGCTGCGGTACCTGTTTCACAATTCGATGCAGCTCAACACCGACCGCCAGCGCAAACGCTACGTCGTCCTTTCACAGATACTGCCCGACCAGCTCAATTCCTACGCCGTTGGTTATAAAGCTAAGCCTTTGGAGAGCATCAATGGAATTGCCATATATGACATAGGTGATGTTTACCAGGCTCTTAAGCAGCCAATCGAAGGTTTTCATATTATAAAGTTTGTCGACAGCAATCGTATTTTGCCAATCGATGCCGAACAGGCCGCCAGCAGACACAAGGAAATACTGGACAAATATCAGGTCCCGGCGGAAGTTCATTTGGAGCAGCAGCTATGAAAAAACGAACCGTATTGACACTTACTATCCTTGGCTTGTTGATTGCATCCTGCCAACCGTCCGGTGCCGGCCGGCAGGTCCGCGTCGATATGACTGAAGTAATGAAACAATCGGTCGTTTACTTAAAAACTTCTTTTTATGGCTACGAGCAGCACCAGCCCTGGAGACACAAAAACCTGACCGAGAACTGGGCCTGCGCTGCTGCCGTCGGGCCTTATCAGGTGATAACGACTGCCTGGAACGTAGTTAATGTGGCTTCTATAAAGGCCCTTAGATATGGCCAAAACGAATTTATCAACGCCAAAATCAAGATACTCGACTACGAAAGCAATCTCTGCCTGATAGAACTCGACCCCAACCAGACCACCAAGCCGCTTGTACCGTTGAAATTCAGCCAGGATTTTCCAAAGGGCGATCAAGTCGATTTCTACTGGCTCTCCTCAGGCAACCACCTGTATACCGGCCGGGGTTACCTTGACCGCACAAGAGTTGAAAGAACCAACACTTCCTACGAAAGGCGTCTGCATTACATTGTGGCCAACACCTCCCGCCGAACAGGCACCGGCCAGCTTTATCTTGCAGGCAATAAACCCATCGGCATTGCCACCTGGTCCAACGAGAACAAAGAAGCAGGCCTTATACCGGGTGAGGTTATAAACGCGTTTCTCTCCGACGCCGCCGAAAACGAATACAAAGGCTTTGGCTCGGTTGGATTCAAAACTTCATCTCTGCTTGACCCTGCTATGCGCAACTATCTGAAAATGCCGCCGTCACTAAAAACAGGAGTCTATGTAAGCGACGTTTATACCATCGGTACCGCAAGTGACATCCTGAAAGCAGGTGACGTTATACTGGCAATCAATGGACACGTCCTCAATTCCTATGGCCGATACCTGCATTCAAAATATGACCGCCTGTTTTACCATCATATCATTACGAGCAAAGCCGTCGGCGACAGCGTTTCATTTGAACTGTGGCGCGATGGCCGGAAAATGCAAGCGCAAGCCAAGGTCGAAAACTTTAAAGCGGACAAAATGCTTGTCCCGTATCACGAGTATGACCGCCAGCCGGAATACATCATTACCGGCGGTTTTGTCCTGCAAAAACTGACTCGCCCGTACCTGACACAATGGGCAGACGGTTGGAGCGGAAAGGTCTCGCCCCATATTTATCATTATTATCGCGATATGGCATTTAAGCCCGACGACCAGCGCAGCGACATTGTAATATTAAGTTACGTCCTGCCGGCCAATATCAATCTTGGCTACAAGGACCTCGGGCAACTGGTCGTCAAAAAATTTAACGGTATGACGATACGCTCCATTGCCGACATCCTTGAGACCCGAAAGCTGAATCCCGACTCCAAATTCGATGTGATTGAATTCGAGATGGACAAACCCCTGGTCGTTATACCTCGCGACCAGCTGCCTGCCGCCGACGCGCTTATCAGCAGCCGCTACGGCATACGCAAACTCACAAATGTCAATCAGTAACCACGGCTAAGATAATAAAAATTTATTGCGTATCCCGGGTTTGCTTTTACTCCAGAAAAAGGTATAATTAAGCTTTTCGCAATATACCGGAATAACTGTTCAATGTATGAGATTGTTGACAAACAAGTTCTTGGCCCAGACGTAACGCAGTACGAGGTCAAAGCACCTCGCATCGCTCACTCGCGCCAATGCGGCCAATTTGTTATAATTCGTGCCTTTGAACACTCCGAGCGTATCCCGTTAACCATTGCCGATGTCAATACAGAGGCCGGCACAATTACTCTTATCATCCAGGCGGTAGGCAAAAGCACATTGGAGTTGACCAGCCTTGAAAAAGGCCAAAGCTTCAAGGATGTGGCAGGGCCCCTGGGCAAACCCAGCCACATCAAAAATTACGGCACCGCCGTAGTAATTGGCGGTGGGCTTGGAACCGCGGTCGTGTATCCTCAGGCCGTGGCACTTCGAAATACAGGCAACAAAATCGTTGGAATCATCGGGGCAAGAAGCAAGGAACTGTTGATACTCCAGGATTTGTTAGGCAGGGTCAGTGACAGACTGATAATAACTACCGATGACGGCTCGGCAGGTATGAAGGGACGGGTCACTGACGCATTGAACCGGTTGATTGAGGATCCCGATACAAGTGTGGATGCGGTTTATTGTGCAGGACCCGTTATTATGATGAAAGCGGTTTCCGAACTTACAAAACCTTTGTCCATCCCCACCGTAGTAAGTCTCAATCCCATTATGGTCGACGGAACGGGAATGTGTGGCGGTTGTCGAGTTACTGTCGACGGAAAACGAAAGTTTGCCTGTGTGGACGGGCCCGAATTCGATGGCCACAACGTAGACTTCGGTGAATTGATGGATAGACTAACCACTTACAAAGCCCATGAAGCCAGGTCACTTAAAAAATACAAAGACCACAAATGCAATCTTGAACAGTAAAGATATAGAGGTTGTTCGATAATGACTGACCTGGAAAATCCTAACATTGAAAATCAAAAGCTGACCGCCAAACAGCGGATGGCGATCCAACGACAAGAGATGCCGCAGCGACCCGGCTCAGAACGCGTCAAAGACTTCGGCGAAGTCAATCTTGGTTTGCCGGAACAGGTAGCCATACGGGAAGCCCAGCGATGCCTGCAGTGCAAAAACGCCAAATGTATAGAAGGCTGTCCCGTAGAGATTGACATACCAGGATTCTTAAAACTCATAGCAGATGGTGACTTTCTCGCCGCTGCCGCTCTTGTTCGCCGTGACAATAACTTGCCTGCCGTTACCGGCAGGGTCTGTCCACAGGAGATACAATGCGAAATCGTCTGTGTGCGATGCAAAAGTGATGCTCCGGTGGCAATCGGCTGGCTGGAGCGTTTTGTGGCGGACTACCAGATGCAGCACCGCACAGGCCGGGGCAAGCCTCCGACAGAAAGAAGCGGCAAAAGTATCGCCTGCATCGGAGCAGGACCAGCCGGGGTGACCTGCGCGGGTGAACTGGCCAAAATGGGCCATGATGTAACAATATTCGAGGCGTTTCACAAACCCGGCGGTGTACTTGTTTACGGCATACCTGAATTTCGTCTGCCAAACAAAATCGTCGAAGATGAGATTGAGACTCTCAAGGCACTGGGCGTAAAAATAGAAACCAATGTCATTGTCGGCCGTACAGTGACTATCGAGCAATTAATGAATGAAGAAGGCTTTAACGCAGTCTTTATTGCCAATGGCGCGGGACTGCCAAGTTTTATGAATATTCCCGGAGAAAACTTCAAAGGTGTTTATTCTGCCAACGAGTATCTGACTCGCTCGAATCTTATGGAAGCCTATGACGCAAATTCCAATACCCCGATTATTCGCGGCAAAAGAGTCTGTGTCATCGGAGGCGGCAACACCGCGATGGACGCGGTGCGAATCAGCAAGCGCCTCGGTGCCGATGAAAGCATTCTCGTATATCGCAGGGCCCGCGAGCAGATGCCGGCCCGTATCGAAGAAGTACACCACGCTGAAGAAGAAGATATCAAACTCGAATTCCTCACCGCCCCCGTCGAGGTCCTCGGCACAGAAGACAACTGGGTTAAAGGAATTAAATGTATAAGGATGCAACTGGGCGAGCCCGATGATTCCGGCAGGCGGCGCCCGATACCAATAGAAGGCTCAGAATTTCTTATCGACTGCGACCTGGTAATTGTAGCGATTGGTATAAACGCCAACCCTTTGCTGACACAGGCCACACCCGATTTGAAAGTTAACAAATGGGGTTACATCGAGGCTGACGAAAATCTTGCCACCAGCATCCACGGTGTATTTGCCGGCGGTGAC
>SDBV01004040.1_pt1 | contig 21274 bp, 27 predicted proteins | sample 2277081 | NCBI WGS metagenome assembly SDBV01 (sample SAMN10402039, study PRJNA504765) | marine sediment metagenome | isolation source: marine sediment core GS10_PC15, 223 cmbsf | place: Arctic Ocean: Southern Knipovich Ridge | collected 2010 | reverse complement strand
TCCAACCTGCTCTTCTTCCTGCTCCCCATTCTCCCCCTGTAATTACTAAATCTAATTCATTTTCTTCTGGTTTAAGTTTTAACATATGTCCTACTCTTCTTCCTGGTTTATATTCTGCTTCTAGATTTTTCATCATAATCCCTTCTTGATTATCTTTTAATGCTTTTTTATAAAATTCTTCAACTTCTTTTTTATTTGAAGTTATTTTATGCTTTGAAGAAATTAATTTATAAGGATGGTTTGTTAAAATCTTTTCAATCAATTCTCTTCTTTTTTTGAAAGAAACATCTATTTGTGATTTGCCATTGTGATATAGAATATCAAAAACATTTACTTCAACTGGAAGATCTTTTTGTAATTTCTCAATATGATATTTCCTTCTGATTCTTTGAGAGATCTTTTGAAAATCAGTGTAATGTTTTGTTTTTTTGTCATAACCAACTGCTTCTGAATCTAAAATAAATGAGTTTCCTTTTACGAATTTTTTAACATATTCTTCAACTTCTGGAAATTGTTTAGTTACATTTTCCAAGCTTCTTGTAAAAAGAGTGACCTTATTATTCACTTTATGTATTAAGAGTCTAAATCCATCATATTTGTATTCAATTGCCATTGGTTTTCCAAGTTTTTTAAAAGCATCATCAATATCTTTTGCCTTTTGAGCAAGCATAGCTTTGATTGGTTTTCCAACTTCAAGATGCACTTTTTCTAATTCTTTGATTTTTCCTTTTTTAGCTATTTCAAATACAATTGCTAAATCATTTGAATTGTCTATTGCTCTTTGTATTTTATTTTCATATTCTTTATTATTTTTGAAAAATGCCTTGAGCATTCCATATTTAATTGTTGATTCTTGAACACCAATTCTTAAATCTCCTATTAATGTTCTTATCAAGTATATTGCTTCTGTTGGGGAAGCAGAAGTTAAAAGTTCTGTAATTAAAGCTAATTTTTTGTTTACTGTCCCTTTTCCTTCAAGCTCTGGAAGTTTTCTTAAATTTTCTAGAACTTTTTCAGTTGTTAAAATATGGCTATGCAATGTTGCCTGTTTTTTATGTTTTGTTAATTTCTCAGAAACTTTTCCAATGTCTCCTATTGTTTTCCATTCTTCTACAACTTTTTTTGAGTCTGTTCCTGTAGCTTTTGAGATTGCTTTTATTGCTAATTGATTACTTATTCCTGTTTTTCTTTCATCATGATCAGGATAAATGTTCCCTTCAATTAAATAAAGAATATTTGAATCTTCTTTTTTTAAAGTTCTTAGGAATTTAGAAAGAATATCAATTTTTTCAAGACGTTTAGTTGTGCTTGACACCTCTTCATAAAATTCTGCTAGTTTTTTATAATTCATTTAAATCCACCTTTTAACATTTTTTTAAAATCTTTTCTTAACATGAGGGATATTATTAAAGAGATTAGCGCAATTGCAGTCATTATTATAAATAAAAGTTTAAATCCAAATTCTTTAGCTATCAATCCTCCAAGTATTGCGGCAATACCTATTACAATTGATGTCATTGCTTCCCAAGAACCCCATTGAGAGGCAAATTTTCCTTTTTGTAGATTTTTTGAATATAGACTACCAAATGCAGGAGCTGTAAAAGCTTGTGCTATTCCCAAAGTTATCTGAACAGCAAACAAGTGTATGGGGGTTTGGATAAGAAGATATCCTGCAGTTCCAATTAAAGTTAAAAATCTTCCCAAGATTATAAGATTTTCTTGGTGCTTTATTTTGTCTTCCCATTTTCCTAAAAAGTATACTAGAACGCCAAATGCTATTGAGTAACCTGCATAAGCACCTCCTGCAGTTAATAAATTTCCACCTATTTGTTCTACAAAAACAGCATAAATTGGTCCAAACAATCCTGCTGACAAATTTATAAAAACAGATGACCAAAGTAAAATCTTAAGTGTGTTTCTCATTTTCTCTTTTTATAAGATTATTAAGAAAATAATGTTTTTAAGAGTTAGGTTTATTCCGATTTCCAAAGTCCGTGTAAATTACAGTAAGCTCTTGCAGTTATATTTTTTGCTTTAACTGGGAACATTGCTTGAGCAGGTTGGCCTGGCTTAAGAAATTTCTTTGAAGAACCTTTATCTGTAGAGATTTCAATCCACTCTATAAAATGATCTTCATCCATTGGATGCTCTACACTTCCTACTTTTACAATTACGCCTTGTTCATCTTTTTCAATTACTGGAATATGTTTTTCATTTGAGGCTTCAACTGTATTTTCTGTCTGAAGTTTCATTGGTTGATTGCAACAAACTAATTCTCCATTTCCTTCATGCAAAACTTCAACTATGTTTCCACATACTTCACATTTGTATATTTGTTTTTTTTCTGTCATTCTTTGTTTTCCCAGAACTTTTCTGCTTCTTTTTCCATTTTGTCAAGTCTATCATAATAATCTGCAAATTCGTTTAAGTGAGCTAGTGCAATCTTTCCTGTTGTTAATGGGTTGTCATTTGTGACGTTTGTATTTGAATCAATTGTTCCGTGTTCTAGTTCAATATCCATGCCATGTTTAAATTGTTCAATATCAAATTTGTCCCATTTGATTCCTAATTGTTCACCAATTTCTTTTGCTTGTTCTGTTGTAAAATGCTTTTCGTTGTGTGTCATAATATTTTTTAGAATCATTTCTTTAAAAAAGTTTGGACGAATTATTAAGTGGTATCTAATACTACTTCCCTCTTCTTTTACCAGCTCTTACACTAGGCCTAACTTTTGAAGTTGGGTGTTTGTTTCTCAATCCTCTTGATTTTTTAGCAGCAGAAGTTAATCCCCTCATTGCTCTTTTTTTATTTGCACCTTTTCCAATCCACTTCATTGTTTTATCACTTTTAATTTCTGGTTTGCTTGGATCAACACAAATAATTTCATAAAAATAATGTATTCCATCTTTTCCGATTAAATATGAATTTAAGACCTCAAGATTTTTGTATTTTCTTTCAACTCTTTGTTCTGCAATCCATTTATAATTCATTTTTAGAGTTTTTCTAGTATGTAATCTTTTACTTCTTCTTCCTTTGTTTGGTCTTGGTCTTTTGTGACCTCCTCTCTTGAGTCTTATTCTAATTATTACAAAACCTTTTTTTGCTTTGTAACCAAGTGCTCTTGCTTTGTCCAATCTTAATGGTCTTTCAACTTTTGTAAAAACTCCAGATTTTCTCCATTCAATCATTCTTTCTCTAAGTGTTTTTTTATCTGGTTTTTTCCAGGCTTCTCTTATTTGATGATACATTCCTTTTACCATAGAATATTTATAGAAAACTGGTTTTTAAAAGTTAGGGTTATTGTTTTTCTTTTAGAAATCTTTCTATTTTAGTTTTTATTTGCAACATTGTTTTTTCTCTTTTTTCAACATTAGTTCCTTGAACGTCTTTGAATTTCCAATGAATAACTTTTTTCCCATCGTTTTTTACTATTTCATTAAAGATAGAGGTAGGAACATCATCTGCAACTATTATTATATAATCACTCCACATTAAAAGTTTATGAGGCACTCCTAATTGTTTTTTAGATATTTTTACTCCAATGTTTTTTCCTGCTTGAATTACATCTTTTGTAACTGGAACTCCTGGAAATAATCCTCCACTCTTTGCTTTGAATTTTGAGTTTTTATTAATTTTATTAAATATGGCTTCAGCTGCTTTACTTCTAAATCTATTCCATTTACACACAAATAAAATATTCATTTGAATAAATGAGGCTGCACGGATTTGAACCGTGGACCCCTACCTAGCTGAGGAAAAGATATGAATCTGTTCCATATCAGAATCACCTTCTGCTTGATTTTTACTCAAGACAAAATGTAGTGCTCTAACCAGGCTGAGCTACAGCCTCATTCTAAATTTAGAGATTTAGACTATTTATAAGTTTTGCGAGTTTAAAAATACCTGATATTTTCTTTGATGTTTTGGGTTTTGAGGATTAATTTTTTTCATAAATTTGTGAAACATTTCTACACCCCTAATGGTTATTATGTAACTTCTTTTTCTGTTAAATTCTTGATTATATAATTGTGAATATCTTGTAACACGAAATCCAAGATTGTTAAATAGTTTTAAAAGTTGTTCTGATAGTTTAAATGAAATAGTAGTAATATATATTCTAGGATATAATTTTTTATTTTTCTTTTCTAAATAAATTCCTCCGTCTGTATCAAAAATACCTCTTATTACTGATTTTATTAATTTTGTATCTGATAAAAACTGTTGGGGGATAGAGATTTCATATTTTTTCCCTAAAGGTAAACCAAATTTTTTCTTGAATTCAATTAAAGAATCATTCCATATTTGAAATCCAATAACTCTTGTAGAAGGCATATCTCTTATTCTTACTTCTATGTCAAATAATTTCTTAAATAGGGGTTTAATTCTTTTTTTATAATGTTCTCTATCATCTTCCATATGTCCTCTAAGTTGATAAAAACCTCTTAATTTCCCTCTGTTATTATAGAAGTTCATGCTTCCATCTCCAATATGCCATCCAATTTCTTCTGCAAGTTCTGGAGAAATTTTTAAAGGAAGTCTCATATCAAAATAATGCGCTAATTCTTTTTAAAGGTTTTTTATCTAATTTTTTGCTTCAAGTTCAAGAATTAATTTTCCTTTTTCTAATTCATAATCAATTATTGGAAGGTCTATTGGCAGTAATTTAAAGTAAGCTTTATCTTTTGCAACAGCTTTCATTTCAATACTATTTTCTAATTTAACAATTGACAAATCTCTTAAGGATTTGACTCCCGGCATATTTATTTCATAGATTACAATATTTGAAAGTCTTTTTACATTTGTTTTTGGTTCTTTTTTTGGAAGTTTTGAAAACTTTTTTAAACTTTCTTTTGAAAAATCATCTAAAAGTTTTTCTCTTTTTTTAATTTCTTTTGGTTGACTTTGAACATTATTTAAATTAATTTCTTTTCCATTTATCATTAACCTAACATTTGTTTTAGGTTGGATATTTTCCTTTGATATTTCTTTTTTCATTTCTCTTTCTAGCATTTTCATGGCACCTCCCAACATTTTATTAATCATATTTCCTGTAAGCCCATCTAAAAGAGAGTTTGGAAAAGCATTCTGCTCTTCAATATCATTTTTCCCTAACATACCCCAGTCTTCCTGACTTGCTTTTTTAAGAGGTGTTCCGCAATTAGAGCAAAATCTGTGTTTAGAATTTACCTTTTCTCCACATTTTTTACATTTTTTTCTAAGCATAAGTATGTTTATTATATTTTCTTTAAATAATTTGTTATTCTCTTAAGTAATGTCCAATTGAGGTTATTTCGTGGGCTTCTTCTATTAAGGTAGGTTTTATTCCTTTAAGTATTGTTTTTTCAAGATTTTTTGTGGTTACTTTTTTTGTTTTTCTGACTTCTTTTAATTTTGGAATCCACCATGCTACAACAATCATTCTTGCAATTGCACCAAATAAGAAAATTAAGATAATTGGTTCAAAGATCCAAGTTGGAAGATATTTTATTAACAATGCTGCTACTCCTGCTCCTGCAGCTACTCCCATTCCCCACATCATATTATAATAAGAAACTGCTAAACTTCTTTTTTGTTTTCCAACATTATCATAAATAAAGTTTCCAGCAGCTAGAGCAAAACCCCCCCAAGCAATTCCTCCTACTAAAGCTGGAACAAATATGAGATATATTGGGGAAGGATGCAATATCCATAAAATAGGAGTTACTGGAAGGAATAATGTTGTTATAATCAAAATTCGATAATTTCCATATTTATCTGCTAATTTTCCCCATAATTTTACAAGTAATAATGAAAAAGCTATTTCTGAAAGAAGTATTATCATATAAGTGAAATAACTAAATCCTAAATATCTTAATAAATATATTGACCAAACAGCTCCTGAGATGGCTCCTGCAAAAGCATATAGTCCTCTAAAGATTGTGAATCTTCCAAAGTTATTCTTTCGGGCTTGTTTTAGAAATTGCCAAAATGAGAAATAATTTTCTTTTTTGAATTTTAGTTTTGGTTCATATTGTTTTTTGAAAATAACCCAAGAAGTAAATCTAGAAAGAAGTGCTAATGAAAATAAGATTGCAAAGCCAAACATAGCTAAATTAAGCCCTTTAAAATAATCTAAGAAGATGGAAGCAAAGATAGCTAAGATTACTGATATAACCCCTACTAAGAGATTTCTTTTCGAAAACCAACGTCCACGATATTTTTCATCTACAATATCTCCTATCCACGAAAACCAATGTGGATAAGATGCATTAGCCATAATTATGTAAATTGAAAAAGAAAGTAGCAATAAAACAGGAAGGAAATTTGTTAAGATTCCTTTTGAAAATAAGAGAGCTATTGCAATAAAAGGTAACCACATCAAAGACTCTAAAAAAACAGAAATCATAACTACTTTTTTTCTTGAATATTTCTCAAACTTTTGAGCACTTATTAATTGGCTTAGAGGACCTAATAATCCTGAAATAGAAGTTAATAGAGCAACTAAAGGATTACTAGTATTAATTGCTATTGCAAAAGGATGTACAAATCTATCTCCAAAAGATATTCTCGCAGAAGAAAAAATACCCTCTTTAATACTACGTCTTCTTGCTTGATGCTTTAGTTTTTTTATACCTCTTTCTTTCACCATTTTTTCACCACAATAATTCTTATATAGAGATTTATGTTTTAAAAGTTATGGATAAAGAAAGACAAGTCAGGTATAATGTTAGAAGATCTTTATTCAATGAAACAAATAATGAATGGTGGTTTTTAATAATAAATCAAAATAGAGAGATTAAAGAAATTCAACAAAAAATATATAATTTATTTGCCCCTATAATAAGTGAAGATCCTGTTCCTCTTGAAGGATGTGTTAAAGGAAGTGGTTTAAGATATAAATTAATTAGTTTTGAATCAAGTAGAAAGGTAGAATCTTGGGAAGTATCTAATGTTTATATGACTGTATTCAAAGATCTAAAATTATATAATCGAGAAACAAAAGATGGATTGGCAAATTATCTTGCAGATCACCTTGAAAAATAAGTAGTTTTAAATATCTTCAAGCTTAGTTCTAATTATGGCAAAATTTTACATAACCACCACAATACCTTATGCAAATGCGCCTCCCCATATAGGATTTGCACTTGAGATTGTACAAGCAGATGTTCTTGCTAGATGGAACCGGCTTCTTGGAAAAGATGTATTTTTTCTTACTGGAACAGATGAACATGGTGTGAAGAATTATCAGACAGCAAAAAAAGAAGGTTTGCCTACGCAGAAATTTGTTGATAAAAATTCAGATTCTTTTGAAAAATTAACAGAAGAGTTGAATATTTCTAATTCTTATTTTATTCGTACAACTGATAAAAAAACACATTGGCCAGGAGTTGTTAAGATGTGGGAGGATTTAGTTAAGAAAGGAGATATATATAAAAAAGAATATACTGGAAATTATTGTTCTGGTTGTGAAAGATTTGTTACAGATAAAGATTTAGTTGAAGGAAAATGTCTAAATCATCCTAATTTAAAAATTGAAAAGATTTCAGAAGAAAATTATTTTTTTAAGTTAAGTAAATATTCTGATAAAATTAAGAAATTAATAAAGTCAGATAAATTAAAGATTTCTCCTGAGAAATGGAAAAATGATTTTTTATCTTTAATTAAAGATGGTTTAACAGATATTAGTTTTTCTAGAGATAAGAAACATCTTCCTTGGGGAATTCCTGTGCCAGGAGATGATAATCAAGTTATGTATGTTTGGTGTGATGCGCTTACAAATTATTTAACAGGAATTGGGTTTCCAAATAAGAAATTTGAGAAATTTTGGCCTGCAGATATACATGTTGTAGGAAAAGATATGCTTAGGTTTCATACTGGAATTTGGCCAGGAATGTTATTAAGTGCTGGTTTACCTTTACCTAAAGAAGTTATTGTGCATGGCTTTTTAACTGTGGGTGGAAAAAAAATGAGCAAGTCTTCTGGAAATGTTGTTTCTCCTTTAAAACTTTTAGAAAAATATAGTGCAGATAGTTTGCGATATTCCCTTCTTAGATCAACTCCTTTTGGAGATGATGGTGATTTTTCTGAAAAAGCTTTAGTTGCAAGACACAATAATGAACTTGCAAATAAATTAGGGAATTTAGTTAGTCGGGTTGCAACTCTAGCAGAAAAATATGGTTTTGAAAAGAAAACAAGAGACCAACATTTACCAGAAAGATTTAAGAAAGCTTTAGAGAAAGATAATGTAGAATATGAAGAAATAGCGCGAAGCATCAATCTTAATGAAAAAGGAGATGTAATACGTATATTAAACATAAAACAAAAAGAAGGATCGGATGGGTTTCTTCTTAGTTATCCCCAACTTATGAGCGAAGTTACGCAAGTGTTTGTAAAGAGATATATGGAATCTTTTCAATTTGATAAAGCGTTAAATATTATATTTGCATTTATTGATAGTTGCAATGAATTTCTTCAATTAAGAAAACCTTGGGAAGAAAAATGTAAAAATAAGAAGTGGGTTTTGGGAGAGTCTGTTAGAGCAATCAAAGAAATAGCAGAATTACTTTTACCTTTTATTCCAGAATCTGCTGAGAAGATTAAGAAGCAGTTTAGTGTAAAGAATATTAAGAAAGGAGAAATTTTATTTAAGAAAATTTAATATGGAAAAATTAGATAATTATCGGAAAGAAATTAATAAAATTAATTTACAAATCTTGGAACTTTTAAAAAAGAGAATGCAAGTTTCCAAAAAAATTGGTAAATATAAAAAACAAAATAATCTTACTGTTTTAGATGTTAAAAGAGAGCGGGAATTATATGAAAAATTAAAGAAGTATGCAAATGAAAAAAGTTTAGATGAAAAGTTTGTAAAGAAGTTATTTAAATTAATAATAAAACAATCTAAAAAAGAGCAAAAATGAGAAAAATCTAATAAACCCTTCTTCTTCTATTTTACTTAAATCCCAAATTCTTAAGAAATCTTATAACTATTCCTTCCCTATCATCATCAGAATCATATATTTCGTCAATAAGTTTTGCAGCAATTTCTTTATATGCTCTTGAGGATTTGCTTTTTGGATGTGTATGAACTACTGCATCTTTGCAATTCAAGGCTCTTTGAATATCTACGTCTTCAGGAATCATTCCTAAAATAGGTACTTCAAGCATTTCTTTTACTATTTCTGGTTGCATTTCAATTTGATTCTTTTTTACACGTGTTATTATTACTCCTAAAACAGTTTTATTTTTTTGTTCTGCAATCTTAATTGTTTTTAATGCATCTGCAATTGCAGGCATTTCAGGGTTGGTTACTATTATTAGTTCATCAGCTATATCCATGACTGCTTCTACTTCATGTCCTAATCCAGCAGCACTATCAACAATAACATACTCTGCAAGATTTGTAAAATCTTTTTTAAAATTCTTTAATTTTCCAGGATTAATTTTTCTTAATTCTTTTATTGATAATGAAGAAGGAAGGATTTTTAATCCAGATTCATGCTCATAAATAGCTTCAGCAGGATCTGCTTTGTTTAATAAAACATGATTGAGATTTATTGGAACTTCTGGGGAATTTAAATGAATTCCTATATTGGGTGTAGAGAGGTTTCCATCAATAACTAAAACATCTTTCCCAAAATGATTTATAGCTGCTCCTAGATTTATGGCAGTTGTTGTTTTCCCAACACCTCCCTTTCCAGATGTTATAACTAATATTTTTGACATTTTATTTTTCAAGGGCTTTTGACCCCTTATGATAGAAGAAATTGCTTTGTAGTACTTATAAACTTTTCTAAGAGATCTGCATATATTTTTAATTGTTCTAAATTTACATTTATTTCTTTTCCCCTATAAAATATTTTCAAGGTAACATTTTTTCTAAATTCCCCAATTCTTTCTTTTCTTAAATCTTCAACTTTTCTAAGCATTTCATACATATCAATAACTTCTAAGAAATCTTTTTCTTTTTTGAAGAGTTTTCTTATTTGTTCTATTTTTCCAACAATATTTGAAGAAACAGATGAAATCTTTTTTTTCTTTTTTGCATGTTTTAATAATTCATTGATACTAGTTTCAATCATTTTTCTCCATCTAAGAAGTAAATTTAAAATAACGTCACAAGTTTTAGTATACTTCAAGCTAACATAAAGTAAATGATCTGCACTAATTTTTTCTTGAATAATATCTTCCATATTTTTGATTTAGAAGTAAAAATAACTAAGATTAATGGCTTTTTATATTTATCTTAAAATTATGTCTTTTGCTTTTTGTAAAACAACCTTGGAAGATTCAAGAAATTCTTTGACTTTTTCTAAAGTTATTATTTCAGAATTCATGTTATCAGATAATATTACAAGTTTGTCTTCTTTTACAAATTCAAATGGGCTATTTTTATGTTTTTCAACAATATCAAATAATTTTAATATTTTTTTTACTTCTGTTTCTGAAATATTATATCTTGGACAACATTTTTCTAAAAACTTTTTAAAATTTAATTTTGGATCAGGGGACAATCTTACTCTCCCATATAAATATTCATATTGTAATACTGCATTCATACAACTTGCAATTCCATTTTTTATTTCGGATAATATTTTTAATAACAATCTTTTATCCTTAACTAAAGGATATGTAACATATAACAGATGGCCTGCTGTTTGAATGGTTTTTTCTGATTTTTCAAGGTTTTCAAAGAACTTTTCCATGATTTTTAGAAGTATTTGAAATTAATATTGTTTATGGTGGTTTAAAATTACTCGCTTAACTCTAAAATAGCTTCAGCAAGATCACCTGTTCTTTCTAAAGTTTCTTTTGCTTTTTCCTCTGAAGCACCTGTTTTTTCTACTACTGTTTGAATATCTTCTTATGAAATTCCTATTTCTGCTGTTTCTTCAGAAATATCTCCTGCAATTTGAAAAGTCTCTTGACCTTGCATCTTTATTTTTGTTACAGAAGGATTTTCAATAATTATCTTAGTATTATCTGTTTTTTCAATAATTACTCTTAAAGCATCTATTTCTTCTTGGGCCATTCCCATCTGCTTCATCATAGCCTGCATTTTTTTAGGGTCTAATCCTCCAAACATTTTAAAAGAAAAAAGGCAAAGCAACTCTAAGTGCAATTATTAGAATTATAAATACAATTACATGAGTTGGTTTTAAATTAAATTTACTTTCATATTCTTCTGAATATCTCATTAACCCGCCGAATCCAGAGGGCATGTTTATCTTATTATCTGCCATAATTTAGAGAGAGATAGATAGTTTTTAAAAGTTGTTGTGGGTTAATTGAGTATGTCTGAGAATAATCTAGATTTAAAACAAATTGAGGAAAAATGGCGGAAATTTTGGGAAAAAGAGAAGATTTACAAGTTTGATATTAATAGTAAAAAGAAAATATATTCAATTGATACTCCTCCACCAACTGTTTCTGGAAAGATGCATTTGGGACATGCGTTTTCATATACTCAACAAGATTTTTTAGTTCGTTATAAAAGAATGAGGGGATTTAATATTTTTTATCCCTTTGGGACAGATGACAATGGATTAGCAACTATTAGATTAATTGAAAAAGAGAAGAAAGTTAAAGCATTTGATTTAGGGAGGGAAAAGTTTGTTAAACTTGTTCTTGAAACTCTTGAAAAAGAATTAAGACCCCAGTATATTAAAGATTGGAAAAGATTAGGTATGAGTTGTGATTGGGATATTTTTTATACAACAATTGATAAACATTGCCAAAGAATCTCTCAAAGAAGTTTTATCTATCTTTACAAACAAGGAAGAGAGTATAGGAAAAGAACTCCTTTCTTTTGGTGTCCAGAATGTCAAACAGCAATCGCGCAAGTAGAATTAAAAGATACGACTCAAAAAAGCAAATTTGTTTATGTGAAGTTTGATACTGAAATAGGAAAACCTATTGTTATAGCTACAACAAGACCAGAACTTATGGCTGCTTGTGTTGGGATTTTTGTTCATCCTAATGATAAGAGATATAAAAAATTTGTTGGGAAAAAAGCAAAACTCCCTTTTTACAATCGAGAAATTGAGATTAAAACAAATGAAGATGTTTTAAGAGATTTTGGTTCGGGAGCAGTTTATCATTGTACTTTTGGAGATATGGATGATGTTGAATGGATAGAAAAAGAAGGCATAAAACCAATAGAGATTATTAATAAAGATGGAAGATTAAACAAAAAAGCTGGAAAATACAAAGGCATGAAGATTAGAGAAGCAAGAGAAGCAATTATAAAAGATTTAGAAGAAGCAGGGAAGATAGAAAAAATAGAAAAAATAGAACATGTAGTCAATGTTCATGAAAGATGTAACACTGATATTGAAATTTTAATGACAGAACAATGGTTCATCAGATATCTTGATTTGAAAAAAGAAATGCTGAAATGGGGCAAGAAGCTTAAATGGCATCCGGCATATATGAAAGTTAGATATGATAATTGGGTTAAAGGTTTGAAATGGGATTGGAGTATTTCAAGACAGAGGTATTTTGGAGTTCCTATTCCTGTTTGGTATTGTAAAAAATGTAAAGAGGTTATTCTCCCAGATGAAGAACAACTCCCTGTTGACCCTTTAAAAGATAAGCCTTTAAAAAAATGTAAATGTGGGAGTAATGAATTTATTCCCGAGAAAGATGTTTTAGATACATGGGCAACTTCTTCACTTACTCCTCAAATTGCAGCAGAATTAATGCCTGAAAAAATACAAGGAAGTATATACCCTATGTCTTTGAGACCTCAAGCACATGATATTATTACTTTTTGGCTCTTTAATACTGTTGTAAAAAGTCAATTACATAGTGAAGTAAGTCCTTGGAAAGATGTTGTTATTTCTGGATTTGTTTTAGATCCTTATGGCAAAAAAATGTCTAAGAGTAAGGGAAATGTTATTGAGCCTCAACAAGTAATTAATGAGTATGGTGCAGATGCTTTGAGATATTGGGCAGCTTCAAGCAAACTTGGAGACGATTTACCTTATCAAGAAAAAGATGTTTTAACAGGGAAGAAGACAATTACAAAATTATTAAATGCTTCAAGATTTGTTTTTATGAATTTGAAAAGATATAAACCAAAGAAAACACACCTTGTAGAAACAGACAAATTATTTTTAGCAGAGTTAAATAAGTTGATAAAAAGTTGTACAAAAACCTTTGATAAATATGAATATTCTAAATCTAAATTTGAATCTGATAATTTTTTCTGGAAAATGTTTTGTGATAATTATTTAGAAATTGTTAAGAAAAGAGTTTATAAGGGGAATAAAAAAGAAAAAGAATCTGCACTTTATACTCTTTATTATTCTTTATTAACTATTTTGAAACTTTTAGCACCTATAATGCCTTTTATTACAGAGGAAATTTATCAAACTTATTATAAAAAATATGAAAAAGAAAAAAGCATTCATTTGTGTGAATGGCCAAAAGAATTTAGAGTCCATGCTAAAGCAGGAATTCTTGATTTAATGATAAAAACAATTTCAAAAGTTAGACAAGAAAAAACAAAAGCTAAAAAATCTATGAATGTTGAGATTGAATTAACTATTGAGAAAAAAGAAAAACACTTATTAAAACATGTTTTAGAGGATTTAAAATCTGTAACAGGTGCAAAAGAAGTAAAGACTGGTAAATTTAAGGTTGAGGTTGAGTAGGTGTTGTTGTAGGTGCAGAAACTTGGCCCCTTTCAAATTCTTTTAATGGTTTTCTTAAGGTAGCAAGATAAAATATTGGGGCAAGAGGGATAAGAAGTGCTACAACTATTGTATTAGATATAGATAGTTTATCTTTTTTGTGTAATTGAATTGCTAAGATTAGAATGAAAATGTAATAAATCCCTTCAAGCCCATAAATAATTGTTGTAAATATGGAAAGTTTTCCTATAATCTGGCTCCTTTCTTCTAAACTAGAAGCACCTTGAACATTTTTAGAGGTTTGGATAAATTGAAAAGCCATAATTCCTACTGCTAAAAGAATTAAAACAATTAGAAGAACATCATAAAACCTTCTTTTTAACATAATTAATAGAGTGATAAATTATTTATAAATGTTCTTTTTGATAATTTTATGCACAGTTCTGGTAAGAATGTTTAAACCTATTAAATCCTACTTCTCCTTCTAATGGGGAACTTCCTAAAGGAGTGAAAATTAGAGGTAACTTAGGAATATCTTCTTTATTTGAATATAAAATATTATATTCAATTTTGTTTTTTATTAAGAAATCTTCTACGTTTTTTGAAAGATCTGAATCATCTCTTATTAAAAGAAGAAGTTCTTTAGCTGCCATATGATGTATATCTAATTTCAATTTAATAATTTATGTGTATTAAATTATATGTTTGACTAATTTTATAAACTAGTATTCACTTTTTCTTTTATGGCAATAACAAAAGATGAACTTGAATCTGTGCTTGAAGAACTTGAGAAACATAGAGGTAGACATACAGAGCTGATAACTGTTTACATAGCAGCAGGTTATGATGTAAATGCTGTTCAAAGACAATTAGAAGGGGAGAAATCTACTGCCAAGAATATTAAATCAACAGGAACTAGGAAAAATGTTAGTGAAGCTCTCGATAAAATTGTAAGGCATTTGAAAACACTGAAAAAAACTCCTGAAAAGGGATTAGCATTATTTTGTGGAAATGTTTCTAAAGTTGAAGGTCAGCAAGATTTGCAATTATGGGATATTGAACCTCACATGCCTATTAAGATTCGTTTGTATAGGTGTGATAAAGAATTTGTTTTAGACCCTTTAAAGGAAATGCTTGAAGTTTCCGAGGTCTTTGGATTGCTTGTTATGGATAGAAAGGAAGCAACAATTGGTTTATTAGAAGGAAAAAGAATTGAAGTTATACAAAAGATGACTTCTGGAATTCCCAGTAAAGTTCGGGCTGGAGGTCAAAGTTCTCAAAGATTCCATAGGATTACAGAAGGTTTGACAAGGGATTTTTATAAAAGAATTGCAGAGGTGATGAAGAAGGCATTTTTTGAAATGCCTAAACTTAAAGGGATTTTAGTTGGAGGGCCTATTCCCACAAAAGATGAATTCTTAGATAATGAATATATGGTTACTCGATTAAGGGAAAAGGTTATTGGAAAAATTGATATTGGAGGTTCTGATGAATCAGGATTAAAAGAACTTGTAAAAAAATCTCAAGATATCTTAGCTAGTCAGGAAATAATTAAAGAGAAAAAATTAATGGAAAGATTTTTTGAAACCTTGGGTGAAAAACCAGATCTTTCAACTTTAAAAGAACCAGATACAAAAAAAGCATTAGAATATGGTGCCGTTGAAATTTTGTTTTTATCTAAAGACCTTGATAAAAAAGTAGCAAAGGAATTAAAATATATGGCGGAAAAGATTAACGCAAAGGTAGAGGTTATTTCAGTAGATACAGAAGAAGGCCAGCAATTTTATAATTTAAGTGGTATTGGAACTATTTTGAGATTTAAGGTTTAAAAGAATCTTATTCCTGAGGTTAGTTCAACCCCTCCAATATCTGCTTCTCCGCCATACCATTCAAGGGTCCCTTCATTTGCACTGATTTCTACAAACCAATTCATTCCTTGACCTAAAGGTATCTCTAACCCGGCTCCAATATAATATCCTGCTGTTGATCCTTTTTCTTTTCTTATTTGGGAACCTAAGACATTACGCTTTGTTTTACTTTTTATTTCTTCTCTCATTGATGTAATTTTTAAACCTGCATTAAGATATAAACCAATTTTATTATCATCTGAAACAAGAAAATATTTACTTAATCCAAGATTTAAAGAAGCATCGAATAGTTCATATTCATCATGGTCTGTTTCATTTTTTCTAGAGCCTAAATTTGCACTTAAATCTAGAAGAATATCATTAGTTAGATATCTTTGGTAGCCTCCTTTAAACATAATCATATGCCCATATACTTCTTTCCAATCAGTATCTCCCCAAAATTGAGGCCCTAAAGATACAAAACCATAATTTAAAGGAACACTTGATTCAGTCTGAGTATTGGAGTTATCTTGAATATCTTGTGCTAAAGATTTCATAGGTAGTAGAGAAGCAGCAACAATTCCTGCAGCAAACCCAAAATTTCTAAGTTTTTTAGATAAACTCATATTCTTTTGGTATTTTAAGGATATATAAGTATTATTGCAATTTAAAATAATCTTTGTTTAATAAGGACAATGGTAGATTTTATGAATTATTTTATTTGGAATTGTTTTTAGAGTCATGTTGTTTTCTTTTATGAGCTGTTTGTTGTTTTTTGAAATTCTTAATTGAGGGGGTTTGAATAATTCAGGTTTATATCCAAAACAAGTTTTAAATTCATCTATTCCTTTTTGAAGATAAGTTTGGTTTCTATCTGTTTCAAATTCTCTATATTCATGATAAACTCCGTGCAATCCTAATGTTTTATTTAAACTTAAAATATATTCACACCATTCTTGATTCTCTGAAATTGCTTTATTATTAAAAATAGGGATTACAAATAAAATATCACTTTCTTTTAAAAGTTCTTCTGCACAAAAAAAGTCAGGAGTGATATCATCAATTTCTTTTGGACTTAATATCCTCATTGAAAATAAGCTAAGCAATAAAATAAAGAATATAATTAAGATCATCCAAATTCTTTTCATAATTGAAATTAGAGAATAATACTTATAAAGACTATGTCATTATACGGTCTATGAAGAGTGATACAATTAATGAATTAGATGAAGGAAAGCAAAAAGATGATATAAAAATATTAGAAGCAATATTTTTTGTTTCTGGTAGGTTTTTGACAATGGCTGAATTAGTTTCTTTATCTGATTTAAATCCAGTTATTATTTCAGAACTTTTAGAAAAACTTCAAGAAAGATATAATAATGAAGATTTTGCAATTGAAATTGTTGAGAAAAATGGTCTTTGGAAAATGGATGTAAAACCAGATTATGTTTATTTAATAAATAAGTTAGCAACAGGAAGTGCTGAGTTTTCAAAGGCAGAACAAGAAACTTTAGCGATTATAGCTTTTAAACAACCAATAAAACAATCTGTAATAATTAAAATTAGAGGAAATAAAGCTTATGACCATATAAAAAAGTTTAAAGATTTAGAGTTAATTAAAAAGAAAAAACAAGGTCACACTTATGAACTTAGTCTAAGTGAGGATTTTTATGATTATTTTAATGTTGGTTCTGAGACCAACAATCTTTTAAAAGAGCAGAATTCTAGTTGATTTGCATAAAAATGGACTTTATAACAATTGTATTTTTAGTATACACCTTCATAGCATTTTATTTCTTTTTCCTATTTTTGTTAATATATTTTCAAAATAAATCTGAGTTTTTTTATTATCCTAAGGCAAAGAAAAATTATTCATTAAGTATAATTGTTCCATGTTATAATGAAGAAAAAGATATTGGTGGGACTATAGAATCTCTTTTAAAGATGGGTTATAAAGGATTGAAAAAAATAATTGTTGTTGATGATCATAGTACTGATAGTTCATATGAGATTATAAAGAAATATGCAAGAAAATATTCTAAAGTTATGGCTGTGCAGACCCCTAAGAATACAGGGAATGCAGCAGGAGCGAAAAATTATGGTGTTCAATTTGTTAAAACAGAATTAATTGGTTTTACAGATGCTGATTCTTATCCTGAAAAAGGTTCTGCAAGTAAAATGGTTGGATTTTTTAACGATTTAAAGGTAGGGGTTGTTACATCTGCTGTTTTAGTGAAAGATAGAACTAAATTTATTGAAAAACTTCAAGCTATTGAATATAAAGTAATTAAGTTTAGTAGAAAATTATTAGAGTTTATTGATTCAATTTATGTTACTCCGGGTCCTTTAGCAATTTATAGGAGAACAGCTTTTGACGAAGTAGGTGGTTTTGATGAAGGCAATTTAACAGAAGATATTGAAATTACTTGGAATTTGCAGGCACATAATTGGAAAGTGAGGATGTGTGTTCCTTCTAGAGTCTATACTGTTGCTCCGAGTAAAGTAAAAGAATGGTTTAAACAAAGAAATAGATGGAATATGGGGGGATTACAAACTATTTACAAGTATAGAAAAGCTGTCTTTGAGAAAAAAGGAATGTTAGGAGTTTTTATTCTTCCTTTTTTTGTTCTTTCTTGGCTATTAGGTTTATTTGGAATATTTATTTTAGGATATAGGCTTATTAGAGAGATAATTGTTGATTATCTTTCTACAAAATATTCTATTGGAGCGCAAACAGCAATACTTACTTTAAGAGAGATAAATCTTACACCTAATGTACTTGTTTTTTTAGGGATAACTTTGTTTTTATTTGGTCTATTTTTTACACTTATAGCACTTTCAAATGTAAGGGAGAAACAATACAAGAGAGTAGGTGTCTTTACATTAGGATTTTATATGATTTTTTATTTAATAGCATATCCTATAATCCTTATAGTTTCACTAACTAAATTTTTAAAAAGAAAGAGGACATGGTAAATAAAAGACACCAAGGTTTCTTTTATGAAACTTCCTTTAGGATAGGGTCAAGCCTGATAATAAACAAAGGTTCATCTTATGAAACTTTCTTTAAGATGTCAAACATAATAAAAAATGAAAGCACTACATAATAAAAAAAGGGTTTTTTGGGAAGCTCTTTTATTAACCTTAATAATCTTTATATTGGGAATGCTCATAGGAGCTGGTTTTGAAAGGGGAAAATTAGATGAAGTAGAGCAATATTATACTAAATCAGAAATACTTTTTATGGATTTATTTGCTTTAAATGAAAGAATAGATTCAAATGAAAATTGTGATGTTTTAATTAGCTCAAATATTCAATTAGCAGATAATATTTATGATGAGGCTATTCTTTTGGAGAAATATGAATCTGCAGGGAAGATTACAGAAGGGTTGAAATTAGCACATAGAAAATATGATATGCTTAGAACTTTTTTATGGATAAATACAATCGATATATCTGAAAAATGTCAAGGAGAATTTAATACGATTGTTTATCTTTATGAATATGGTCCAAAAGATCTTGTTGTAAAAGCAACGCAAAATGTTTGGGGAAAGGTTCTTTTTGATTTAAAACAAGTAAAAGGAAATGAAATTATTTTAATTCCTATAGCTGCAAATAGTGAGTTAGTTTCTTTAGATGCTTTGCTTAAAGATCTTGAAATTTCTAGGTATCCTGTAGTTATTATTAATGAAGAACAAGTAATTGAAGAAGTAAGTTCTGTTGATGATTTGTTAATGTATTTAAATTGAATATTGGATGAAACAATTAAAAAGGTTATAGTATAATTTAAAGTATGGACGTAAGCATAGTCATTCCTACTTATAATGAAAAAGAGAATATTCAAATCCTTCTGAAAAAAATTAATAGAGAATTTAAAGAAAATAAGATTAAAGGAGAAATAATTGTTGTTGATGATTGTTCTCCTGATGGTACTGGAAAATTAGTTGAAAACTTAAGAAAGAAACAAAAAAATATAAAAATCATTCATAGAAAAGGAAAATTGGGTTTGTCTTCTGCTGTGTTTGAAGGATTTAAGATTTCTAAAGGTAATGTGTTAGGAGTTATAGACGCTGATTTAAGCCATCCTGCCGAAAAAATTCCAGAGATGTTTGAAATAATAAAAAATAAAAAAGCAGATTTTGTGATTGGAAGCAGATATATTAAAGGGGGAAAAATTGAAGGCTGGGGACTTAAAAGAATGGCTATGTCTAAAGTGGCAACTTTACTTGCTAGACCTTTTACGAAAGTAAAAGATCCAATGACAGGATTTTTTCTTATAAGAAAAGAATGTGTGGAAAAAAAAGAATTTAACTCAAAAGGATTTAAGATATTATTAGAATTAATTTTAAAAGCAGATTATGAAAAGATAAAAGAGGTTCCAATAATTTTTGTTAATAGAACAGAAGGAAAAAGTAAAGCAGAAAGTAAAGAGATTTTTCATTATCTAAAAAATCTTTTAGGATATTGGCCATATAGGAGAAAGGTAATAGATGAGTTTTTTAAATTTGGATTAATAGGCATTTTTGGAACTTTTGTAAATTTATTTATATTATATATTTTTACAGAATTTGTAGGAATTTTTTATCTTATTTCAGCAATTATTGCTTTTTTTGTTGCAGCCACACATAATTTTATTTTAAATAAAATTTGGACATTTAAAGAAAAAATAAATTACTTATTTACTAAAAAATATATCCAGTTTCTTATAGTAAGTATCTCTTCACTTGTAATAAATTTAATATTTTTGTATATTTTTACAGAATTTTTTAATATTTATTATATGGTTTCCCAAGCCTTAGCTATAGGAGTTTCATTTATAGCGAATTTTATTGGGAATAAAATTTGGACTTTTAAAAAATGAGAAGGAAATCTCTTGTGCTTTTTATAATTATTTTTATAATTATCTTTATATCCACTTTTTTATTAACTTTAGATAATGAAGAAGAGATACAAGGAATAGTCTCTTTAGCTTTTGATGATGGTTATTTAACCCAATATAAAGTAGCATATCCAGAGATGAAGAAATATGGTTATACTGGAACTCTTTATATTTTAGCTAATTCAACTGGTTTATTTGAAGAAAAAGAATTAATAACATTTGATCAAGTAAGGGAAATACAAGATTCGGGGTGGGAAATTGGGAGTCATAGTTTAGATCATCAAGTGCTGACAAGATTATCTCCTCAGGAATTAGAAAGGCAATTAAAATTATCTAAAGAAATTCTAGAGAAAGAAGGATTTGACGTAAAAACTTTAGCATTTCCTAAAGGACATTTTAACGAAGAAGTTATTAATGAAACAAAAAAGAGTTATTTAGCATCACGGGCTTTAACCGAGGGATTTAATGATTTAAATAATTTGGATTTTTACAATTTAAAGACAAAATGGTTGGTTATTGAAAAATCTCCTGAAGAGGTTTGTTCTTGGATTGAGTATTCTCAAAATGAAGGATTGTGGTTTATTTTGACTTTTCACTCTATTGAATTAGAATCAAAAAATCCTTTTGATACATCTCTTGAAAACTTTAAAGAAATTTTAAATTGTATCAAAGCATCTGGAATAGAAGTAAAAACTATAAAAGAGGTTGTTGAAAATGAAAAAGGAAACTAAAATTATTTTGTTTAGTAGTTTATTAATTCTCCTAGTAGCTTTGTTTCTTTATTTTAAAACATTAGTTGTAAATCTACCTTTAGGTTTAGATGCAATAGGTCATATTAGTAAGGTTAGATATTTACAAGAATTTGGTCTTGTTAATTGGAACCATTCTTGGTATTCTGGAACTTCTTTTTTAAAATTCTATTCTCCTTTAC
>SDBV01004039.1_pt1 | contig 21274 bp, 17 predicted proteins | sample 2277081 | NCBI WGS metagenome assembly SDBV01 (sample SAMN10402039, study PRJNA504765) | marine sediment metagenome | isolation source: marine sediment core GS10_PC15, 223 cmbsf | place: Arctic Ocean: Southern Knipovich Ridge | collected 2010 | reverse complement strand
ACCTGTTGAGAGGGCCCTCCCGCTAAATCCGTCAATGTATGGAATAAGCCAGGGGGTTTTCTTAATCAGCTGACTCAGTGTGGTAGTAATCGTTTTGATCCGGCCATCTATTTCGACCTGTACACGCTTTCCGTCATCCTTAATATTGAGTACATTTCCCAGTTCCCAAGTGCATCGTCCGTTTCTGAAGGTGACCATATAAACGCTATCACCGACGGCGATTGTCTGCAGGTCTTTCAACGAAATGGAATCATATATATTTCTGGCGCTCAATATTCCACCAGCACTGCTTTCGGCCGGTTTAACGATATCTGCCGGTATAGCAGCCGGTATGGGAACCGGTATAGGAATGGGTGCGGTAACGATTGGTGGAGGTTCTGGATCTGTTACCACATCTCCCGTGGACATATCACTAACGAGCTCGTTAGCAATAGTAGTCATGAGCCCCAGCAAGCCGTCGATTTGCCCGCGATGATCTTTTGAGAGCGAATGAACAATTTCCCCGCTTTTCACGGAAATAACACGAATATCGACTGAAAAAGTGGCACCGACCTTCCCAACCGATCCTGCAACCATATCCGTGACGCCAAGCAACTGCCCCACTTCAACAGCACATTCGTCTGAAGTGCAACCACTTAGGTTGAAATCCTGTTCACTCAGGATTTGCACCATTTTCCCCCTCTCAATGATGGTGGCCTTTTTTGTGCGTACCAGGGCCGCGCGCAAGCGGTCACTGAGGCTGGCTGCTTCAACTTGAGATACACCCCGAGCCTCCAGATCAAGTACAGCGAAGGAAGTACTTTCCTGGGCAAGAAGTGCCGAATGGAAAGCCATGAACGAAACGAAATAGGTTAATGAACCGAGGACTATGTATCGTTTCCGCATCACGATGGGATCCCTTACCCTATGCAATTAAAAAAGCGCCTTGAATTACCGGACTAAAACTTCAAGGATGTTAAAACTCGGCAGTCAGTGATAATCCTAGCCTGATGATTGTAAATCTATCTTCATAAGTAATATAATCAACACCATCGTACTGCTGGTACTCTCTACTAACGAGCGAGAATTCGGCAAATGTGTCCAGATGAACTGCTCCCAGTTCAGAACCGAATCCTGAAGTAAATCCCATTAGGGACTTGGGCTTAGTATCGTCCTCATCGGTCATGGAAACAGCATCATTGAAGAAGCCGAACCGCCATGACGTCGGGCCTTGATGTTCAGCACCAATCCTGAAGCAAGCGCCATTATCAATTCCTTCTTGCTTTTCACCGTTGTATTCCACGTCCGCGAAGTTGCGTGTTTGGTATTCAATCGTCCATAATCCTGTGGGAGAGGTCTGCAAGGAAGCCCCGATGCCCATAACATTCGGAATTGTAATATCACTGCCTTCTTCGGCCGTAGTCGTTTCTCCATCCACGGTATATTTCGCCGGTTTAAATTTCCATTTAAATGCCGGTCTGAACATGTATCCAAGAGTTAGTCGGGGATTGATCCTGGCAATTCCGCCTATCTGAAGGAATGATGCCGAGTGTTCTGTTTCTGTCTCATTCTTTACAGTATTCCCAGTATAATCTGTATATTGGTACTTTTCCATAATAGTGCCGGATGACGACTTATTAAATGCCACTCCAAAAAAAAACTGGTCCTGCAGGTTGACGGCCACCGCCGGAGTAATCATTTTCAATCCGCCACGAGTTTGCCGTTCTATAGAGCTTTCATTATAAGTGTCGGATGCCTCATCGTATAGTGATCTCTTGGATTCAGAATTGGCCTCCAGGTCGAAATAAGTTCTAAAACCGATTCCGAATGCCAGATTCACATTTGATCCCGTCACATAGTATGGCATTGCGAATGACAGATGATTGATTGATAATTGTGGAGTTAATGTAAATGAGTAACTATCATAGTATTCTTCAGCCCCGTCATTTTTTATCGTGCCCATTAGCATCCGCCCGCCAAGCTGCCCCTGACGCGAGGTCAGCATGGCAAGCGCTCCGGGGTTGGAGAACATACCGTTGCTGCTAACTGTTGAGAGGACCTCAGTGCGTCCCATCGCCACACTGCGGGCATCAGTGACGCTCGGACTAATAATTTCATATTCCAGAACTTGGGGTAGGAGGCTGGCAGGCAACAACGCAATCAGGGGGATTAGGGTTGAAATGGCCTTCATCATTACTCCTATGTGGATTTAGACACTATACGATTTGCCTGTGTCGATATACGGTCATGGTAAAAAGATCGTTCTGCCCCAGCTCCAATTAACTTGTGTGAGCATGGTATAGTGGAATATTAATTAGAAATGTACATCAGATGACTGACTATTTCCAAACAGAAAAAGGTCAAGTTATCATTTTGGTGTTGAGGCCATACCTGCTTCGATCCGCAGGAGTGCGCACCGTCATTTCCACATTAATCGAATATCCGCGTCCATCAGCGTAAATTCGTGGCTGAATAAGACGGTGTGCTGGTTTATAGAATTGCCCAATCTTTGCCCCTGACTACCGCCTCCTCGGGCGAGTAAATTCTGCTAAATGATGAACCGACCTCATGACAACTGATCCATTAGATAGCCTATTGCAGCGCTGGGAACCCGTCATCGGGCTAGAGGTGCACGCCCAGCTGGCCACCGACACCAAAATGTTCTGCGCCTGTAAGCGGACCTACGGCGAGGCTCCCAACCGCCACACCTGCCCGGTGTGCCTGGGCTATCCGGGGGCGCTACCGGTGCTCAACGCCCTGGCGATAGAGCTGGCCGTCACCATGGGGCTGGCGGTGGGCTGCCGCATCAGGCCTCTGTCGCGGTTCGCCCGCAAGAGCTACTTCTATCCCGACCTGCCTAAGGGCTACCAGATTTCCCAGTACGACGAACCGCTGTGCGAAGGGGGCAGCCTGGCGCTGATCCTGGACGACGGCACCCGCAAAACGGTGGGCATTACCCGCATCCACCTGGAGGATGACGCCGGCAAGACCATTCACGGCGCCGACGGCCTGAGCTACGTGGACTTTAATCGCTGCGGCACCCCGTTGATCGAGATCGTCAGTGAGCCGGACATGCACTCGCCCGAAGAGGCCCGGCGCTACCTGGAGCGGCTGAAGCAGACCCTGGAGTACACCGGGGTCAGCGATGCCGATATGGAGAAGGGCAACCTGCGCTGCGACGCCAACATCTCCATCCGGCCCCGGGGGTCTGAGAAATTGGGCACCCGCACCGAGATGAAAAACCTGAACTCCTTTCGGGGCGTGGAACGCGGCCTGCACTTCGAGATCGAGCGGCAAATCGGGATCCTGGAGAGCGGCAGGCAGGTGGAGCAGTGCACCCTCTCCTGGGACGAGGCGGCGGGGGAGACCCGTATCATGCGCACCAAGGAGGAAGCCCAGGACTACCGCTATTTTCCCGAGCCGGACCTGGTACCGGTGCAGGTGAGCAGTGACCGGGTGGACGCCCTGCAGGCCCAGCTGCCGGAGCTGCCGGCGGCTATCGAGGAGCGATTTACCCGGGAATACGGCCTGAAACTGGTGGACATCGAGACCCTGACCCGCACTAAGGAGCTGGCCGCCTATTACGAGCAGGTGATTCAGGTCGGTGCGGCGCCCCTGGACGCTGCCCAATGGTTACTGGGGGAGGTGCTGCGGGTGCTCAACGAGGAGCGCGAAGAGATACAGGATTTTGCCATGTCTCCGGGTGACCTGGCGGGGCTGATCAACCTGGTGAGCGAGGGGACCATCAACCGCAACACCGGCAAGGTGGTTTTCGATAAGATGCTGGCTGGCGGTTTATCGGCGCTGGCGATTGTGGAGCGGGACCAACTGGCCCAGGTTTCTGATATCGGGCAGGTAAAGGCAGTGGTGCAAAAAGTACTGGCCGACAATCCCAAAGAGCTGGCCCGCTACCGTAACGGCGAAGGCAAATTGTTCGGTTGGTTCATGGGGCAGGTGATGGCGGCCACCAAGGGGCAGGGGGACCCGAAAGTGGTACGACAAGTAATGCAGGAGCATTTGGACCAGGGTTTGGCGTGAGCCGCCGGCCGCCGAGCCACCCTGCGCGACGATTAACGGTAAGAAATTCACCGGGACGACCGATATGGATAGTACTATCGCTGCCTGGCCGCCGGGCGGCATGCTTTTTGTATCACTAAGACTTGGCACCGGCATAATCAATGGCTACATTTCATAGCTGCTTTGGAGGGCTTAGGGTATGAAAACATTCATGGATACACTGGCTGAGAACCTACGGACTTTCACCAGTTCGGCGGTGGAGAAGGCCGGCGAGCTGACCAAAGCGGCGGCCGGTAAGGCGGAAATCTTGAGCCGCATCGGGCGGCTGAAAATGGATGTCTTTCAGCTACAGCGTGAGCAGAACCGGGTTTTCGCCGACCTGGGCCGGATCGCTTATGACGAATTGCAGGCTGGGAAAATTGAAGATTATGCCGGGCATGAAGGAGTATCTGCCCTGCGGGAGAAGATAGCTCAGCTGGCCCAGGCCATTGCCGAGAAAGAACGGGCCATAGAGCAAGCTTCGCAGCTGTCTGATGTGGGCACGGCGAAAGCCGCTGCTGGGAAGGCAAAAGCGGCCGGGAACGGTAAAGCCAAAGGTGGCCGGCCCCGATCGAAAGCGTCCGCCGGGCGCAAGAAGAGCACCGGGAAGGCGGCCAAGAAATAGGCGATTGGAGATGCCACCATGCGGGTGTGACCGTGAGCACACAATTGTTGCCGCCTGGATCACAGATCGAGATTCAGGACCGGTCGGGAGCTACTGCGGTGGATGGAGGGCTCAGCTGAGCACGCCACAGACCCGCCGGCATGCGAAGCTGATCACACTTTGTTCGGAAGTGCGTTTGAGAGGCATGTTTATGTTGCCTGAACCGGCTACGATTTGGTAAAATCGACAAAGCTATGGGTTTGAGAACTTCTAGAATAGGTAGAATCATTTCATCCATCGGCTCGAATAACCTGAAGCTGGTGATTTTTCAGGAGGGCCGCTCTGGATTACACCAGATCGAGATACGTGGCCGAAGGGTCGTCAAACTGCTGTTAGTTGCGGTGGTGCTGACGCCGGTGCTCTTCTATCTGGGGGCTCATTTATTGCTGGAAACAGCCTACGCCCACCGGGTAGCGAAGTTGCGCGGGGACAATGCCGCCCTCCACCAGCTGGTCCATGATTTCGAACAACGGATCGGTACCCTGGAGCGCGAGATCGGTGCCCTGGCCAATATGGACGAGGACCTCCGGGTGCACGCCAATTTACCGAGTATTCCCGATGAAATTCGCCAGGTTGGGATCGGAGGCAGCCTGGAGGGAATCAACACCGATATGGATTACCTGCTGCCCACCTCCGACCAGGGTCTGGCGGCCATAACCACCCAGCTGGACGCTTTGGCTCGCGAACTGAAGCTGGAGCAGATCAGTTACGAACAATTGCGGGATACCATCAAGGACGACCTGGCCCGGTTGCAGCGGACGCCATCCATTCAGCCCATCAAGGGCGGGCACTATTCCAGCCGCTTCGGAGCGCGGCGGCACCCGTACTCCCGCAAGCGGGAGTTTCATCACGGCCTGGACATCACGGCCGACACCGGCACCAAGGTTCACGCTACCGCCGGCGGAAAAGTCTTGACCACCCGCTTCGACCGCAATCTGGGGCTATATATCAAGATCGACCACGGCAACGGCTTCAAGACCCTCTACGGCCACCTGCGCACATTTGAGGTCGAACCGGGCCAGGTGGTGAAGCGGGGAGATCTCATCGGGCGTTCCGGCAATACAGGCCGTTCCACCGCGCCTCACCTGCATTACGAAGTTCGGCATTACAACCGGCCCCAGAATCCCGCCAATTACTTTTAGGCAACATCACTTTTCACCCTTACCAGTTACCGGCCGGGAATGATTAACTTCCCGGGGGTCGCTGCCTCTAATTAAAGCAGCCCCCATATACACTGATGCGCTATTTCGTAGAGACATATGGTTGCCAGATGAACCTGGCTGATTCGGAGCTGGTAGCCGGTCTGCTTGACGGCTGTGGGTACCATCGGACCTCCGATCCGCTCAGGGCTCAACTGATCCTGCTGAATACCTGCGCCATACGGGAGAAGGCCGAGGAAACGGTGCATAGCCGGCTGGGCCGGTTGGCTCAGCTCAAGCGGAAAGACCCGGCGCTGCTGATAGGTGTGCTGGGATGTATGGCCCAAAGCCTGGCGGATAACCTGCTGGAATCAAAGCCGTATATCGACTTTGTGTTGGGGCCGGATCGCTACCGGAGGTTGCCCGAAATAATAGCCCAGCGGCGGAAAGACCCCCGGCACGTAGTGGATACCCATCTTTCCCGGTTTGAAGTTTACGACGAACTGTTCCCTTCCCGGACCGCCGGTATCAATGCCTGGATTTCCATCATGCGGGGGTGCGACAAGTTCTGCACCTTCTGCATTGTACCCTTTACCCGCGGACGGGAACGCAGCCGTTCCCTGGTCGGTATCGTGGCTGAGGCCGCCGACGCAGTCCGGCAAGGGTTTCCCGAAGTGACCCTCTTGGGGCAGAATGTCAACTCTTACCGCCATGAGGAGCACAGGTTCCCGGACCTGCTGGCGGCAGTGGCGGCGGTACCGGGATTGCGGCGGCTGAGATTCACCTCGCCACACCCTTCGGATGTTGACGAACGGATGCTCCAGGTGATGGCCGGGCGCCACAACATCTGTAAGTCGATCCACCTGCCGCTACAGGCCGGAGCTGACAGCATTCTCGAGCGCATGAACCGCACTTATACCAGGGACCAGTTCGTAGCCCTGGCACAGCGCATCCGGGAGGTAATGCCGGGCTGCAGTATCAGCACCGATATAATCGTCGGTTTTCCCGGTGAAACTCGGGAGGATTTCGAAAAGACCCTGGAAGTTCTGCGCGTGGTGCAGTTCGACAGCGCCTACACGTTCAAGTATTCCTTGCGTTCCGGCACTAAGGCCGCCGAATATGAGGACCAGGTTCCCGAAACCGAAAAGCAAACCCGGTTGGAGGAGCTGATAGCATTGCAAAAGTCAATTGGCCTGGCGCGTAATCGGGCCCTGGTGGGCCGGGTGGTGGAGGTGCTGGTGGAGAAGCAGAGTAAAAAGTCTACGGCCCAGTGGGCCGGCCGGACCGATGGCAACAAGTGGGTGGTTTTCGATAAGGGATCGGCCAGGATTAAGGATTTCGTCCCGGTACAGCTTGACGGTTCATTCGGGGTGGCTTTGAAAGGACATCTGGTGAATATGCCGGAGGATTATCATGCGGTTGCTTAAGATACTGATTCTGCTCTTTGTTGTCCTGGGATTAGCGGTGATGCTGAGTAAGAATTCCGGGCAGGCGGTGACTATCTGGCTCATGCCGGGCAAAGTGTACGAAAATGTGAGTCTCTCCATTACATTAGTGAGCACCATCGCCCTGGGAATTCTGCTGGGATTCATTATCGGGCTATTACAGATCATGGAAAACCAGCGGACCATCAGTAATCAGAACAAGCAGCTCAAGAAGCTGCGGACCGAGATCAACAACCTGCGACACTCGGGGCTGGATGAGGAGGTCTTCCAGGATTCGGAAGAAATCGCCATCACCCCGGATGATCCTGAGCTCTCATCCGAGGACGTTTCTCCCCAGATGGATAAATAGTCCCCATGCCCGATCCCATAATCATTGCCGTTATTGTAGGGGCGATCGCGTTGATAGTGGCGGTGGTTGTCATCCGGCCCGGGCAGCGGCGCGACCCTCAAAGCCTCTATACCGAAGGACTGGATCACCTGTTGCGGGGCAATTTGAAGCGGGCTTATAAGTGCTTCAAAGGGGTGATCGAAAGGGATACCGACCACGTGGCGGCCTATCTCAAGATGGGCCAGGTGCTGCGATTAGGCGGGGTGGCGGATAAGGGCCTGAAGATGCACGATAGCCTGAGGGCCCGCAGCGACCTTTCATCCTATTACCAGCTGGAGCTATACAAGAATCTGGCCCTGGACTATAGTGCCCTGGGGCAACCGGCCAAGGCCGTGGAATGGGGTCAGGCCGTATTGAAATTGGACAAGCGCAACACCTGGGCCCTGCGTCACCTGGTGAAATTCCACCGGCAGTTGGGGGACTGGGTCTCGGTCGGCAAGTACCTGGCCCGCTGGCAAAAGGCCAAGCAGAAGGAGGATCCCCGTCTCCAGGCGCTGTGCCGCTTCCGGCAGGGATATGACCGGCGCCGGATCGACCCGCCGGAGACAGTGCGCTCCCATTACCAGCAAGCCCTCAAGATCGACCAGGGTTTCTCGCCGGCCTATTACTACCTGGCGGAGTCTTTCGCCGATGAAGTAGCCGGTTATCGCCGGGAGTTGGCTGACCTGGAGGATCCTTCCCACGGCCCCATCGATGAACGCAAGCAGGGGGAATTGAATCGCAAGATCTGGAAGCTCTACCCTCAGGCGGTAGCACACTGGTCCTCCTTCGTGGAATTATCCCCTCAGGACACCTACCGGGTCCTGCATCGGGTGGAGGAAGCCCTTTACTACCTGCAGCGATTCGATGACGTGGGCCCATTCCTGCGGAAGGTGTTGGACAAGAATCCCCAGAACCTGGACGGGATAGCGGCCCTGGCCAATTTTTACGTAAGAAAGGGGGAACTGGATCAGGCCGAGCAGCTGCTGGCCACTGTTCCCCAGAGCGCAGCCGACGGCCCTCTGATCAACGCCATCCGGCTGAAGCTGAATTACCGGCGAGGTTCGGAACAGAATTTGTTGCCGGAGTTGGACCGGCTGATTGATTCCATCCGTAGTAACGCCCAAGATCTGACCAGCCGGGAGGCACAGCAAGCCTCCCTGTTGAGCTGGCTCATCCCCGACAGTGATCCTCTCGAGAAACTGGCGTAACGGTATACTGATACTCCTGCTTTGTCTGGCGGCGGCTGAGGCTTCCGGGCAGAGCATCGCCCACTATATCGACTTGGCCTACCAGGGCCGCGTGGAAGAAGTGCAGCAGGCGCTGCCGGCACTGAAAAAGCAGCACCCTAATGACGGTGCAGTGCTGTTTCTCGAGGGGCTGGTGACGCTGGACGGCGATGCATCGGTGGCGTTGTTCAATAAGGTAGTGCAACTTTATCCCACTAATCCCTACGCCGATGATGCCCTGCTGAAAATCGGTGAGTTTCTCTATTCCCGGGGGCTTTACATTCAGGCGGCCCAGCAGCTCAAGCGGATTGCCGTGCACTATCCCCGCTCCGATCTGGTGCATTCGAGTATCAGATTATTCCTGAATGCACTGCTGGTTTCCGGCGACCGGGACACGGCCTTATTTTACGCCCAGGTGTTCGCCCGCAAATACCCGGAGATTAAATTCGACCTGCAGGCAGGTAAAGTAGTGGTGCTCCCGGATGATGAGCGGCTCCGTCCCACTGGTGGGCGGGCCTCGCCGGGTGACCGGAAAACCGGCCCCCGGTTCCAACTGCAGGTAGGGGTCTACAGTCGCCGGGAAAACGCCCTGCGGCAACAGGACCTGCTGGAATCCTTAAATTACGAGGTGTTTATCCGCAGGTATACCTCCAAGGAGCGCACACTGTTCGCAGTGATCGTATCCGGTTTCGCCACCCGGGAAGCAGCCCAGCGCCTTGGTGAAAGACTGCAACAGGATTACGGACTGGACTACCTGGTCCAGCGGGTTGAGTAAATTCAGGAAGCGTTTGCGACCCCGGTGGGCGCCGCAGTCTTCAAAACTGTCGATCCGCCGAGAGGTGGATGGTCGGTTCGACTCCGACACGTTTCCGCATATGATGCGGATCATCTTGATTATCTTCTGTCTGGCGGCCTGGGCTCCCTCCCAAACCGTAAGACTGCTCTGGAACGGCTATGACTGGCAGCGGATCGACCGTCTCACGGCGGAATATCCCGAGTACCGGCAGCCGCTGAAAAGGGCCTATGTACAGGGGCTGTTGGACGCCAAGCTGTACTACTTTCTCCAAGGCTGGGCGGTGGATACGGCCGACGCCGGCGCCATATTCCGGGATTACCTGAACCGCTTCACCGTCGACGAGCTGGTGCGGGGGACCGATATGGTGTATCAGGACCCCGCCAACCGCTACCTGCCGGTAATCTCGGCCCTTTCCATTACCACGGTGCGGGCTACCGGCTTGTCTGACAGTGTGGTGGCTGAGTACACGCAAGCCTGCCGGGACTGGATTAGTACCCTGGAATATTATCTGGGTGATAAGGTGCCGGTGACCGTGGAAGGGATCAGCAGGCCCCGGATACCCAAACTGCCGGGGGATTGGCTGGAACCGCCCTCGGCCGAGCCCCGGCGCTGGTACCGCCCTGAAGACTTGAAGCTACCCTAGATGGGAACTCCTGTCCGCCGGCCGCATTGAAGTTGACTATGTCCGTGGAAATCGAAAAGGGAGTCCAGGCCCTCTCACGGGTCGCAATCATTGACGGGCGCGGAAAGTTTCCGTCCGGGGAAGTGATTTACTATCATCTCATGGACGGTGTATCGGAAGGGGCCGAGCGGGCCGCCCTGAGCGACCTGGACTTACAAGTCGATTTCAACCGCAACGAAGACCTGCTGTTGGTGGTGCTGAGGGAGCGGATCCGCGGGCGCCGCCAGCGGCCGTCTCGCTTGCACCTGGGCCTTTTCCTAGCCACCGTCCTCACAACGCTCATGTCCGGGGCCATCCTGGCGGAATACAACGTCTTCCTCCAACCCTGGACCATCATTTACGGCTGGCCCTTCAGCCTTACCCTGTTGGCCATCCTGGGATGCCACGAGTACGGGCACTATTACTATGCCCGTAAACATAATGTAGACGTTACCCTGCCGTATTTTATCCCGGTGCCGCCGCCGCTCACCTTTATCGGTACTTTCGGAGCGTTCATCAAAATGCGCGGTCCCATCCCCAACCGGCTGGCCCTGCTCGAGATCGGCGCCGCCGGCCCCATCGCCGGTTTTTTAGTAGCGGTCCCGGCGCTGTTTTTGGGGCTGCAGTTGTCCACGGTGGTGGAAATCGGGGGAGAGGGGATTATTCTGGGGGATAGTCTGCTATTAAAACTGTCTTCGGCTATCATATTCCCTGACCTGGGTCCCGAGCAGGACATTATGCTCCACCCGGTCGCTTTCGCGGGCTGGATCGGTTTGCTGGTGACCATGTTGAACCTGCTACCCCTGGCCCAATTGGATGGCGGGCACATTTCCTACGCCCTGCTGGGGGAGCGCCAAGGTTTGTTGGGGCGAGTGGTGCTGGCGCTGCTGGTACCCATGGGCCTGTTCCTTTCACTCAACTGGCTGCTGTGGGCCGTGCTGATAATGGTACTGATGCGCACGGTACGGCACCCTCCTATCCACGACATCAAGCGCCCCTTATCCCCGCATGAATTACGGATCGGTTTGATCTGTCTGGCCATCTTCATCCTGTGCTTTATACCCGTGCCGTTCGCGTAGTGCTGATGGCCGGGGCCGCCCAAATCTACTCGCCGGCAACCTCCCGGGTTTCGGATAAAGGTCAGGAAATTGACAGCGCACACATGCGCCGGGCATTGGAACTGGCTGGGCGGAATGCAGCGCGGGTCAGTCCCGATCCCCGGGTGGGATGCCTCCTCGTGCGGGACGGGAAAGTTATAGGCGCAGGGTGGCACGAGCGGTTCGGCGGTCCCCACGCTGAGCCCCGGGCCCTGGAGCAGGCCGGTGACCGGGCGCGCGGCGCCACCGCCTATGTAACCTTAGAACCGTGCGCACAAGCCTTTCCCGGAAAGAAAACCGATCCCTGTGTCCCGGCCCTGATTTTAGCCGGTGTGACCCGGCTGGTTATTGCCCACCGGGACCCCAATCCCAAAGTTGACGGCGCCGGTATCGCCGACCTGCGCGCAGCGGGCATTGAGGTTAAACTTGGAGTTCTGGCCCCGGAAGCGGCCCGGCTCAACCGGGGCTTCTTAAAATGGATAACCACCGGCCGGCCATATGTAATATTGAAGGCTGCCCGAACCAGCGATAACTTTGTGGCCGCTACCTTGACCGGGAATCGCTGGTTTACGTCGGCCGAATCCCGGCGAATAGTGCACCGGCTACGGGCCGAGGTGGACGGGGTAGTGATTGGTCGGCGAACGGCCGAGGTGGATAATCCGCGGTTGACGGTTCGGGGGGCGGAAGGCGCCAATCCCCGCCGGATCGTCCTGGACTCCCGGCAGGTGCTGGAGCCGGGCCTGAACCTGTTTACCGACGGGCAAGCACCGACCTTGCGATTCAGCGGCAGTGAGGGGGCGGCACCCGCTACCTGGGGCGAACAGATCGGGGTAGGCCTTACAGCCACAGGGGTAGATCTGTTGCAGGTGCTGGTTGAATTGGGTCGCCGGGAACTGACCACGGTGCTGGTCGAAGGCGGTCCCCGGCTGAACCACAGCTTTTTAAAGGCCGGGCTGGTTGATGAGATTATGCTATTTACCGCCCCGCAACCGGCGGATCGGGAAGTGCGGGAACATGGCAGGCTAGGTAACAAAGTATCAGTCCCGCCCGATTGGCATGTTGAGTGGGAAGTGGAATCGGGCGGTGACCGGTTGGTAATTGCCTGCTCGCCGGAGGTTCGTGCCCGGCTTGATAACTTGGTAGCATTGATATAGGAATAAGCTATATGTTTACAGGAATAGTGGAAGAGACCGGGACTGTTGCTGAGCGGACGGTTTCGGACAGCGGCGAAAATTTGGTCGTCCAGGCCGAAAAAGTGCTAAGTGACCTGGCGCCCGGCCATAGCATTGCCGTTAACGGGGTATGCCTCACCGTGGTAGAAATCGCCGGTGATCGCTTTACCGTCCAGGTCATCCCCGAGACGTTGCAACGCAGCAACCTGGGTGATCTGCTGGCCGGTGACCCGGTGAACCTGGAGCGGGCCATGGCCGCCCAGGACCGTTTTCACGGGCACATGGTCCAGGGGCACGTGGAGACCGTGGCCTATATAAACAGTATCGTGGTGGATGGTGGTGATGTGCGCCTGACTGTCACCATCGACCACCCCTGGCTGCGGTACTGCCTGCCCAAAGGTTCCATTGCCTTGGACGGCGTTTCAATGACCATCGCCGACCTGTCGCCCGCCGGTCTGACGGTGGCGCTGATACCATACACCTTATCCTCGACGACCCTGGGTCGCAAGCAGGTGGGGGATCCGGTGAATATCGAGACCGATATTCTGGCACGCTACGTTGAGCGCCTGTTCGAGATCGACGGGGATGAGGAACGCTACGATCTGGAGATGGAAAAACTTCGCAACTGGGGATACGGAGAAAGTTGACTCTGGAAGAAGCTATCCGGGCTATTGTGGCGGACCTGCAGGCCGGCAAAATGGTCATCGTGACCGATGACAAGGAGCGTGAGAACGAGGGTGATTTCATCATGCTGGCGGAAAAAGCTCGCCCGGAGGACATCAATTTCATGTCGCGGGAGGGACGGGGCCTGATCTGCGTGCCCCTGACACCCGACCGGGCCCGGCGATTGGGTCTGAACCCCATGGTATCGAGCAACACCTCCCTGCACGAAACGGCCTTTACCGTCAGCGTGGATGCAGTGGAGGGCACTACCACCGGCATCTCGGCCCGGGACCGCTGGCGCACCTTGCAGGTGATCCTCGACCCGGCTGCCTCGGCCTCAGATCTGGGTAGGCCCGGCCATATGTTTCCCCTGCTCGCCAAAGAGGGTGGTGTATTGCAGCGGGCCGGGCACACCGAGGCCGGCATCGACCTGACACGGTTGGCCGAGGCGGAACCGGTGGCCTTGCTGGTGGAGATAATCGACGAGGACGGCTCCATGGCCCGAGGGGAGCGGCTGCGGGAGCTGGCCGAAAAATATGATCTGAAGATGATCAGTATAGCCGAAATTATCGCCTACCGCCGGAAAAAGGAGCAGCTGGTCGAGCGGCTCACCAGCCTGAACTTCCCCACCCAGTACGGCCCATTCCGGCTGGTAGTCTATCAGGACACCATTCATCACGATACCCACATGGCCCTGGTGAAAGGGGAAATTAGCGATGATCAAGAGATCCTGGTCCGCGTTCACAGCCAGTGCCTCACTGGAGATATTTTCGGCTCACTGCGTTGCGACTGCGGCCCGCAGTTAGATAAGGCCCTGGAGCTGATAACCGCCGCCGGCCGGGGGGTATTGGTTTACCTGCGCCAGGAAGGCCGGGGGATCGGCCTGAAGAACAAACTCCTGGCCTACGGCCTCCAGGACCAGGGCATGGACACGGTGGAAGCCAATCTGCGGCTGGGGTTCAAGCCGGACTTGCGTGAGTACGGCATAGGCGCGCAGATTCTGTTGGACCTGGGTGTGCGGAAACTGCGGCTGCTGACCAACAATCCCCGGAAAGTAGTTGGCCTGGACGGTTATGGACTTGAGATCGTGAGTCGCGAACCGATCGAAATTCCGGCTACCGCCGAAAGCCAACAATATCTGGAGGCCAAGCGGGATAAGTTGGGCCATTTGATTCTACAATAGGAGTGTATCATGGGCAAGACGATTACCGGCGAGCTGACATTGAGTGGACAGAAAGTTGTGGTGGTGGTGAGCAGGTTCAACAGTACCGTGACCCAGGCGTTGCTTTCCGGGGCTGAGGACGCCTTCTTGCGCCACGGTGGTGCGCCGGACAATCTGACGGTAGTGTGGGTTCCGGGAGCATTCGAGATCCCGGCTGTAGTCCGGCGACTGGCCGCCAGCGGCCAGTTTGATGGTGTCCTGGCCCTGGGGGCGCTGATCAAGGGTAGCACACCGCACTTCGATGTCCTGGCGCAACAGGTGACCCGGGCCCTGAGTGAAACTGCCCTGCAATCGAAAGTGCCGGTCTCTTTCGGTGTCCTGACAACCGGCACGATAGAGCAAGCGTTCGAACGGGCCGGCACCAAAGCCGGGAACAAAGGTGCCGAGTCGATGCAAAGCCTGATTGAAATGGTGAACCTGTTGTCCAAATTGCCTTGATCAGACCCTCCCTGGCGCTGATACTGTTGTTCTGGCTCGGTGCCCCCGGTCTGCGGGGGCAGGCCCGGGTGGGCGAGTGGCGCCATTACTTTCCCGTCAATAATCCTCAAGCGCTCCAATACTACCAGGGTAAGATTTATATGGCCACGGGCGGCGGTGCTCTGGTTTACGATCTTGCCGGCGGCACATATAGCCTGATCGGATTGGCGCAAGGCTTGGTCTATCCGGATATTCGCTCGCTGACGCTGGCGGACGGCAACCTGTGGCTGGGGGGCGCTGAACCGCGGGGAGTCATTCAGGTGTATAATCTTGAGACCGGCGCCCTGGACGTAATCGATCATCTGGATGTTGACCAGATTACCCACCTCTGCGCTACCGCCGACCGGGGTTTCGCCGCCTTCCGGCGGGGAAGTGAAGTGGGGATCATTGATATCCACCGTGAGGGAGGCCGGTTCGAGTACCGGGACATCTGGCGCTTCCGCCCCGGCGGGCTGGCGGCCATCAATGATCTGGATCTGGACGGGGATACCTTGATCGTCACCACCCCCACGGAGGTGCTGGCCGGAGATGTGGTCCGGGAGGTTTTAAAGGATGCCTCAAGTTGGGTACGGCTGGCCGGTGATACCCTGGGGGAACTGGTCCAGTACCACGTCGATTCCACCGGCCACTGGCTGCTGGCCTTGAACGGGATCGATAGTGACGGCCGGCTGTTGGATGCGCTCTGGCGGCGATCGCCCGGCGGTTGGCAGGTAGCCAATAAATTCAACGGCTCCACCGTGCGCCATTTGACCCCCGGTTTGAACGGCGAGTTCATCGTCTCCTTTTCAAATCTACTACTATTTTTATTTCCCGATCAAGGGCTCCAAGGATCCCGCCGGGCTCAAGGGCAGGTGATGGCTTCCGTGGTGGCTGATGATCCGGAAACCGTCTATGCGATTATCAGGCGAAACGGACTGAGCCGCTATGACCTGGTGCAGGATAGCTGGGAGTTTCTGGGCGCTAACAGCATGGTGGACCAGAGCTACTCCGCCCTCCTGAAAATGAGCACCGGGGAGCTGGTGGGAGCCGGCAGTGGCGGGATTACCAGGTTCAATGGCCGGTCATGGTACAACCTGATCCCCAGCTGGTGGCTGAGTAATGAGCCGGAGAGGGACCGGATTCATGGGAATTATTTGATTGAGCAGAGCGATTTTTACCTCGCTGACACCCTCTATTTCCGGGGCAAACCCTCTTGGAATATGCTGGAACTACCCGGTGGTGACCTTTTAGTGGGATTTAAAGGTAACCCTCCGGAGGCGGCTACTCTGCTCCGGTTCAGCTATGACAATGTCCCCGCCTACGTGAAATATGACACCACCAACGGCGTGTTGGACGGTATGGTGGGTATCGGCTACACCACTGTGCGCCACATGGCCCAGGACGAGCAGGGCAATGTCTGGATCACTATGTTAGAAGGGAAGATCCGCGGGAATACTCTGGCCGTCTTAGTCCCGGATGATCCGGATGATCGATGGGTTCATTTCTCTCGCGAGGAAAGTGGAGAGAAATTAAATCAAATCCCCACTGAAATCGCTTTTGACAGCCTGGGGCGGGTGTGGATTGCCAGCGAGGAACACACGGATGTCCCCAGCCCGGGCGGCATTACGGTGCTTGATTATGGCGGCACCTTGGAGAATAAATTGCACGATAAGTGGTATCGGCCCGCTTCCCGGCTGGCGAGTGATGATCCCAACACCATCTGGTCGATGACCTTCGATCATAAGGGTATTCTGTGGACCCTGGCGCCGCAGGGATTGATGGGTTGGGTGGTGGAACCGGGGCCCAGACTCCGCCCGTTTACGAACTACGGTTATTTCCTCAACGAAATACCCTTCAGTCAGGGAGCCCGGGTGCGGGTGGATGCTCAGAATAACAAGTGGATCAGTTCCACCCGGGATGGGCTATGGGTTTTGCTGGACAACACCACTTTCTGGCCCGGCGTGGAAGGTTTTAATGTGAGTAACAGCCCGTTGCCTTCCAATGAGGTTCTGGATATTTATCTTGATGATAGTGAAGGCTTGGCGTATATCGCCACCGCCAAAGGCATATCCATCCTGAGAATGCCCTTCAGGCAAGACGCCCGGGACTATGCCGGACTGAAGATCTATCCCAGTCCTTACCATATTCCAGCGACCGCACCGCTGGTCATCGACGGTCTCCGTCAGGGGTCCGAGGTGAAGATCTTCACCGTTTCGGGGCGCTTGGTACGGCGCTTGGCCGCCGGTGATGGAAATCTCCAGGGCTACCAGGCCTTCTGGGACGGTCGCAATACCGATGGCGAGTGGGTCGGCTCTGGGGTATACCTGGTGGCGGCCTATCTGGCGGAAGGGCGGTCCGGTGTAGGTAAAGTGGCCGTAATCAGGCGACGATAAGCCGCTCGGTCCCGAATTCCGTCTCCAACTCGTCAATAATCCCTTTGATCATCTCGCGCCGCTCCTGGTGGCTCATGAAGGCCGCCTTGAACCCGTTGATGATGATGTCACGGAAATCATCCAGCCTCAGACCGAAGGTTTGTTTGGCGATCAGGTATTCCCGCGAGAGAGTGGTGTTGGAGACCAGCCGGTTATCAGTGTTGAGGGTTACGCGGATCCCCTGGTCGAAGTAATACTTGAAGGGGTGTTCCTTCAGGCTGCGGACGCTCTTGGTATGCACGTTGCTGGTAAGACACATCTCCAGCGTCAACCGGTGGTCGTTCACATAATGCATCAGCTCCTGATCCTCCATCAGCCGGGTGCCGTGCCCGATGCGGTGGGCGCCGCAGTAGTGGATGGCCTGATGGATGCTTTCGGGCCCGAAGGCCTCACCGGCGTGCAGGGTGGTGTTGATATTGTTTTTCAGGATCAGGAAAAAGGCCTCCTGGTGATGTTTGGCGGGGAAATTCTCCTCGGCCCCCGCCAGATCGAAACCCACCACCCCCTTGTGCTTGAACTGCACTGTCAGGTCGGCCAGCCGCAACGATACTTCCGGTGAGATGCTGCGGATACCGCAAAGGATGATGCCGGTGCGTATCCCGAAGTCGATTTCGGCCCGGTCCAGGCCGCGTTTCACCGCCTCGATGGATTCGGCGCTGGTCATCCCCTGGCGGGTGTGGAGTACGGGGGAATAACGGATCTCAATATACCGTACCCCTTCATTCCAGGCGTCTTCGGCCAGCTCGTACGCCGCCCGCTCGAGCGCTTCGGGTATTTGCAGCAACGCTAAAGGCAGCTGGAACAGGTCCAGGTAGTTCTCCAGCGTGCCCAGGCGTTCACCGATGCTCATCATCTCATGCAGGGCGACGGGGTCCTTGGTGGGCAATGCCACTTTTTGCTGGGTGGCCAGTTCCATGACGGTCGGGATGCGCAACGAGCCGTCCAGGTGGCAGTGCAATTCCGCTTTGGGGAGGCGCTGGAAAAACTCCAGGTCCAGTTTCATCGGATACCTCCCGCCACCAGTTCAGTACGCGTACGCATTATATGCCACCTTGATTCCATCATTGCCCAGCCGTGTTGTTCCCCTTGGCCGCCCGGTAAAGCAGCCAGCCTACACCGATCACCAGCAATACCCCCGGCCAGGGTCCCAGGGGAGCGGTATCGAATAGATAGAATTCCGTGGGGATCGATTTCCAGGGCGTGAACTCCTTGATCATCAGGGGGAGGGCCAGCATTATGCCGATCAACGCTTCCCCGGTGATCAAGCCGGAGGCATACAGCAGGCCGGACTGGTTGGTCTTCTCAGTGTGCAGGGTATATGAACCGCTGGTGGCATAGGCGATCAGTCCGCCGGCGAATATGGGCACCACCAGGCTGAACGGTAGGTACATGCCCACCGCCACCGCCAGGATCGGCAGGCGGATACCGGAGCCGCGCCGCTCCAGGTATTTATCGGCGGCGATGATCGCCACCGCCAACAGGCAACCGGTCCAGATCAAGCCCCAGGGCAGGTTCTGTTCGAAAACCCCGCGGGCAATGTTGGCCATCAGGGCGGCTTGGGGAGCCGCCAGGGGGGTTACATCCGGGTTGACCTGCACCCCGATGCCGTAGCGCTTGTGCAGTAGCCAGAGTACCGGCATCATCACGAAGGCCGCCGATATGGTGCCGATAGCCTGCATGATCTGCTGTTTCCAGGGGGTGGCCCCCAGCAGGTACCCCGCCTTTAAGTCCTGCATGTTGTCACCGCCGATGGCAGCGGCGCAGCAGACTACCGCCCCGATGAAGATGGCCGCCGCCGGGCCCACGTTTGCTCCGCCATACACCTTGAGGATGTATAATAAAATGGACGAGGACAGGATTGTAGCGATGGTCACGCCGGAAATGGGATTGTTGGAAGAGCCGACTAGCCCGGCCATATAGGCGGCCACCGCCGAGAAAATGAATCCGGCGATCAGCATCAGCACCGCCATGAATGCTGACAGGGCCACGCTGTGGACCACTGTTAAATAGATGGCAAAGATGGGCAACAGGGAAAACAACAAGGCGACCAGGACCCAGGGCAGGGGGGTATCCATGTCCGTTCGTTCCACTGCCGCAGAGCCTTTGTCACGGACCTTGCGGTACACCTCCATGCCCGACTTGATTCCCCGGGAGATAGCGCTGCGCAAGTTGATCAGGGCCCACAACCCGCCTACGATCATGGCCCCCACGCCGATGTACTTGACGAAGTTATTGTGCAGATAGCCAACTGCGGCATCGGCCCCTTGGGCGGTTACCTCCGGGGGAATTTCCTGGCCCAGGGCAATGATCGGCAGGCAGATCCAGCGGCCGATCACACCGCCGCCGAAAACCAGGGCCGCAATGTTCAGTCCGACGATGTAGCCCACCGATATCAGGGCCGGTGACAGGTTGAACTGGAAGGAGGCGAAGCTGTGGCCCACCGCCCGGGCGCCGCTGAGAATACCGGTCCATAGCCGCAGCCCTTCGGAAGCGATCTTGAACAGGCCGCCGATCAGGGCCGCCTGCACCAGCAGTTTTAACCCCGCGCCGCCTTCGCCGCTTTTGAGCACCTCCGCCGTGGCGATGCCCTCCGGGAACTGGAGGCCTTCTTCGATGATCAGCGCTCTGCGCAGGGGGATGGTAAAGAGCACTCCGATCAGGCCGCCCAGGCCGGCGATTCCGGTTACTGTCCAATAATGTTCGGAAAAGCTGAATTCGGTCCAGTACCCCATCAGCATCAGGGCCGGGATGGTGAAAATTACCCCCGCCGCCAGCGATTCACCGGCAGAGGCCGCGGTCTGTACAATGTTATTCTCGAGAATATTGGATTCCCGGAACATTCGGAGCACACCCATGGAGATGACCGCCGCCGGGATAGACGCCGAAACCGTCATACCGGCAAACAATCCCAGGTAGGCATTGGCTCCCGCCAGTATTATAGATAGAAGTATACCTAAAATCACTGCCTTGAGCGTAATCTCTGGAAGCGGTTTCATACAGTCTCCTGGTAAAATAATTGGCCGGAAAGTACACCCGTCGCAACCAAAGATTCAATCCCTTTAAGACCGGCCGCCGGTAAGTGCATCGGGGAACCTTTGATACTGCGTCCGCCAGTAGTAATTTACAGCCGCAAACGGGGTGCTTCCCCCGACGACCGGGAGGCTGAGAACACACCCTACGAACCTGACCTGGATAATGCCAGCGGAGGGAATCATGAACGCCTGCCTGAACAAGTATCGGATCCTGGCCCCGATACTATTCCTACTTGCCTCTTCTTCATTTGCCGCCCAGGAGCCGTTGCGCGGCCGGGTAGTGGATGCCGAGTCCAACCGGGGTATCCCATTAGTGAACATCGTTATTGTGGGAACCAGCGGCGGAGTCACCACCGATTCCGAGGGGAAGTTCTCCCTGGCGGTGGCTGCCGGGGAGCTGCTGGAGGTGACCCACATCGCCTACGAGCCGCTCGAGTTTACCGTGCCCCAGGAGCGCGGTAGTATCATTACCATGTCCCTCAAAGCGCGGTTGCTGCTGGGTGAGCAGGTCTTCATCACCGCCACCCGGGGCAGTGAGGATCGCACTCCGGTGGCCTTTGCCAGCCTGGATCACCGGGACCTGGTGCGGGCGGCGCCGGTCGAGGACGTACCCATGGCCCTGGCCGGGCTGCCAGGCGTATACGCCTTCTCCGACGCCGGCAACGGGGTCGGTTATACCTATCTCAAGATCCGGGGCTTCGACCAAGACCGCATCGGGGTGATGATCAACGGCATCCCATTGAACGACCCCGAGAGCCACCAGGTCTACTGGGTGGACCACGGCGATATACTGGCGGGCAGCGGGTCGGTGCAGGTGCAACGGGGGGTGGGCAATTCCCTGTACGGCACCTCGGCGGTGGGCGG
>SDBV01004038.1_pt1 | contig 21276 bp, 22 predicted proteins | sample 2277081 | NCBI WGS metagenome assembly SDBV01 (sample SAMN10402039, study PRJNA504765) | marine sediment metagenome | isolation source: marine sediment core GS10_PC15, 223 cmbsf | place: Arctic Ocean: Southern Knipovich Ridge | collected 2010 | reverse complement strand
GTAAGTCGTAATAAATAATCGGCCGACGCGACTTTAGGACATCACGATTATCGACTGACTACAGACAAGAAGGGTAACAAATGCTCGACATTGACTCCGGGGTGCCAGTTGTTCATCCGTGGCAATCCCTACAGATCACGCTCGAGGCCGACAGATCCTACCGTAATCCCTACATGGAGGTGGACTCGTGGGTCGATCTCAAAGGACCGGGTTTTGAGAAGCGGATTTACGGGTTCTGGGACGGTGGCGATGTTTTTCGGGTTCGTCTGGTGGCCACCGAAAACGGTCACGCCCTTCAATACGCCGACGGCACACCGGTGCGCTCGGCATGGCGCCAAGCCGGAACGGACAGCGCCGAGGACATGCACAACGAAGGCGGGAGACCTTCGGTGGTCCGGGCGAGGCTCCCTGGCTGACCATGTATCAGACAGGCAACCGCCGGGAACACATGTACTACTGGTACTTAACCGAGATGTACAACCTGCCCCAGCCGAAGCCGGCGCTCAACGGGGAGCCCTACTATCATCTGGATCCCAACGGGTGGCCGTATCGAAGAGAGCCGTCCGGGCCGGAAGAGGAGGAGCTCTACTGCCGCTCCGGTATGTACGGCAGTGTGCTGTCCGGCGGGTTCGCCGGGCACATCTACGGCGCCATGGGACTGTGGCAGGGATCCATCGAAGAGACGGCTTCTCCAAAGATGTGGGAGGCGATCATCTGGAGATCGGGTGACCAGATGCGCCACCTGGCCACATTCATCCAGTCCGAGGGAGCGCGCTACCAGGAGCTCATTCCCAACTCAGAACATGTCAATCCCAACAAGTCAGGAGACCCCGTCGGCTACAAGGGCTGGGCCTACTGTGCAGGCACGAAGGAGCAGGATTTCTTTCTGCTCTGCTTCGAGAAGGAGTGTCCCCCGGCCGCGATCTTCCGGGGAGCGATCCCGGGCCGTACCTACAACGGGCTTTGGTTCGATCCTCGTGCCGGTGTGTGGATCCCGATGGATAAGGATTTCGTAGCCGATCCGTCATTGGGACGCTTCAAGCTTCCACCGATCCCCACGAACAACGATTGGGGTTTGAAGCTGCTGCTGAAAAGTTAGCGGGAGGTAGTGACCAGGTCGTGAGCCGGACGGCTCAGCGCCTGATAAGTTAGAATTCCTCTTGACGATACAATCAAATAACAGGAGAAGATAATGGCTGACAGAAAGAAACTACTCAAACTTTTCGAGGATCTCCGCGTTACGGATGTGAGGGACGGAATGGACACAATGATGCGTCACAACTGGGGCTCGATGAGCGTCGATATCCGCCCCCTCTTTCGGACCGTTGCGATTGGAATCGCCCGCACCTGCCGCTATGTGCCCTACAGGGGAGACATTCCCAAGCTTTCACCGGATGAGTACTGGGACTGGGTGGCCAAATACTACGCGGAGGTGAATCCATATCCGTGGGCAAAAGAAATCCAGGAAGGCGATTTCATTGTGATCGATCAGTCCGACCTAGACGTGGGATTGATGGGTTCTCTGAACAGCCTCGGCTGTTATAAGAGTGGGGCCCGGGGGCTCGTTACAAACGGCGGAGTAAGGGACACCGATGAACTCATCCTTCAGAAGGTGCCTTTCTGGTCGCGCATGATCAGCCAAACCATGGTTCAGGGACGCCTCCAGTACGATGCCAAAGATATTCCCGTATCCGTGGGCGGGGTATTGGTGCACCCCGGAGATGTGGTTGTAGCCGACGGGGACGGAATAATCGTTGTCCCGCAGGATATAGCCGAGGACGTCGCCCATTATGCCCATGCGGAACACGAGAGGGATAAAAAAAGCCGACTGAGCCACTACAAAGATCTGGGCTGGAAACCGGACGATACAGTAAAACCCGGCGAATAGCAGGTGTTGTTGGCAGAAGATGGAATCGGCTCTCTTCCATCCAGGTTATGCGATCAAGGCTCACTCCAACCCGGTCTTCGACCGGGCTGTCGTCCTGGGCTGCTCAGAGATATCCATGATTGTGGCAGGGGTCCATCGAAGAGACGGCTCCATCTCTTGCCTTTTGATTGGCTCGATGGTATTCCCACCCGCGGGGGACCGTCGTCTACATCCTGGTAAGGATTGCTGGCAGACCCCCGATGGCGTAGAGGGGAATATTAATCACCCGATCCTCTTCTCGGAAGTTAGACATGGAAGTGCGAACAGCGTGCTTTGGCTTATATCTATCAATGTATGATTTCAGGCTTTTTGCCTGCAGGTTTTCCGCTGCCTTCACTTCCACAGGGATTACATCTCCATGCAGTTGGATTACAAAATCGATCTCCGCTGTCCCTTTTGCTGCGGTCCAATAGTGTGGTTGTATCTCTGTATTGCGCACGAATTGCTGAAGCACGAATTGCTCGGTAAGGGCGCCTTTGAATTCTTCAAAAATGTCATTCCCCTCAATGATGCTTTTCGCATCCAGGTGGCTGAGAGCCCCGAGCAATCCGACATCAACTAGAAATAGCTTAAATGAGCTGCTATTGGCATAAGCTACCAGAGGAACAGACGGTTTTGAGATAAGATTGATTTTGTGGATCAGCCCGCAATCAATGAGCCAGGTCATGGCAATTTCGTACTCCCTTGCCCGTGCACCGGTTTTTACTAATCCATAGATAAACTTTTTATGCTCTTTTGCCATCTGAGCAGGGACGGAGTTCCACAACATCCGAATTCGAGGAACAATATTTGGCGGGGCATGTTTCGAAAAATCCTGCTCATAGCCCGCGAGGATATTCGTATGAATCGATCTGACCTCGGAATAATCTGAACGGGCGGCGAAGGCGGCTACAGCTTCCGGCATCCCACCAACAAAATAGTATTCTTTCAACGCATCAATAAAGCTTGTTTTGAAAGTGGTAATGAGACCGAAATCCTGCTCTTCGAGGAGATGAGACAGCTTTTGCCGATCCGTAGCCAATAGGAACTCGATAAAATCAAGAGGATGCAGGTCCATGAAGGCCACCTTTCCTACGGGAAACGATGTCCCTGGGTGCATAGCTATTCCTAATAACGAACCTGCTGCCACTATTTGGTACTCCGGCGCGTTCTCGCAGAAATATTTAAGTGAAGTCAGTGCCGCCGGAACTTCCTGAACCTCGTCAAAAACAAGTAGGGTGTCTTGCGGATCTATCGTTACTCCTGACTCTATCTGCAAGCCTGCAATGATCCTAGCGATTTGCAGACCGCTGCTGAACAGCTGTTTCATTCGTTCGTTGTTTTCGAAATTGATATAAGCATACTGCCGATATTGGGTCTCGCCAAAATTTTGCATAAGCCAGGTTTTTCCAACCTGTCTTGCTCCGCGGATGACCAGAGGTTTTCTGGTATCTGAGTTCTTCCACGACATAAGATCATTCAGCGCATCTCTAAACATCTGGTATAGCCGCCTTTCCTTTATATAATATCAAAGATCAATCACATAAGTCAATCGACTTTTTGGTTCTATATCACATTTTTCAAAGGATTAATTGGTACCACTTCCACAAAAAAGGGATTACATTCCGGCGAACAAATAAGTCTGGAAAACTTCCTGATCTCCTCGTCCACATCGTGCCTTCAAAAAAAGATCGTGCTTGGCATAGAGAGCCGGAGCCCCTCCGCCGGGGATGATGTAAGGATGCCCCCCTGCCGTTTTCACTTCCTCCGCCAGCTCTTCCATGGGAGTCGGGCCTGCGGTGTACCGCCTTCTTGGAAATCTGCTCAGATTCATTTCGGCTCCTCGACGGAGCAGTTGGTGAGCTCAGCTTTCACACAGACTCACGTACTCCCCGTTTCTCCTTGATGATTCTTCGAGCTTCTCGCAAATTGTCTCGACAGCCAGCCCATCGCTAAAATCTGCTCCATCCCGTGAAATCGACGAATGCTCGATAACCGCTTTCACAAAGTGGCGCAGCTCCAGCAGGTAGGAGATGTCGATGCCCACGGGATGCTCTCCGGGCGGCCAGGGTACGAGCTCCGGGTGATCCAGGGGGCTCACATAGACAGAGTGGAACCCGGATACGCCATCGGTCTTGTCCTTGTGCAGGTATACCTGCAGCTCGTTCATCCTCTCCAGGTCCCAGTAGAGCGCACCCTTCTCTCCACTGATTTCAAAGGACAGGAAATTTTTTCGGCCCGAGCTGAGGCATGACGCCTCCAGGACGAAGATCGATCCCGTGCTTCGCGGTCCAGTGGTTCGCGAAGCATTGGCAAAGTGGAGCATGCCGAATGCCGCATCCGGCGCCGTGACTTCTCTTCCCCCCCGCGTTGAGTTGAAAATCCGTGTGAATCCCGAAACGCCGATGGACTGCCCAAGAGACTGCCCAAGAATAAATCGGGCCAGATCGATGACATGGGAGCCCAGATCTCCCAGGACCCCTCTCCCGGAGAGCTCCCTGTCCATGCGCCAGCTGAAGGAGGTCTCAGGGTCCGTGAAAGCCTCGTCCACATAACGAAGGCTGCCGTGATAGATGTGTCCAAGCCTCCCCTCGCCGATCAATCGACGCGCCAATACAACAGCCGGGATAAAACGGTAGTTGTAGCCCACCATGGACACCCGATCAACGCGAGCAGCGGCATCTGCCATTATCCGGGCTTCGGACACGCTGCGGGCCAGGGGCTTCTCACAGAAAACGTGCTTTCCCGCCTCCAGAGCCCGGACGCAAGGCTCGGCATGGAGATGGTTGGGGCCTCCATTAATTAAAAGGTCGATTTCGGGATCCTCGACGATCTCCTGCCACCTCGACGTGGCTTTCCGAAACCCAAAGACACCGGCCAGCCGCCCGGTCAGCTCCCGATTCCTGCCGCAGAGGGTCTTGAGGCGAATCCGGCAGTCCAACTCCGGGTAGAGACGTGCAATGCTGATCAGGGCGTTGGTAAGGGTGGCAGAGATATGGTAGCCTATGACGCCTGCATTCAGTTCGAAGGACATATTGGATCCTTGTTTGGAAGCCTCACCGCATCAGTACTCTTCGGGGTGGAGTATGATTTTGATTGCCATGCCCTCTCGCAGCAGAGAGAGGCCCTCATGCACTCTTGAAAGAGGCATCCGATGGGACACGATTCTCTCCAGACCTAATACATCGCTTTCAATGATGGCCGGGAGTCTGTGAAAGCTGAATTTTCCTATAAAACCCCCGAATATGGTGATCTCTTTTCTTACGATCTCTGCTACCGGGATCTCCGGTCTGGCCAGCTCATCGTGTCCGAACTGCAGTATCCTGCCGCCGCTGTGAACCAATTCGATGGCTTGGGGGAGAAGCGGGCCAACGGCCTCTACAACGACATCTGCTCCCCCTTTCATCTCTCTCTGCACCGCTTTTTCAAGATCCTCACCTCGAGGGTCTACCACCAGCGTCGCGCCACAGTCCCGCGCTGCTTGCCGGCGATACTCAGAAACTTCTGATACGATGATCTTAGCCGCTCCGCAAGCCTTCAGGAAGGTTGTGTACAGCAGCCCGATAGGCCCGGCTCCGAGCACAACCACCGTTTCTCCTGGTTGGACCTTCAGCTTCTGCGTCGCGCTTACGACGCAGGCAAGGGGCTCAGCTAAAGCGGCGATGTGGGCGGGAACAGACGGGTCCACTCTGTACAGGGAGTGAGCCGGCGCCACCGCGTAGCTCGTCATGGCACCATCTGAAAAGATACCGATAGTGGCACAGTGTCCGGGCACGGCGGAGTTGTAGAGAGGAATGCATCGGTCCGGGTGGCCGCTCTTACACTGCTCACACAATCCACAGCCCGGGTGGGGATTCACGAGAACCCGATCACCCGGCCGAAGATCCGTTACAGCATCGCCGGTTTCGACCACCTCTCCGCTGAACTCGTGTCCCAGAATGGATCCCACGGTGGCCGGGTGAGCCGGAGGCACCTGCAGGATATGCAGGTCCGTACCACAGATACCCACACCTTCGACCCTGAGAAGGACATCATTGTCTTTCGTCAGCTTCGGCTCAGGCCTGTCCTTCAGCTCGAGCTTCCCGTTCCCTTCAAAAACTGCAGCAAGCACAATTCACCTCCCAATTTTATTCCAGAGGCCATCCCGATTCTATCAGGAGGTCCTGTGTCCGTTGAAAGGCCTCCCGAGAGACCTCGTAGGGATCTCTCTCTGCATACTTGGGATGGAAGACTTCCACTGACATACCGCCTCCGTATCCTGTCTGACGGAGCGCATCCATAGCTTCCTTTAGCGGCAGCTCTCCCTCACCTGGAAGCACCCGGTCATCGTCTGTGAGCTCCTCCATGGATCTGCCCTGTATCAGGGAATCAGAGATATGCACCACCCCGATCAGTTCTTTTGGAATCTCAGCTATCTCTTCAGGGCCCATGCCGCTCACGAGGAAATGAAAGGTGTCCAGAACTATCTTAAGATCCGCTGCTCTAACCAGCTCCAGGGTCTCACGGAATGTGTTGAAGGCCCTGTCATTGAACACCAGCATCTCAAAATAGAGAGCAATCCCTCCTGCCCTATCCGACAGATCCGCCAGGGCCCGGGTGGCGTCTTGCAGATCTGTCTCACCCGGTTTCACCTGGGGAATAATGGTGATCGCAGGTATGGACAGCTCCCTGGCCAGTTCCACGACGGTGTCCGGATCAAATGCCGGTTCAGAGGTGAAGGCCTCGATCTCATTCAGAGGCAGCCACGATAGACCCAATTCGCTGCGCAGATCATTGGCATAGGCAACGTCTGCAGCCCCATAGGCAACGTCTACAGCCCCATCGGCAACGTCTGCAGCCAGGGCCTTTGAAACCTCAGGCTCATAGGCGTTGAATCCCGCCCCGACAGCTGCTTTTAGTCCCGTAACCAGGTCCGCCTGCGGTATAACCGCTCCGTGCAGCCCAAGTAACATCTTCATCTCCTATCGGTGGTCAGCTTTCGAATTCAGCTTTTGAAAGCGACCGATGCTCCGGTTCTATCCGACTCTGCCACGGCTTCCATCATTCGCATCGCCCGCAGGACCTGATCCGGGGTCACAGGCAGCTGTGCTGAGCCACTCAGTGCCGCTGCAAAGGCCTCGTAAAACCCGCTGGACAACTCGGGTTGTGTAATGTCGATCCTGGTCTCTTCCAGGGAACCGCCAAGGCTTCTCTTAATAATCGCCGAGTTCCAATCGGCCGGATCGCCACCTCCGATATAAAGGGTTCCCTCGGTGCCCACGAGACACCACCTGGCTTGAGGAACTCTGTAGTTGTTCGACGCCTCGATCAAGGCGGACAGGCCGCTCTCAAAGATCACCTCCGCCCAAAAATGATCCTCCACCTCTGTGCTCCAGATCTTCTTATAGGTTTTGCCGTATACACTGCTAACCTTGGAGTCTACAAGAATGAAAAGCTGATCGAAGAGGTGAGGCCCCCAATCGTTCAACAGACCTCCGCCAAATTTCTTTTTCAGACGCCAGGGATTTGCCTCGCCTTGAGCGCCCCAGGCGGCCCAGCCCGGGTTGAAGTCCGTATACCGGGATTCCAACCGATAGACCTCACCCAGAAGGTCCTCCTTGATGACTTTACGCACCAGCTTGAAGTCCTCATCCCATCGCCTGCTCTGATACACCGTTACCCGGACACCGGCCTGTTCGGCAAGAGTGAAAATTTCCTCCGCCTCTTTAGCCGAGAGGGCTACAGGCTTTTCTACAATGATATTTTTGCCGGAGTTTATGGATTTTAGCGCCCACTCCCTGTGTTTATCCGTAGTTGTAGCTATCACGACCCACTGGATCTCCGGATCATTCAATAGCTCGTGGTGTTTGTTGTAGGTATGGATCGCGAATTTCTCCTCAACCGCTTTCGTAAGCTCAGGAGCCGCACTGCTTGCGGCGATCAGGCTCAGCCCGGGGGTGTCTGTGATCAGCTGGCAGTGAAACTGCCCCATCCTGCCCACACCCAGGACACCCACGCCTACAGGCTGATTCAATCTTTCCTCTCCTTGCATCACTTAAGAGTTACAGCGGTTCCCGTCTCGGCGCTCCGATAACAGGCGTCGATGAGCCGGACAATGTTCAATCCTTCCTCCACGGAGAATGGGGACGGCCTATTTTCCATAATCGAGGCAATAAAAGCGTCGTCCTCCTGAACGTACCCCCACTTCAACTCGTCGGGCAGTTGGGCGAAGCTTACGCTCTCTACCGGTTTTTCCAGACCCTTTGAATGAATCGCAACATCCAGGCCTTCGGTGATCAGAGACGCGTGGTCCCCAACGATCTCCACTCTTTCTGTTGGAAGATGCCAGGAGGCGTGCCCTGATGAAGTCAGCACACCCATACGTTCCCGGTCGAACGTCATAAGAACCGCCCAATCCACAAGATCGGGGTAGAGGTTCGATTTCGCCACCGCTCTCACCTCGACAACATCGCCCATAAGCCAAAGGGCCAGATCCAGCAGGTGTATGGTGGTCTCATAGAGGAATCCCCCCGTCTTCTTCCGGTCCGAAAGCCAGGCCGGATCCTTCAGGTCGCCGTCGTTCATCTTAATATTAGCCATAAAGGGCGTAAATCCCTGCTCGATTCGCTCTTTGACAAAGCTGTAATTCGGCGCAAAACGTCTGTTGTGCCCTCCCTGGTAGACGACGTTGGATCTCCTGAAAGCTTCGACGATTTTCTCGGCCTCTTCAACCGAAGTAGCAAAGGGCTTCTCGCAGAAGACGTGAACTCCCCGCTGGATGGCCTTGAGAGTCGGCTCCGTGTGGGTTGTATTGGGCGTGGTAATGTACAGCACGTCGATTCCGGAATCCAGGATCGAATCGACATCCGCAAAGCTATTCGCGCCCACCCTTTGGGCCAGCGCCTCCCGTTTTTCCTGCAGCAGATCCGACACCCCGGTGATTTGCACCCTGCCATCTTTGGCCAGAATTCCGGCGTGAACACTGCCCATATGACCGGCACCGAGTATTCCCACCTTTAACGCCAAGTTGCTCCTCCTCTGATGCATCTTACATTCATTTTAGATGTAAAATATTATATGAATAGCTGTAATTTAATGTCAATGTTCATTGACAGCGCCCTTGCTTTCTTTTTACCATTTCGGCAGAAGGCGTCGGAGTAAATATGGCCATTACCATGAGCGAAATCGCTAAAAAGCTCAACATCAGCATCGCAACGGTATCGCGTGCCTTGTCAGGCAAAGCCGATACCGTATCGGAGATGACCCGAAATGCTATCTTCGATGCCGTTGAGAGATACGGATACAAGAAGAGGAGGACGATAGGCAAGAGTGTGGCCTTCGTGATCGATAAAGACTCGTTCAATCTCTCCAGCCAATTTTTTGCTCAGATTATCTCGGGAATCGAAGAGGAGCTGATCCGTAATAAATACTACTTTCATTTCAACTCAATAGACCGGGATAAGTTCGATCTGGGCAAAATCAACCTGAACTTCAACGATCTGGCAGGAGTCATCATGGTGGGAGTCTGCCACGATGACTTTGTACTAAAGATGAAGCACACCGAGATCCCTATGGTTCTTCTGGATTACTACATCCCGACCGAGGATATGCCCACCATTATCATCGATAACCTTGACGGTATTCTCAAAGCCTGCAAATACCTTGCCTCATTGGGACATAAACGGATTGCCTATCTTTCCGGGGACGGTATAGAAACATCCGCTCATGAACGGCTCAACGGTTATCTTAGGGCACGGGACCTGTACGGTTTGGAAAACGATAGTGACCTTGTTGTCAAAGACTGCAAGAGTCGAATCGATGAGGGTTTCAAGGCCATGACTACCATAATGGATAGTTCCAAACAACCAACAGCCGTGGTAGCTTACAACGATCTGATCGCGATTGGTGCGATGGACGCCATCAAACAGCGTGGCTTGGCTGTTCCCGGGGACATCAGCGTTGTCGGTTTCGACGATATAGGCCTGGCATCGGAGGTAAATCCAGCCCTTACGACGGTCCACGTTCCGAAACAGAAGATGGGAATTATCGCAGTTCGCCGTCTCCTACAGATCATCAAGGGCGAAGAGGAAATCGTTCAAAAGTCGCTCCTGCCTACCCGGCTCGTCATACGTCAATCCTCAGCCGAGGCGCGGTGAGACGCTCGAGATGTAAATTACATCTATATGAAAGTTTCTACTGTTATTCTTGACTGTAATTTACATATTCGGTAGTATTAAAAGGCACTCAAAAGGCTATTAAGGAAAATGCATCTCAGCTCTTACAGCTTCAACACACATCAAATAGGAGGAACCAATGAAAAAGCTTCTGCCAATCCTTCTCTTAGTCTGCCTGACTGTACCACTGTTCGGTGTAGGCAAGCAGGAGACAAAGGCCGAAAAGCTAACGCTTAACGTGCTCGTAAGAAATTACACCTTGGACCAGGATCCACCCTACAAAACCGCTAAAGCGGCACTGGAGAAAAAATTTCCCAATGTTACGGTGAACCTGGAGGGCTTGGGCTATGATGACACACGCAACAAAACCCTGATCACTGTCGGGGCCAACCAGCCGCTCGACGTGGTTCAGCTCGATTACATCTGGATCGGCGAGTACGCTGAGGGGGGAGTCCTACAGAAAATTTCAGATAAAGTCAAAGCCTCCGATATCCCCAGCGATACATTGCCGCAGTTCCTCGAATCATCGGTGTGGAACGGAGAGTACTACGCTGTCTGGGTCAACACGGATGTACGGACAATAGGCTGGGTCAAGGAGCACGTGGCAGCTGCAGGACTCGACCCGGAAAAGGCTCCCGCCACCTACAGAGAGCTGATTGCCAATGCTATGAAGGCGCAAAAACCACCCGGGGTGAGCGGATACTTCTTTCCTTTGATCAGTGGAGAAAGCACGGTGGAGCGTTGGCTTACCCCTCTTTTCGCGGCCGGCGGAAAGATCGTCAACGACGACTTTACCAAGGCAGCCTTCAACAGCGCGGAAGGGAAAAAAGCCCTGCAGTTCTATGTTGATGCGGTCAATAAGTACAAAATCGTTCCGAAAGTGGCTTTCGAGTCGGAAGAAGTCACGGCGCTGATGTGGAATAAAAGATTGGTGTACTGCTTCGACATGGGTGTATGGGAAAATGCATCCGAGGCAGGCTGGTCCCAGGAGCGGTACAAAAAAGAGTATGGAATAGGCGTACCGCCTAAATACGAAGGTGGAAAAATCGCCACGACCTCCGGAGGATACCAACTGGGCATCCCGAGGACTTCAGCAGATCGCGATATGGCGTGGGAGTTTATAAAACTCGCTACCGCCGCGGAAAATGTTAAAGACTGGTATATCGCTCAATCTCGACTGGGAACAAGAAAATCCCTCACCAAATTCGACGGAGAGTTCCGAAGGTCCAACCCTGATTACGCCACGCAAGTTGAAGCCCTGCAGTACACCCAGTTTGCTCCCTGGAATCCCGAATGGATCAAGATGCTCGATCCACTTTATACGGCCATACAAAAGGCAACTCTGCAGCAGGCATCTGTCGCCCAGGCTCTGGCGGAAGCCGAAAAGGCCGTTAATGAGATTCTGAAATAGCAGTATTTTAGTAAGCGAAGTTTTCCGTAATTTTCTGAAGTTTTCCAAAACACATACCGCCTCATAATCGAGGCGGTATGTTATAGTTATGCCTGCATAAATATATGACGCGAACCAGAAGGAATAAAGCATGGTGGGGATATCTCTTCATCACTCCTCTCTACATCTGCGTCATACTTTTTCTCATATATCCGATGCTGGACACGATTGTATCCGCGTTCTTCGACATCCGGCTTGTGAATATCGCAAAAAGGACCTTCGTTGGTTTCAAGAACTTTCAAACGATATTCTCACAGCAGAATCCCAACTTTGTCACAGACATCATGCGGATTACACTGGTGTTTGTCTTCTTCTCGGTCATCCTTCAAGTGGGCTTTGGCCTCGGACTGGCCCTCCTCCTTCATCTCAAATGGTTAAAATTAAAGGTCTTCTTCCGCAACGTTTTTCTTCTCCCATGGGTAACCGCCGGCGTCGTGTGCGGGTTCTCCTGGAAATTCCTCTTCAACCAGTCGGTTGGGGTATTGAATTATCTGCTGACCCTGGCGAGCATCCCGCCCCAGGCCTGGCTAAGCGATCCGCGGCTGGTCCTGCCGGCGATAATATTCGCCAATATATGGAAGGGGACAACCTACAGTCTTCTGATCCAGCTGGCCGGATTGCAGAGCATCCCGGATGAGCTCTACGAGGTCGCTCTGGTTGACGGAGCTTCCAAGCTCCAGAGCTTGAGATACATCACGATTCCGATGTTGGTTCCCTTTCTCTTTATCAATCTGGTAACGGAGACCGGAGACACCTTTCACGTATTCGACCGAATCTACGCCATGACCGGTGGGGGCCCTCTTCACAGTACCGAGCTGTTGTCGATCTTTATGTACCGTAACGCCTTTATCTACGGCGATCTCGGAGTAGGAGCGGCCGCCGCCGTGTTCGAGCTCCTGGTAGGATTGCTCTTTGCGCTGGGCTATATCTACATTTTCAGACAGGAGCGAGTCTGACATGTACAGCAGGGCCGAGAAGTTCAGTGTGTTGTTCAAGATTCTTGTCTATTTTCTTTTGTTTCTCTGGGCAATCTATGCGATACTGCCGCTCTATTGGGTTTTTTCCACCGCCTTTAAACCTAAGGCTGAGACCCAGGCCTGGCCTCCCACCCTCATCCCGAGCAGGATCACGCTCGATACTTTTGTGAGACTGTTTACCGACTCCAGCTTCAGCGCCAGACCCTTTCTGAACTCTATCATCATCTCCGCCGGGGCAACGCTGCTGACCGTTTTTCTCAGCGGTCTGGCAGGTTACGGGTTCTCCCGGTTTCGTTTCCCGCTGCGCCGGTTCCTCCTGCTCTTCCTGATCCTGATGAGGCTGCTGCCCACATTGATTATGATAATACCGTTCTACATGATCTACATCCGCCTTGGTCTCTACAACACCTATTTGGGTTTGATCCTGATCCACGGGGTCACCTCGGCGCCCTTCTGTACCTGGCTGATGTTCGGGTTTTATGAATCGATACCCTACGAGCTGGAGGAAGCCGCTCTTCTGGACGGCTGCTCGTTCTTTCGCTCCCTGTGGAACGTGGTCCTTCCCCTGACTACTCCGGGTATGGCTGCGGTTGCCATATTTGCCTACCTGCGGGCCTGGAATGATTTCACCAACGCGGTGGTGCTGACTTCGTCCGAGGCTATCAGGCCCTACACGGTGAGCCTCTACAAGATGATTCAGGAGAGAAGCTTCGTCAGATGGGACCTTCTGTCGGCAGCTTCGTTTGTTGCCGTAGTGCCCATACTGATCGCCTTCGGGATCTTCCAGAAATATTTTATCACCGGCCTCACTCAGGGCGCCCTCAAGGGGTAGCGATGCGAGTAAAGGCAATAGGAATCGATATCAACGATAGTCGGATCAACGGTGATCTCGAAGCGCTGGAAGGGGATCTGGCATATTTCCAGAGCTGTGGATTTGACGCAATCGAGCTCACAACCTCGGGTTTGTACTTTGTCTTTAACGGTGAGCTAGACCGGGAGCGGACCCGTTCCATAAAAACGCTTCTCGATAAATTTCCCTTCCGCTACACGCTTCATCTTCCGGACTGTCTGAATCTCGGCAACAGCCCGGCTCCTGAGCTGGACAGGAGGGTATTTTAATCGTGTTTAGATTTCGCAGGCGAAGTGGAAGCGGAGGTCGTGGTCTACCACTCGGGGCAGGAATTCTTCGATCTGCACTCACAGAAGCAGCGGGAGCAGGCGCTGAGCAGAGAGACCCGTGTTTTGCGGGAGATGGCCGAAAAAGCGCTTCAATTCGGTATCCTTATCGGAGTCGAAAACCTCAATCCCGGCATGGGTGAGCTGACAATGCTCCACGATAAAGGGCTGAGCAAGGACGAAATCCGCATGCTCCACCCCGCGCTGTTTTTAGATCCCATCGCTGCCCAGATCGGCGAGATCAATGCTCCTAACCTGGCGCTGACGCTCGATCCCGGTCATCTCAATCTGGCAGTCGAAGTCACTGGGGAGGACCCGCTGAGCTCCATTGAGAATCAGGCTCACCTCGTGCGGCATCTGCATCTGAATGACAATTTCGGAAAAAATCCTGACAATCGTTATTCGCAGATGGAGCAGGTACTGTATGGACGGGCCGATTGTCACCTGCCGCTGGGCATGGGCTCCATTCCGATCGGAGAGGTGCTGAAACGTCTGAGCACCTTTGAAGGTTTTGTCATCTTTGAGATGCGGCCTGAATACAGAGAATACCTTCCCGATTCAATTGCCAGGATTAAGGAGTATATAACGGATCTGTCTGGTTGAATAACAGCTACCGGGTAGGAATAATAAAGGAGTAAAATTGGAACAATTTTTGCAGGACGATCAGATCAGCGTCTGCGCTCACAGGGGCTTCACCCGAAACGCTCCAGAGAACTCATTGCAGGCTGTGCTCGCAGCCCTAGAGACAGGCTTCAAGGCAGTCGAGATCGATGTACGGCATACGAAAGATGAGGAATTGGTGCTCATGCATGACGAAACAGTCGATCGTACAACCAACGGTGGTGGGAGGGTTGATGAGTTTTCGCGTGCTGAAATAGAGAAGATCAGTCTGGTGCAGCGAGGGAAGCCATTTGCGGGAATCCCCACTCTTCATGAGGTTTTACAGTCGGCCGGCGGCCGGACGACTATCTACGTGGATATGAAGAGTGACAGGATAGATTTAATATCAGAAGCTATTAAGAAGCATAAGGCCTATGATTGGACCATTCTGCACGGAAGTGCAGAACGGATTAAAGAGGCGCACAGATATGACGCTCGACTGAGAGTTCACACAATAGTAGATACCAAAGAGGCGCTTGATTCACTTTTGACTGAGGTAAGACCAATAATGATAGAGGTAAGCAGAGTGCCGCCACCCCATTTTCTGGACTACGTCCACGGCTTGGGGCTTCCTGTCGAGCTCGACGCAATGGGAAGAGCTGATCTATTGGCTGTACGATTCAAGCTTAATTTTCTCTGGAAGAGAATCGCCGCTTCGGGCGTCGATTTCATCATGTCCAATTATCCAGTTAGATTGAGATCATTCTTGATGGCGGAGTATGCGAAATAGCATTCAGCCAGTGTACGGACCGGGGGTTTGCAGCTTTAGTTTCGTAATTCTGACACAGTGATCTAAGGACTCTTCTATACCGTGGCTGATTCGCCAGCTCAAAAAAGATCCAAAGCAGGTATCGCCTCGACCCGTCCTGGCTTCGATTCGGTATTCCTGAAAGGTTCGATTGAAGATCGAATTCCCGTCGGAAACGGTTACACCTTCATCGTCTGTGATGAGGATCTCTTTCACACCCCAGCCGTGAATACAGCTTATTATCTCTTCGTAATCCCGCAGACCCGTGAGGAGTTTTGCCTCATCGCCATCTGCCTTCAGAAAGTGCACGCAGGAAAGGAGGCGCTCTTTTTCCTTCCAATCCCGCATAATCAAAACGTTTTGTTCTCTGACGCGAAGAACTCCCTGTACATCTAAAGCAATTTTCGCTCCATGGGAGAGCGATTCAATGAGCTCGTTTGGAATCTCGCCTCTCATCAGGGCGGCAAGATACACGACTCGTGCTTTCAGATTCAGAAACTCCTGCCGCTCAAAGGGCTCAGCCAAACTCAGGATTTTCGAGCTTCTAACGTAGCCGTCCTCAGCACTGAATTGATCCTCCATGATAGTGGTTTGAGAGCAATAGAGGGGCAAAACAGGCATATTGCTCCGCCAGAAACCAGACAATAGATCGATGTCCGAAAAGGCCAGCTTGGTGACTGCCAGAACGTTGCATCCTGCCGGTTTGGCGGCAAGAGCGGCGTAATAGACGGAACCTCCGATAGATTCGCTTGATTTATCATCGATAACGATGATATCCTTCGAGACATGCCCTACGATGATCAAGTCAAAGGTTATATTTTCCAAAAGAATCTCCTGTGCAAAGACCACTCGATTGCCAAGATATTAAATTACACGTAAAATATTGACAAGTTACATAAAAATCCATGTAATATGCACAATTAGGAGGAGGAACGTATGGCCGTACGCAACCTGCAGCGTGGGGACATTTCCCGGGGCGTTCGTTACGCAAATGCCGTGGAAGCCCTGACCGTTGCCCGGCTGGGCGTCCAGCCCTCCCTGCCCACCAGAACCGAGGCGGAACGGTTTATTCAAATCTGTTAAACGCTCCTATTCTTGACTTCCCGGTTCCAATGTGATTAGATTATCATTCTTCAGGCAAGAGGGTGACTTGCTTGAACACTCGCTGCACTCGAAGATACAGTTGCGCATGAGCCTGCGAATAGTGGAGGTTTAGCGATGCAGATCAAGTTTCTAGGTACCGGAGCGGCGGAAGGGATCCCAGCTATCAACTGTGATTGTCGCCATTGCACGCGAGCCCGCCAGGAGGGGGGCAAACTGCTCAGGGAACGTAATTCCATCCTTTTTGAACTTCCCGGTTACAATATGCTTGTTGAGGCGCCGCCGGACATTCGAAACCTGATCAATAAATATCAGTTGGAAGATCTGCAGGGGATTCTGGCCACCCATGCCACCTTCAGCCATATCGGCGGTATTAAAGAGTTCGAGTACTGGTCTACTCCCCTGGACTTCCTGGCAGAACCGAAGCTTTTCGAGGTTATACACAGGGAGCACTGGACAGAGAGGCTGGACCAGCTCATGTTCCATATACCCTATTACCCCGGTTCAGCTCTCTCTTTCGGCCGTTTTACCATGATCCCCTTTGCCGCCCGCCGCAATCAACCGATCTTCGGTCTATCGATCCAGAATGGAAAGAAGCACATTGTCTACACCTCCAGCACGCCGAACCGCATCACCAACCACGCCCTCTGCCTCATGACCGGTGCGGACCTATTAATTGTAAACACACCGACCTTCGAACCCCCCAAGGCAGACCATATCACCCTCACCGAGGCCGTGGAGCTTAAAAGTCAGGTCGAGGCAAAGCAACTGGTTTTAACCAATATCAACCACAACAATCGGCCCCACGACGAACTGGAGGTCTACACCAATCAGTTTCCCGGTGTTACCGTTGCCTATGACGGCATGGACCTGGAGGTCTGATGCATGCACATTCGTTTCTTGGGCACCGGGGGCGCGGAGGGCATTCCGGCTATGGGATGCGGGTGCGCCCACTGTACCCGGGCCAGGCAGGAAGGCGGCCGTTTGCAACGAAGGCGCAGCGCCGTACTCTTTTCACTCCCCGGTTATGAGCTTTTGCTCGATACCCCGCCGGACATCAAGGAGCAGCTCGAGACCGGCGGCATCCGGAAGATAAACGGCATCTATATTACCCACGAGCATCACGACCATATCGCCGGGTTGGAGGAGTTCCTCTACTGGCGGGAGGGTGTCGACCTGTTGGTGGAACCTGGACTGTACCGGAGGCTGATTCGGGAGAACTGGGGAAAGCGGTTGCCGGAGATCGTCTTCCCCATGGATATCCATCCGGGTATCGGCCTTTGCTTCAATAATTTTTCTGTCGTGCCCTTCGAGGTGCGCCATGCTGTACCCTGTTTCGGGCTGGAACTGAACGAGGATCACCTGCGGGTTGTCCACGGTGCTGATTCGGGTATCCGCTTCAGCAACTATGCCCGCTCAATTATTTCCGGTATAGACCTGCTCATCCTCAACACCCCCTTCTTCGAATCCCGGGAAGAGGAATCCCATCTAAGCGTGCAAGAGGCCATTGCCCTGAAGGAGGAGCTCGGGGTAAAGCGACTGGTCCTCACCCACTTCAATCATATCAACCGGCCCCACGATGAACTGGTGGAGTATTTCTCCCGGTTCGAGGGGATCACTGCCGCCTATGACGGCTTGTGTATCGAGGTCTGAGTAATTGTTTCCAGCCGATCGGCCTTACCCTATTCCGGTCAGAACGGTGAAGCTCGCGAACGCATAGTACTGCAGAGCCGACTCTTTCGTAGGCTGATACCAGATCTGTTTGAGTTTCTCCACCACTCGTTGCTTGTTTCGGTGATTCACATGCGCCAGAATGTTCCTCATACCTCTTGCAGCCCGCGCGCTTTCAGATTTTCGAATACCGCTGTCTAGGTCTCTTCAGATTCCCGATACATAGGCTCTACAGCGAGTATTTCCCGCACACCGCAGCACCAGTTTCTTAAAGTATGTGCTAACATTCTCTCGGGCCTTTGATCTTTTCCTCCCTGATGATTGTTATTTGTCTTTCAACATCATGGAGTTTTCGATGGCCTATTACAATCCATGCAAAGCTGCGAACTCAATTTTACTTCACCTCGGGATTTGAGGCTTAAAATGTTATCTGCCTTATTTTTGGTTTGACACTTATTTTTGGTTTGACTTGACAGGATAATTAAATTATTGTAGAGTTTGTTTAATTAAAATATGTATTATCGTTGCTTTTATAACAGGCACTTATTTAGCGGAAAAGAGAAATTTTTTCCGGAAATGCATAAGCCGTTGGGCAAAAAAAAATAACCATGGAGGTATGAATATGAAGGGACTGATGTTTCTTACCGCTCTTCTGATTATCCCGGCATTACTTTTTACAGGCTGTAAAAAGAAAGAAGTGGAAGCGGCTGAAAAAGTCGTCACCATACGGGTATGGGTGGTCGGCCCGGACGATCCTGCAATCGGGCGTAAAACGGCCTTTGATGAGGCCGGAAAGCGCCTGAATAAGGACCTGGAAGCCGAAGGATCGGATGTCAGGGTAAATGTTGAGGCGGAGTTCAATACAGTGGACTGGGCCTCATTCAAGCAGAGGAATTTGCTGGCACTGCAGTCTAAAGATCCTGAGCAAATCGCCGATATCATCATGACCGGTCATGAAGATATCGGGCCTTACGCTACTGCCGACTACATCGTTCCTTTGGACGATTACATCGCCCAGCATTCCGAAGTCTATGATGACTTTATCGAGGCGCTCTGGGCCGCCGGTCGTTATAAGGGAAAAATCTGGGGGATTCCCCGGGATGCAGAAGCCCGGCTGATCTGGATCCGCAGGGACGTCCTCAAGAAGATAGGCTGGACGGAAAGTAAGATAGACGGCCTGCGAGAACAAACCTTTGCCGGTGAGTTTACCCGGGATGACCTGGCGAACCTGGCTAAAGAGATAAAAGATGCCGGAGTCGTCGAAAATGCCATGGTGCACCGGCCTACACCGGGAACCGACTGGTTCGGGTTCCTCTTCGGCTACGGCGGAAGACTGATAGACGATGCGACCGGAAAACTGGTGTTAACCAAATCGGCTGCATTAAAGACCTTCCAGTATATGGACAAGCTGGTTAATAAGCTAAAGGTAGTTCCAAGCTCAATGGCCAATTGGCCGTGGCCTGATATACATACGGCCATTACCGAGGGCGAGACCGGTATCATGCTGACCGGGGGGATCTGGAACTGGGCTGAATGGCAGGGGGATCCGTACAACAAGACTGAGGAGTATCTCTTCGAAAATATCACCTGGATACCCTACCCTGCCACCGAAAGAGGTGGATCGGCTTCCTCGGTATCCCACCCGCTGGCAACGTTGCTCACCAGCGCATCGAGAAATAAGGATCTTGCCTTCAGGCTTCTTACCTACCAGTATGCAACCGACCTGCAGGCCGATTCGGTTCTGGCCAGCGGCCATCTGGCGGTACGCAAGGCCGAGTTGGATTATCCGGCCTACAAGAATAAGCGTTATCAAACCGAAGTAACCACTCTGCTCGAGGTGACCAACATGAGCCCCAACCATCCCAAAGCTCCATTTTACTGGGAGACCTTTTTCCAGGGGATCGGCGCGGTCGAAAGCGGGGCGATGAGTCCCCAGGGGGCATTGGACTTTTTCGTCAAGCGAATGCAGCAGGAGTTGGGTGACGAACTGATCGTAGAATAAGAGCTTACAGTAGGGAGACCCGGTCTTCGAGGCCGGGTCTCTTCTTTAATTCCAGGGGTGTTAAGAGGTATAATAAGCATGAGAGGATTCTCCTCTTTTAAGGTATTCCTGTTCTTTCTTCCCGCCCTGATCATAATCGTCATCTTTTTCTTTATCCCTGTAGTAATTACTACGATTATGGGATTCACCGATATGGATTACAGGTTCCAGTGGAATTTCATCGGGCTGGGCAACTACGCGAAGATGTTCAAAGATTTCCTGATCTGGCCGCTATGGGCCGAAGGGAAGATGGCGCGCCCTAATGTTATCGTGAACACCTTCGTATATGTCTTTGCCACCCTGTTGATCTTTAACACCACTTTTGGACTTATTCTGGCTATCCTTACCACGAGCATTGAGCGGCGGGCCGGCACCTTTTTCCGGGCTGTCTGGCTGCTGCCTCGGTTCACCCCGCCGGTGGTCTACGGTATTATCTGGCTGGCTTTATTGCAGCCGACCAAAAGAGGAATATTTAACGTAGCTAGAAAATTTATCGGCCTACCGCCGCTGGACTGGATCAGCGCCCACCCCTGGGCCGTGATCATCGTTACCGGCGGCTTTATTGGGGCCTCCATGGGAATGATAATTTTCGCGGCGGCGATCGATTCGATCCCGGAAGATTACCGCCGGGCAGCCAGGGTCGACGGCGCGGGATGGTTTCAGGAAATAAGATATGTCGTCCTGCCCATGATTCGCTGGCCATTGATGTTCATCACCGCTTATCAGACCTTATCGCTGATGACATCTTACGAATATATCCTGCTGATCACTGACGGCGGACCCTTCTTCGCTTCCACTGTCTGGTCTCTGTACTCTTATAAGATGGCTTTCGATGTATATGCCGGAAATTACGCCTACGGCTATGGCGCCGCCCTGTCTTCCATCCTGGTCATTGTCGGAATTATCGCCTCACTGGTCTACTGGCGCCTGTTTAAGCTCAAACAGCTCATCGTCGAGCCGAAGATCGAGGTGGATTGAGATGGCGAAACAGACAAAAAATTTATCTACTGTTAAAAGCGAGCCATCCTATGCACAGAAGAGCCCGGCAGTATCTTTTGAATTCGACCGGCGCCTGATCGGAAGGGAAAAACAGAAGGATCGCTTATTAAAAGTCCTGATGTATTCCTTCTTGACTGTAACGGCTCTGCCGATCTTTCTCGGCTACGCCTGGCTCTTCGTGGCCTCGTTCAGCAAAGGCTTGACCTGGGGATTGATTCCAAACGGCCTTACCATAAAACACTGGCGCTTTCTATGGCAGGAGCCGGCTGTCGCCATGCCGATCGTGTGGCCGGTATTCCTGAACACGCTGTTACTCGGAGTGGGAACTGCTTCTTTAACAGTAGCCGTTGCCGCTCCGACAGGTTACGCGCTATCGCGGCTGAAAATGCCGGGC
>SDBV01004037.1_pt1 | contig 21279 bp, 17 predicted proteins | sample 2277081 | NCBI WGS metagenome assembly SDBV01 (sample SAMN10402039, study PRJNA504765) | marine sediment metagenome | isolation source: marine sediment core GS10_PC15, 223 cmbsf | place: Arctic Ocean: Southern Knipovich Ridge | collected 2010 | reverse complement strand
TTTCGCTTTTTGGGCTACCAGCAGGAATAAGTTTTTTTGCGTCCATAGAAAACCAACTTGCATTATGATCGGAATAACGTATCATAACATATTGTCAGGCCGGAAGATAGGGCTCTGCAGGCGTACAACCCGAGCGCCGAGCCTGGCGGCTATACAGCAGGATGGGGCCGGATAATCCGTCCCTGTTTTCTCTGCTGTTAGCCCACAAGCGAAAAACGCAATCTCGACGAATAAGTATTCATCCCCGAACTTTGGGACGTTAATAAAATCTTTGTTTGAGCCGGGTAAACCCATTTTCGAAACCCCGGCGTACCCAATGCGGTACACACCATGCTTAAAACCGCTTTAATTGACGTCTGCGTCAAAAGTAGATGGGATTACAAAAGTGCTATAAGTTGTTGTGATTATTGGAATTAAACCATTCTTTTTGTTGACAGGAAGTGTGGGGCGTATAGGTCAGAAACAACTATAACCACTTGTAAGAACAAACACTCACAAAAACACCAAAAAATATTGTGCACGCCGCCGGCTCAATCATAATCTTAAGAGACTATGTATGCGCATAAAAACAGCGTCGATGTGGGCGATGTTTTTGTCGTGCTATATTCATCCGATAATATCGGCTCAGTTAAGCAGGCTCTTGGCGATATCGACCGCGGTCGCCGCGTCCGGTGCATAACCGTCTGCGCCGATCTTTTCGGCGTAGCTCTGCGTAACCGGTGCCCCGCCTATCATCACCTTGACCGTTATGCCAGCCTCCCTGATCGCCTCGACGGTTTTTTCCATGGAGGGCATTGTCGTGGTCAGCAGAGCACTAAGCCCCACGATCTGTGCCCCACTTTCCCTGGTTCTGGCTACAAAGTCCTCAGGCGAGACGTCCACGCCGGCATCGACAACCTCAAAGCCGGCACCCTTGAGCATCATCACCACCAGGTTTTTACCGATGTCGTGCAGGTCACCCTTGACCGTTCCGAGGACGGCCTTGCCCAGGGGCTTGACGCCGGCCTCGATGAGTCTGGGTTCGAGAATCTCCATGGACATCTTCATCGCCCTGGCCGCTATCAGCACCTCGGGAATGTACACCTCGTTGGCCTTGAACCTTTTGCCGATCACGTTCATCCCCGCGATAAGTCCGCCCTCAAGGACCTCGCCCGGACTGACACCCGCTGCCAGCGCGTCCAGGGTAAGCTGCGACGCCGCGTTCTGGTCACCCCTGATGATTGCTTCAGACAATGCCTTCATATCTGCCATTTAATTCCGCCTTAATCAAAACAACACACATTTATTTTCGATACACGGTATTTTGCGGGCGCAATGATACAACCCTGCCCCGTAAAGTCAACCAAAAACTCATATCTCGCCGTCATCCGGGAGGCTCCTTTTTGCCCTCCGTTGTTTCAAATCACTCCGTTGCCTTTTGGCCTCCATGCGTTTTCTGCGGGCCGCCTGTGACGGTTTAGTCTTTTTGCGTGTGGGCCTTGTCTCCAGCGCCCCGGCCAGCAGTTCGACGAACCGCTGCAGGGCCCCTCGACGATTGGCCGATTGTGTCCGGTATTCCTGACAGGTCACCCGCAACAATCCGTCCCTGTCGATGCGTCCGGACAGCCGGGTGCAGAGCAGATGTTTCTGCGCCTCGCCGAGCGCCGGACAATTCTCAACGTCGAACAGCAGTGTTACGCGCGTACTGACTTTGTTGACATTCTGGCCGCCGGGCCCGCTGCTGCGTGAAAACACGAACGACAGGTCCCCTTGCGATATCGACAGTTCTTTGTTGATCTCGATCATTGATATCCCGGGACGGCCTGAATAGTCTAAAATCCGCTCAAAGCATTACTCTTTCCCTTTCGGCCCAGCGGTCCGTGAGGGCGGCCGTTTCTGCATCTGCCTGGCCTGAGCGTCCATCGCAGCCTTGATTTCGTCGCTGTACTCTATCTTGGCATCGGCCTTGAGCTGAGGACGATATTTCTGCCAGAATTGCCCAATGTTCTTCCGGTCCAGAAACTTGATTATTTTTTCCTTCTCCTCTTCGAATGTACTGACCAGGGCTTCTTTCCTGTCGGTCACCTTGATAATGTGATAGCCGAACTGGGTTTCAACGAGGTCACTGATCTGGCCGACCTTCATCGCAAAGGCTGCCTTGGAAAACTCCGGGACCATCTTTTCTTTTGAGAAAAAGTTCAGGTCGCCGCCATCTTTACTGGACGGACAATCCGAGTTGGCCTTGGCGAGTTCTGCAAAATCAGCGCCCTCAGCCTGGGCTTTTTTCAGCAGGTCCTGCGCCTCTGCCTTGGCATCGACCTTGCCTGCTTCGTCCATCTTTCGTGTATCGACCAGGATATGGCTGGCCCGAACCTGCCCGGGCTGGGCAAAATTCGCCGGGTTCTCGTCGTAAAATTTTCTCGCCGTCACCATGCCGGCCAGAGCAACCTTGCCCTTCATCTCGGCTTTTAGCAGCTTTTCCAGGCCGACCTTAGTCTTCAACTGCTTCTTGAAATCCTCCAGTGTGATGCCGTCCTGGGCCAGGTTTTTTTTCATGTCATCCATCGTGATTTTGTTCTGTTTGAGTATCTTGGCGATCCCGGACTCGATTTCAGCGTCAGTTATCGACAGTTTTTTGGCCTTGAGTTTTTGAGTGACCAGTCGAACCTCCACCAGCATCTGCACTACCTGCGGACGAATCCTGTCCTTCATGCTCTCAATCGTGCCGGCTGGCAGAGACTGAGCCATTGCCCCCATGTTGGCAAACTGCCTTTTGACCTGCATATCCACCTGCTTGTCGGCCTCGCTGTTGAAAATTTTCTCTCCGTTGACTGTCACCAGCACCTTGTCCGGTCCCGCGACCAGCTTCGGGGCGGGCTTCGGGGCGGGCTTCAGGGCGGGCTTCGAGTCCGGCTTCAGGGTTAGCTTCGGGGCTTGGGGCTTTTCCGTCTCGGCGGCTGGCTCGGCGGCCGGATCGGCGGCCGGCTCCGCGGCATGAGGCTTTTCCGCATCGGTAACTTGCCCACAACCAGCCATCAGTACTACGGCAACTGTCAAAATCCATATCCTCATCATTGAACCTTTCTTAAATGTCGCAAAAATAAAAACTTGTAAAAAACCGAATCTCGCCAGTGTCGGATATTATACCCGCCATGTCAAGGACATTTGCCCATGCATCTACGGTTGTCCCTCTATCTCCTTTGGCTATATGTACTTATATGTCGCGGTGCCACATGCACCGGCATCAGCACCGCCCGCGTCGAACACGGCTATCGGCTGAAACATCAGGCCACGGGTCTGCTGCCGGCAGAGGGCGCGTCCACCCTGGCTTGTATCGATAAAAGCGGCAAACCGCGGCGTATTCCCGGTTTTATGTACCCGGCCCGGTAGGAGCTTCGCCGGGATTTTCGCCGACCATGTGCCTGCCTGGAAAAAAATCCTGTAACGTTTGCCAGCCCCGGGCGACTACATTTCAGGAGGGTCCATATCCGATGCGGCACCTTTGGGAGGAGTATGCTGAACGTGCTTCCCTTTTCGCTCGACTCGACCCATATCCTTCCGCTGTGTCACTGCACTACCTCGCGGGCCATTCTCGTCGGCTCAGCTACTCTCTCAGATTCTTAACCTGCATAACGGTCCCGAAAGCAGCGTTTTTGGGCTTGGCTATTGTGACCGATGGCTGTGATGTGGTACAATGGCCGAATCGTCTATGCGCGCTGTGCGCAGAGAGAGAGTGTGTACAGTGTACCCGGAACATACAGGCAGGGACATGCATCAGCAAAAGGCTATACGAATAACCGGTGCCTCCGAGCACAACCTCAAAAACATAGATGTCGAGATACCGCGCGACAGGATGGTGGTGATTACCGGCATCAGCGGCTCCGGCAAGAGTTCGCTGGCGTTCGACACGATCTATGCCGAAGGGCAGCGGAAATATGTCGAGTCACTCAGCGCCTACGCCCGGCAGTTCCTCGGACAGATGCAGAAGCCGCAGGTCGAACACATCGAAGGGCTGCCGCCGACGATTGCCATCGAGCAGAGAAGCGCAGGCAGTAATCCGCGTTCGACAGTCGCGACGACGACGGAGATTTACGACTATTGCCGGATACTCTTTGCGCGGGTGGGCAGGCCGCATTGCTGGGTCTGCGGAGAGCCTATCAGCAGTCAGCATTCCTCGCAGATCGTCGATTCGGTACTGGCCAGGCCGACAGGGACGAAGATACAGATATGTGCCCCCATTATACGTGGAAAGAAGGGTGTTCACCGCGAAGTTTTTACGATGATTCAGCGGGAGGGATTCGTACGCGTACTGGTCGATGGGGTGGTTTATGACGTCAAAAACGCGACGATTGCGGACAAAAACAAAAAGCACGACATCGCCGCGGTGGTGGATCGACTTATCATCAAGCCGACGATTCGCATTCGGCTGGCGGATTCAATCGAGACGGCGCTGAAGATCGGCGAAGGTATTGTGCGGGTGACGTTTCTCGAACCGAGGGCCGATAAGACAAACGGCGGCACCGGCGAATGGACTGATGTTATCTACAGTGAAAAGTTTGCCTGTAATGCCCATCCGGAGGCCTCGCTGGCGGAGCTTTCGCCGAGACTGTTCAGCTTCAACAGTCCATACGGAGCCTGTGCCAGCTGCGACGGGTTGGGGACGATGCTGGAGTTTGACCCGGACCTGATCGTTCCGGATAAAAGCGTTTCGTTGACCAGCGGCGCTATCGACGCATGGCGCAAGGGCGGCAAACGCATGAATATCTACTACAATCGTCTTATCAAGCGATTCTGCCGAAACTTCGGTATCAGCAAGGATGTCCCATGGTCGCAGATCGACTCTAATGTATGCAAGGTTCTGCTTTACGGCACTACGGATGCCGACAAAAAAACTTACAGCGCTTCCTTCGAGGGCGTTATCCCAAACCTGACACGTCGCTGGAAGACGACGACCAGCGAATATGTCAAGGCCCGGCTCCACGGCTACCTGTCCGAGCAGCCATGTTCGTTGTGCCATGGTACAAGGCTCCGCCCGGAGGCGACGGCGGTGACGATTGGGGACAAAAATATAAGCCAGGTCGTCTCTATGACTATCGAGGAGGGGCGGAAGTTTTTCGAGTCGCTCGAATTCGACGAGGAAAGAGGGCTGATCGCCGTCCAGCCGTTGAAAGAAATAAAGGCAAGGCTGAAGTTTTTGACCGATGTCGGGCTTGGCTATCTGACGCTGGACCGTAAGAGCAGCTCAACGTCGGGAGGAGAGGCTCAGCGGATTCGCCTTGCAACGCAGGTCGGCTCCGGCCTGGTCGGCTGCTGCTATGTGCTGGACGAACCGACCATCGGGCTGCATCGTCGGGACAACGACCGGCTGTTGGGCATCCTCAAACGTCTCAGCGACATCGGCAACACGGTCATCGTCGTCGAACATGACGAAGACGTTATCGCCTCGGCGGACCATATTATCGACATCGGCCCAGCCGCTGGCGCACACGGCGGAGAGGTGGTGGCGACGGGGACGTATGATGACATCTGCCAATGCGAAGAATCCATCACCGGCAAATATCTTAGCGGTGCGAGGTGCATTGAGCTGCCCGCAAAACGCCGTAAGTACAGCCTGCGAAACTGCATCGAGGTCAAAGGAGCCCGCGAAAACAACCTCAAGAGCATCGATGTCAAGTTCCCGCTGGGCGTCTTTACATGCGTCACGGGCGTATCCGGCTCCGGCAAGAGTACGCTGGTTACCGAGATACTGCTGAAGGGCCTGAATCGCAGGCTGTACGGGTCCAGGCCCCGGCCGGGTGAACACAAAAATATCCTCGGCATATCGCACATCGACAAGGTGATCGAGATCGACCAGTCGCCGATAGGCCGAACGCCGCGGAGTAACCCGGCGACATATACGAGCGTGTTCGATCTGATCCGGAAGCTGTTCGCGATGACGCGAGAGGCGAAGATTCGCGGGTACAAGCCGGGCAGATTCAGCTTTAACGTCAAGGGCGGCCGCTGCGAACATTGCCAGGGGCAGGGCATGAAGAAGATCGAGATGCACTTCCTGCCGGATGTTTATGTGACGTGTCAGCAGTGCAAGTCCAGGCGGTATAACCCGGAGACTCTGGAGGTAGCGTACAAGGGCAAAAATATAGCCGACGTGCTGGATATGCGGATCGACGAGGCGAGGGATTTTTTCGCGAATTTTCCCAAGATTGCCCGGCTGTTAAAGGCGCTGTGCGATGTTGGGCTGGGGTATATGACGCTTGGACAGCCGTCAACGACGCTATCGGGCGGCGAGGCGCAGCGCGTGAAGTTAGCTGCCGAGCTTGGCAAACCAGGCACGGGGCATACGCTGTATCTGCTCGATGAGCCGACGACCGGGCTGCACTTTGCCGACATTCATAACCTGCTGGACGTTTTGCGACGGCTCTGCGACCTGGGCAATACCGTGGTGGTTATCGAGCACAACCTGGACGTTATCAAGATGGCCGACTATATCATCGACCTGGGGCCGGAAGGTGGCCAGGCTGGCGGAGAAGTCATCGCCACGGGACCGCCGGAGAAGATTGTCAATGTTCAAAGCAGCTACACCGCGAAGTACCTGAAGGAAAAGCTGAAAGCGGAAAAAAGAAAAAAGATTTCATAGTCAGGGAAAAACACAACACTTAAAGCTATTTTGTCCTGTGTTTCCGTCGTAAAGCCAGAGCACCGAGGCCGAGCAGTAAGAGCGTGGTTGGTTTATTCCTCTACAATGCTCGATTTCAGCCAGTTGTCCGTGCTTATGGCGAAATCTTTCATATCAACCACGCCGTCTTTGTTTATGTCCGCCGGGTTTATGGGCTTAAACCTGCCGCGAATAACGATGCAATCCGCTCCCTCTATGGGCGTTTCATCGAGCAGTACGCCTGTTAAGTCCAGCGTCAGTACATCGCCGTGATTTACTTCGCCAATCGCTTCTACAATCTGCCGGGTCTTGAACTGAAGCGTAAGGTCAACGAAACCATCAGGGCCGGCCTCGATACAGTTGCAGTCGTTCACATCCGTTACCGGCCCAGCTACATCCTCATAACCGCTGCGGATTGCGCCGACACCAGCTAAACAAATTGAAGCGGCATCAATTGTGCTTACGTCAAGCTCCTGCGTGCCTAATATAGCCACCGGCAGAACACCAGAGCTTTTGACATTAACCGGATTCAGGCAACTGCCCGGCTTTATGTCAACAGAAACAACAGTCGGTTCGGGGATAGTTGCAATCCAAGCCTCGGTTTCTCCTGCTGGATTTGTTCCAAATCCAACAATTGTCAACCCATCATTAGAAATGCCTGTTGCTCTGTTTAACGTCCAACCGGTTAAATTCAAACTATGGTCATTTACCAACAAATCTTTGAGATTTTGCATTCCGTTATCTATATCCCAAATAAAAGCTTTATCACTAAATTCGTCCCAACTTACCCCAACCACAGTTGCCCCATCACCAGAAACACCAAAAGAATAGCTACGAAAAACTCCACCAGTCAAATCGCCTAAGCCTTCCATACCGCCTGACTCCATCCAACGAAAGGCTTCCCATCCCGAAGCAGATTCACTGGAGCCAACAACAACTGATGCATCAGGTGAAATATCGTAGGCGGTACTGTAGAAATATCCACCAGGCAAATCACCAAGGCCCTGCATACCACCTGATTGAGTCCAGCGAAAGGCTTCGTCAGGAGCTGTTGGGTGGTTTGCCAATCCGGAATGGCTAAACCCCACTACTGCGTCTCCATCTGCTGAAACGTCATAGGCAAAGCTGTAGAAATCTCCACCTGCCAAGTCACCCAAGCCCTGCATACCGCCTGATTCTGTCCAGCGAAAGGCTTCGCTGCCATTTGTGGAATTACTCCTTCCTACTACAGTAGAGCCGTCAGCTGAAACACCAAGGGCTTCACTGTGGAAATCATTGCCTGGCAAATCACCTAAGCCCTGCATACCGCCTGATTCTGTCCAGCGAAAAGCCTCATACCTAAAAGAAGACGATGCAAATTCAGATTTGCTCCACCCCACTACAGCTGAACCATTAGCTGAAGCAGCATAGGCATGACTGTAGAAATCACCGCCTGGCAAGTCGCCTAAAGGCTGTAAGCCTCCAGATGTTGTCCAACTGAACGCTTCTTGGCCTGACTCTGACCAACCATACCCCACAACAGTTGAGCCATCTCCAGAAATGCCGTAGGCTCTGCTATTGGTAGAACCGCCAGAAAAGTCCCCAAGCCCTTGGAAACTGGCCGTAGTTGCAGAACTTTTTGACACAAACGTGAGCAGGACAACCACAATTACCGCCACAAAAACTGATTTACTTCTCATCACTTTATCTCCCCAAAAAATTGCTATTAAGGCCAGACCTCTGATGCAGACATCTAACCTTTCGTCCCATAATAACGCATAAGAGCGGTTAAAACAAGTAAAATCGGCCTGTTTTTTAACTTTTCCGTGTCTAATTGAGTGCCGGAGTCTTTAGGAAATGAGCATTACCGTATTAGTCGGTTCGGCTTGGCTGTGATAGCAATGTCCGTTGTTTAGGCGCTCTTGTTTTCGATTTGTTGATAGGCCACTTCTGCTATATTGGCCTGGATGCTTGCATGTTCGATGGTCATGTTCACCAGATTGCCGTCTGCGTCCAAATCAACGTGGCAAGGGGGCAAACTATACGATAATGTCAGGGTAAAGACTGCCCTGATGCAATAGCCTGTTGGTAATTGTTAAGGTCTGCGCCTACGCAAAGCGAGAGCGCCGAGGCCGAGGAGCAGGAGCGTGGCTGGCTCGGGAACTGCACTAAACATGAAGTTGTCCATGAGCGTAGCTTGCTTGGTAATGTGAATACGGGTAATGTCCTGCTCTGCCCATATTCCAAGGAACCCATAGTCAGCCACGCCAATGGTTCCATCAATGGCAGCACCGTCAAACTGGACTGTCTCTATAAGACCACCGGCACCATAAGCCTCAAAGACTGGAATTTCTGCATTCACGTTATTGTCAATCACCCAGAACCCGAAAGCCCGCACAGGAACTGAGAAATTGATGGAGTAATCGTTCGCTGTATGCGAGGGAATACCTATCTCCAGCGTCCCACCAATGAATTGGGCTGCATCGAAGTCGCTACCATCATAATCATTGAACCATCTGATATCCGGACTGAAGGTGAATCCCAAAGCGGCATATTCATCGTATGGCATAACCAGCGATACACCCGAGCCGAGAGTGACTGGGTCGCCGCTGCCGTCCGTCTCAAAAGTAACAAGGCTGTCCGATGTAGAAAAGAAATCCGCATCCAGGATAATCCCTGCAAACATCGAAGGGCTGACTACAAACCAAAATGCAATCACCACCACAAGATTTACTTTACTTCTCATTACCATCGCTCCCCCTGTACCCAATACAGGACTATTATACCACTTTTCCAGTCCCTGTACAAGCAAAAACCTGACATTTGCACAGTGGTTGCGGCTGTTGTCGTGAGCCGCCTATCGGCGGTTTCGTTTCAGTATTTTTTCTATTTTTTCTCTCTCTCAATACATATAATGAAATTGAGTTAAAAAACAGTATTTAAGTCGTTGAAACCAAAGGGGTTAAGTACTCGGTAGAACCCGTCATTTAGAGGGCTTGATTACTGGTGTAAAACCAGTGTGAAAATGATGATTTCTGGGATGATATTTTTGGTATTTTTTTATCCTTTTCACGGTGACAAGTTTATCGCTTTGTGCCGCCAGCATGTCAATGTATAATAACATTATGCGGCAAACAGTAAAAAAAAACAGGCGCGGAAATGAATTTTAAGACGGTGGAATGGATCGGCGATGTTGACGGGCGGCTCAGGTTGATCGACCAGAGGGTTCTGCCGGGCAGTTTGGAGTATATTGATTGCAGGGATACGGGGCAGCTTTTCGACGCGATAAAGACGCTGGCGGTTCGCGGCGCCCCTGCGATAGGCGTCTCGGCAGGCTATGGGATTTGTCTTGCGATGCACAGCGTCGGCGACGATGCGTCCGCCTCGGATGCGATGGGGCCTCTGGATGCGCAGGCTGAGTATCTTGCATCGTCGCGTCCGACGGCGGTCAACCTGTCATGGGCACTGAGCCGTATGAAGTCGGCTGCGGAGAGGTTTATCGAAGATGACGCCAGGGCGACAGTTGGACAATTAAAGACAATGCTCCTGGAAGAGGCGCACGCGATCTGTCGTGAGGACGAATGGATGTGCAGGCAGATCGGCATCAACGGCTGTCGGTTTATTCCGCAGGGCGGGGCGGTACTGACCCACTGCAATGCCGGGGCACTGGCGACGGCTGGGATGGGCACTGCCCTTGCGCCGATGTATGCGGCCCACGAAAAGGGTGTCGGGTTCAAGGTGTATGTCGGTGAGACGCGACCCCTGCTTCAGGGAGCCAGGCTGACGGCGTGGGAGCTGGCTGAGGCTGGGATCGACGCGACGCTGATCTGCGATAATACGGCTGCGATGCTGATGAAGCAGGGCAGGATCGACGCGGTGATTACGGGGGCCGACCGTATTGCCGCCAACGGCGATACCGCCAACAAGATCGGGACATACGGACTGAGCATACTGGCTGCCGAGCATGGCATTGCGTTTTATGTAGCAGCACCGTCCAGCACGTTCGACCTGAGCATCGCCGACGGCAGCGGCATACCAATCGAGCAGAGGGACGGCGACGAAGTGGCATCGTTTGGAGGCAGCAGGACGGCTCCGGACGGCATAAAGATATATAACCCGGCATTCGATGTGACCGACGCGTTAAAGATTACGGCGATTATCACCGAAAAAGGGGTTATAGAAAATCCGGATACGGGCAAAATCGCACAACACCTGGGCTAAGAACCTGTAAAAAAATTAATTATCGTCCCAAAGTTTGTGTCGCCGAAACGGATGTCATCGAAACAGATATCGCCGAAACAACTACCACAGGAACAGGTATCGCCGAGACGGGTGTTACTGAAACGAGCGGAGTGGGCATGAATATATTGGTTGACATAATACATCCGGCGCATGTGCATTTTTTTCGTCACGCGATAGACCAGTGGCGACGGCGAGGCCATCGTGTTGCAGTCACCGCCAGGCGAAAGGATGTGACCATCGAGCTGCTGGACAACTTCGGCATCGAATATACGACCCTCAGCACGGTCGGCAGGGGCCTGCCGGGGCTGATGTGCGAGCTGGTCCTGCGCGATGTGCGGCTGTGGAAGTTCTGCCGGAAGTTTCGCCCGGATGTCCTGACTGGGATCAGCGGTGTGTTTATTGCGCACGTCGGCAGATTGATGGGGGCGCCGTCGGTCGTCTGGGACGACACCGAACACCAGCACCTGGCACACAAGATCACATGGCCATTTGCTACGGCGATTTACAGTCCCCAAAGCTACCGGAAGTTGCCCGTCAAAAAGCAGCATCTATACGCAGGCTGTCACGAATTGGCCTATCTGCACCCGAACCATTTCACGCCGGATGCCCAGGTCGTTCGCGGCCTCGGTATCGACCCGGAGAGCAGATATTGTGTGATTCGTTTTGTCAGTTGGGGGGCGCATCATGACGTGGGACAGCGGGGATTTGCAGATAACATGAAGCTGCACTTCGTAAAAGAGATAGAACGCTATGCCAGGCCGTATATAACCTCCGAGGGAGACCTGCCCGTGGAGTTGAAACCGTATCAGTTGTCAATCCCGCCGCATCAGTTGCATCATGTGCTGGCGTTTTCGTCGTTGTGCGTGGCAGAGGGTGCAACGGTTGCATCTGAGGCGGCCCTGCTCGCGGTGCCGGCGATCTACATAAACACACTGGAAGCGGGCACGATAGACCGGCTGGAGCAGACCCCGCTGCTGAAGCAGATAACCGATACACAACTGGCACTGGAGGCGTCGCTGGCGATATTGCGGGACGAACACAGCCGTGATAAGTGCCGCACCGCACGCGACGAGTTGCTGGCAAAGGAAATAGACGTCACGGAATTTGTCGTCGAAACAATAGAAAAATACGGCGGTAAAACACAACGGTAAAACACGACGGCAAAACATAAGTGCACAGTGTTATTCAACGATTGGAACGGCGATGAAAGATATCACAACTTCTCGTGACACTTTTTACAGCGGCTATGACAATGCGATACGCTTTAGCAGCTACTATCATCAAATCGAACTGGTTCGCCGGCTCAGCCCCGCTCGCATACTGGAGGTAGGCATAGGCAATAAAACCGTCTCGAATTATCTGCGGCAACAGGGAATCGACGTGACGACGTGTGATTATGACGGCAGTCTCGGGCCGGATCATGTCGCCGATATTCGCAATTTGCCGTTCGAGGACGGGGAGTTCGACCTGGTGATGGCCTGCGAGATACTGGAACATTTGCCATGGGACGATCTACCCGTGGCGCTGGAGCAACTGGCACGGGTTACGAGCCGTTATGCCCTGATATCGCTGCCATACCTGTCGGTCTATTTTGAGATGGTGCTGAGATTTCCCATGCTTGGCAGGATACTAAAAAGCCGGTGCCTGGATATTTGTATTCGATTGCCTTTCCTTTTTCGGAAATGCTCCAAAAGCCATCATTGGGAAATAGGTATGCGGGGTTATCCCATCGGCAGGATACGGAAGGCTCTCAGGACAAAGTTCCGAATCGTAAGGGAGGTCAGGCCGATGCTCAATCCTAAGCAGCACTTCTTTGTCCTTGAAAAGGAGTAATCTTCGTTGTGAAAAAACACGGGTCGTTAAAACTTTGGAAGAAAGTCGCACGGTATTTATTGACAGTGGTGTGCTGCGCTTATATCGTCAATTTCTTCCTGGCCAATCGTGAATCATTTGAGCGTGTCTTGTTGTTTGATATGTCAATTGTGATGACAATGCTTGGCTTGTCTGTCGCGGCAATCGGGATGCAGAGCTATCGTTATAAGATCATCATCGGCAAGTTCAGCGGCAAGCGGCTGCCCTATTTGGCGTGGTTGCGGATATTCGTCCTGGGCACGTTTCTGAATCGGATATTTCCACAGGCTGGGAATGTATTCAGGGGTGTGTCCCTCAAACAGCGGTTCGACATCTCCTACACGCGATATATCAGCAGCTATGCGGGGTTTATGTGGATCGACACGACGCTGAGTATCGCTACGGCCCTGGCGGTCGTGCTGGTACTGGACCCGTCGCTTCGGATTGCCTCGGTGCCGGCGGCGGTGCTGATAGCGGCCCTGCTGTGCGCCGTCGCGGCGGTGCCATTCGTGCTGAAACTCGTCGGCGATTTTCTGAAGGGGCGATTCAACTATTTTCTATGGCTCCAGTCAAAGCTGGCGGAGGTGTTTTCCGTCATGGCAGACAGTGTGCGGGACGTGGGCTATCTTGTCCGAATCAGCGCGACGGGGCTGTGTTCATTCGCTATCACAATCAGCATTTTTTACATGTGCTTCCACGGCCTGGGACTGGATGTGTCATGGTCGATGCTGGCGGTATTCTGTGTAATCATGCGGTTGAGCAACCAGATGGTCATCACCCCCGGCAACCTGGGCGTGCGTGAAATAGCCTACGGCGTCCTGGGTGAATTAGCAGGCGTCGGCATGGCAGAGGCGATGCTCGTGTCCATAATAATCAGGATCGTCGGAACGACAGTGATATTTGCATTCGGAACGGCACTTGGCGGCGTCGGCCTGTTGAAGAGGCACAACGAATATACCACCCGCACAGAAAACGGTGACAGCAACCGCTGACATCGGGCAAATCCCCATCATCTGCCGAACCCGAAAAAAAACAGATATTAAACAGAGGTTATCGGCCCTTTGTCGAAACGTTCCAGTGTGGCGACGATGTAGTCTGTTACGTCGGACTTTTCCGCGATCAGTTGTTTTTGGCCTGCAAGGCAATTGGCCTTTGTGGTTTGCTCTGTCAGCAGGTCTATGCTCATTTGCAGGGCACGGTCCGTATCGGTTGTCTGCCGGATTAGCCCGTGCTCTTCCATCATATTCAAATAACCCAGGGGGAGCGTGTTGATATATACGCCGGGCACAGCGAGGCAGGCTGACTCGGAGATCATGCTTGCGCCCTCTCCGACACACAGGGACGCAAAGGCCATGACGTGGTGTATGAGGTGGGCCGGGATTTTCAGGCGGTATTGTTCCAACTCGTCGGGCAGCGGCGTTTCCGATGTAATATAGACCCTGGCGTGTTCGGCCAGTGACTTGACGAAGTGAACCTTTTTGTTATCTGCAAAGCCGTGCTGTCCGACGTCGTGTTGCGCGGTCCAGCCGACGAAACGTACGATGCAGTATTTTTCGTCCGGGTCGATACCTATTCCCCGAACTATTTCGGCATCTGGCGTAAACCTGTCCGGATGCAAAAATGCCAACTCATGGCAGCCCGGATAAAGTTTTTGTTTTTTTATCGGCGGTATGGAATAGCAGTCAGGGCTGTGGATTTCCGTCGCAAAGGGCCAGGCAGCCATGTGGCCGAACTTGTGGTGCTCGGTGTCGTCCCACAGGACAGACGGTCGTCGCAGTACAAAGGCTGTCTGTGCCGCCCAGATACCGCCGATTGCCGTCAACAGGTCCGGCTTGAATCGGCGGGCGAACCTCCAGAGCTTGTAGTCCCTGCTGAGCATACGCAGCGAGCGAAGGCTGCCGGCCCACGGCGAACAGTCGATTGCGGTATAGGGAATATCGAAGTTTTCGAGCAGCTCCAACGTGACGTCCTTGGGCTTTGCCGTCACCGCGACGGTATGGCCGTGGGACTGTAGCTCGGCGATGGCGTTCCTGAAAAAATGCATGTCTGCCGGATGGACAATGTCAACCAGAATCCGCATAAAAACTCCGCTGCTTCCTTGTTCTCTTAATCGACAACATCATAATACACCAGTCGGCTGGACGCAACCCAGTTGTAGTGCCGGGAGGGGAATTTTGGAATGATACTGGCTTTCGGCGAACAAAAACGCTATAATACCGACTCTATAGTACCGTAAGATCGATTCCAACGACAGATGGTATGGGCGAGAACAGAGCCAATGGGACTTTTTTCCAGATATGTGCGGACGATTCGAATCCGGAAGGTTCTTCCGTGGCTGGAGGGGGACGTGCTGGATATGGGCTGCGGAGAGGCGACGATCCTGGAATTCGCGGGCGATTCGATTGCATCGTACTGCGGCGTCGAACACACCGAAGAGAGCCTGCGGTCACTGAGGCAACGCTATCCACAGCATACATTTTTGTGCGCGGACCTGGATCAGGATTCGATCACGACCGACCGAAGGTTTGACACGATCCTGATGGTGGCGGTCGTCGAACACATCTATAACCAGAAACATCTGTTCGACGAAGTCCTGGCAAAGCTCAGCGACCGGGGGCGAATTGTCATCACCTCGCCTACCCCGTTGGGCGACAAAGTCCATCGCATCGCCGCTGGGCTGGGACTGTTGGCACGCTCGGCGGTGGATCATCACCCGATTATCTTCAACAAGGCTCGATTCAGGGTTTTTGCCCGGAAATTTGGCCTGCGCATAGAAAAATACAGAACTTTTGAATGTGGGTGTAATCAAATTGTGGTGTTATGCCGAGATGATAGCAGGCAAAGTCGCTGACGGGGCCCTTTTGTGATTTGCCGCCGATTCTGTTGGAATATCGCAAATGAAACTGATAATTCAGATACCCTGTTATAACGAAGAAAAGACGCTGCCGGAGGTTGTCAAGGACTTGCCGCGTGAGCTTGACGGCGTTGACAGCATCGAATACATGGTCATCGACGACGGCAGCGACGACGGGACGGCCCGCGTTGCCGGTGAACTCGGCGTACACCACGTTTACAGACTGGGCTCAAACCAGGGACTGGCGGCGGCGTTTTTGAAGGGAATAAACCGCTGCCTGGAACTTGGGGCCGATATAATCGTCAATACCGATGGTGATAATCAGTATGACGGGACGTATATCGGTAAACTGGTCGAACCGATTCTGGAGGGCAGGCTCGATATCGTCGTCGGGGCAAGGCCAATCGAGCAGATTGAGCACTTCTCATGGATCAAAAAGAAGCTCCAGCGCCTCGGCAGCAGGGTGGTCAGGCAGTTCTCCGGGACGGATATACCCGATACGACCAGCGGCTTTCGGGCCTACTCGGCGACGGCGGCCATGCGGCTGCACGTCTTCAATAACTATACCTACACGCTGGAAACCATCATACAGGCTGGGCACATGAACATGCGGATCGGCCATGTCCCAATACGCGTCACCGGCAGGACACGCAAGTCACGGCTCATCTCGTCAGTCCCGCGATATGTCGGCAGGTCGGCGTCAACCATCCTGCGGTCATATATAACATACAAACCGATGCGGACGTTCTTCTATCTGGCGGCGATGCCCGCATTGTTGGGATTGGTGATCTGTGTGCGGTTTTTGTGCTACTTTCTGGCCGGTCACGGCTCGGGACATCTGCAGTCACTGATACTCGGAGCCATACTGCTGACGATGTCCTTCCATCTGGCAACGCTGGGGGTTCTGGCTGACCTGATCAGCGCAAATCGTCAACTGATCCAGGAAACGCTGTTCAGTGCGAAGATGCAGATGTACAAAAATCCCGGCAGCAGTAAAAAGGAACCGGAATAAATGACACGATCTTCCCGAAGAAGAAAAAAGTCCGGACGGTCGCATCCGCACAGCAGCCACGGAGCTGGGCACGGAGCTGGGCACGGCGGCGAATCGCACACCATGCACGGCGGCGCACAGATGCAGATTATCGATGTCAGCCGGCAGGCACAGGAACGGCTGCATTGGTTCGTTGTTGCTGTCCTGTTGCTGTTTGGGGTGTACATGTCGGTGCTCTATTTTGGCCACCAGATGGTTCCGAATTCGGATTTTACGGCCTTTGTCGATACCGGCAAGAGCATCCTGTCATTCCAGCGGCCCGCCAGTTTCAAGCGGCTGCCCATGCTCGGCATGATGCAGGTTATCCTTAGCAGGTTCGTGGGCGGCGCTCATCCTGAGTTGACGGCCGGCTGGCTGCTGAATGCGATCCTGCATCCGCTGAACCTGTTGTTGTTATACCTGATTGCTCGAAAGACCATCGGCAGGTCGGCACCGTGGTTTGCCGTGATTGCGATCATCAATCCCTGGGTGCTCAAATGGATGAATCATCCCATCGCCGAGACCACACTGCTGTTTTTTATCCTGCTGGCATTGTATTTTATCCTGCTTCGGTCGAAATGGTGCTACCTGTTTGTCATGATGGCCGCGATGGTCCGTTACGAGGCTGCTGCGCTGATAGTGGTGGCCTTTGTGATGGACATGATCGATTCGAAGACACATCGCCAGCGACTGGTCGCCCTTGTCCTGTCAGGCCTGGCCTCGATTCCGCTGGCTGTCTGGATGCTGTACACCTTCGAGACGGGAAAGACCGGTTCGACCAGCGGGCACTACATAACCCACTACGGACACGGCTCATGTATGGGCGATTTCCTGCAATACCTCTGGATGGGCAGCGTGGGGGCGTTGTTTGCCGCAAAGTCAGCGGGGGTCATGGGTGTTGTCAATGAGTTGAGCAGGTTTCTTCTGGTCGTTTCTGTCATTGTCGGGCTGTGTTACGGGCTGTATAAGCGGAAGTGGGGCGTCCTGGCGGTGCTGTTGTTCGTAGCTCCATATGTCCTGGTCCACGGCATGCGCTCCGCGACCCAGCAGCGATACTGTGTGCCGATCATGTGGGCTGTGCTGCTGCTGTGCTGGTACGGCTTTGTCAGTGCGGGGGATATGATTGGCAGACTGAAGATACCACGGCCCATAGTATGGACGTTTTGCGGGGTTGTCGCCATCACGGCTGTGATATGGCTGAGCCTGCTCCTGCCCGCTATGTCAAAGACGACCGATTATTACAGTCCGCGATCGCTTTCGGTGCCATACGCGGCGATGGCAGTGGTGGCTGTGTTCTTCGCGGCTGGGACGTGTGCCTTCAAAAAACAACACCTGGCCGGCCGAATTACACTGTCGGCGCTGACCTGCCTGATGATCGTGTCCAGTCAGTTTACGCTGGTCCGCGCGTTGGGCAAGGGCACCAGCGACGGGGAGTTCAAGATGTTGGCCGAATGGTATATTAAAAACGCCGAACCGGGCGAAAAACTGGCTACCTCCATGCCACACGTCGTAGGGATCTACATGCCCGACCACAAGCAGAACCTGATATCGACATCCCGCATCTCCGGCGAAGAGCTTTCCGGCTTTGCTCAGGGCTGCCGAGGCAGGGGCGTGACGTACCTGGCCTGGGATTCGCGAATCGGATTCAGCCCGCAGAACTCGTACTATAGGCGCTGGCGCATGGAAAGAATCGCTGCGCTGTGGAAGAAAGACCTGCGCAAAAACGAAATCATAGGCCCATTCGAATTAATAGACCAGATTCGGCTCAATTCCCGGTTTATCAACATCTTCCGGCTGCGAACGGCCCCCTCCCTGCCCCCCAGCCCCGCACAGCCATCCCGTGGACCGGACCAATAGCTCCCGCATTCCCCAACAACCGTTTCGTGGACTGGTCTATGCGACGGCTACTACTTCTTTGACTTCGGGTAATTTTTCCCTGAGCAGTCTTTCGATGCCCATTTTGAGGGTCATTGCCGCACCTGGACAACCCTTGCAGGCGCCCTGAAGCCGAACTCGGACGGTGTTGTCGTTGTCCGTACCCACCAATTCGATATCCCCGCCGTCGTTTTGCAGCATTGGACGGATGGATTCGATTATCTCGGCGACCTTCTCGTTGAAGTTCTTCTCGCCGCCGCAACCACACGCATCACACATTTACATACTCCTGAAAAGTAGATTTCTCTTGAACACCAGATTATAACAGGATTCACTTCTCCGGGCAATGATTATTTATACCCTTGGGGGTAGTAAATTCCCGCCAGTGGGGTTTTAAGTTGCCATTGTACTTCAAGTGGCTAAAATATTACAAAGATAGTGGGGTGTTGCGGGCAGCGCAGGATGTAATGGGAGATCGAATCTAATGATTTACAAGAAATACGGCAGGATCGGCCTGGATGTCAGCGCCGTCGGCTTCGGCGGGATGCGATTTGACACAAAGAAATCGAAAGAGCAAAACGCCCATCTGCTGCTCCACGCCCACGACAAGGGCATCAACTACTTCGACACCGCCCCGAGCTATTGCGACGACCAGAGCGAAGAGATCTTCGGCATAGCGATAAAACAGATGGCTGCGCATCGCGACGGGTTTTATGTAAGCACCAAGTGTATGCCTACCGCCGAGGATACCTATGATTCGGTCCGTGCCTCGGTCGAAAAATCGCTCAAACGGCTAAATACCGACTACCTCGATTTTTACCACGTCTGGTGCATCCGCAAACTGGACCAGTACGACCTGGCGATGCGCAAGGGCGGCCAGTACGAATCTCTGGTAAAGTGCAAAGAGCAGGGCCTGATACGCAACATCGTCATCTCCACGCACCTGATCGGCTCAGAGGTCTGCCGGATCATCGAAAACGACGAATTCGAAGGCGTCCTGCTGGGCGTCAACATACTCAACTTCATGTACCGATGGGAAGGCGTCCAGGCTGCCTGCAAGGCTGGCTGGGGCGTCGTCGCGATGAATCCGCTGGCAGGGGGGCTGATACCGCAAAACGAAGAGAAGCTCTCCTTCCTGGCAGCCGACGGCGAAACAGCTACCGAGGCCGCACTGCGATTTTGTATATGCTGCCCGCAGATCAGCATAACATTGAACGGATTTACGACTACAGAGCATATCGACACTGCCTGCAAGATCGCCGACAGCGCAGAGCCGTTCGACCAGGACGACATAGAGCGGGTAAAAGAGCACCTGACAAAGAACATGGACCAGTTGTGTACCGGCTGCGGCTATTGCAGCGACCTGTGCCCGAAACAGATTGTCGTGCCCAGCTATATGCAGTTTTACAACGAAAAACTGCTCTCGAACAAGACCGAAGAACAGTTGATCGAACACCTTGATTTTCATCGTGACTGGGTACTGCTGAGCAACAGGACCACCGAGGCCGGCGACTGTACTGAATGCGGCAAGTGCGAGCAGGCATGTACCCAGCATCTGCCCATAATCGAACGTCTCAAGGAAATCGGCCAGTGGGAGCAGACGCTGAAGGCAAAATAATCCCCAGCCGAGAAGACGTAATGAAACGACGGTACGATGTTGCAGGCGGGTTGCGGGCGGTACGATGTTATGACGGAGGGGTGTGCGGTTTAATCAGTACGTTATGATGAAACTGTCGTAGATGTCGTTGATGCGAACGTCGTCGATATTTGTCTTTTCGAGGTAGCCGCCAAATGTTTCTCCGATGTCCCGGAGGCAGTCGCGTACGTCGTCTGGATGGCCCTGTACGAGCATCTCGACTGTTTCATCGGGCATGTTTCTCACAAAGCCGGCCAGCCCGTGCCGCGTCGCCGACCGCTGGGCCATGTATCGAAAACCGACACCCTGAACCCTGCCCGAAAAGATTATGTGTTTGGCGATATCATCCATCACGCATTATCCCCGAACCACACATGTCATTCCTGCGACAAATTGTCATTCCTGCGAAGGCAGGAATCCACAGCCGCCGCCGCTGGCGTAGGGTGCGTTTTAACGCACCGTTTCTGACTGTGAACGGTTACAATTTTTAGAGGTTCCCTTAACTATTGGAGCGACCCCTGACTCTTCCAGATTTTTTCGGCCAGGCCTTTCTGCCACCTTTGGATTTTACGCCGCCTTTGGGTTTTACGCCGCCTTTGGGTGTTGCCTTGTCAGGTTGTTTAGTGTTTTGGGTTTTCATCCGGCGGCGTTGGGTAGAACCGACCCTTGGACGCTTACCGTTCCTGGGTTTGGGCTTTAACTCCAGGTTCACCTGATTGGTATAGGCAAATCCATCCACTATCGTCGGTTCGAATTTGCGTTCGATGAAATTTTCAATCTTTCGCAGATCCAGGGCCTCTTCCTGTGAAACAAACGTCATCGCATCGCCGGTTGCGGTGGCACGTCCCGTTCGCCCGATCCGGTGGAGATAATCTTCGGCATATCCCGGCACATCAAAGTTGACCACATGCGAGATGCCTTCAACGTCGATCCCGCGGGCGGCGATATCGGTAGCAACCATCACCCGATACTTTCCGCGTTTGAAACCCTCCAAGGCGGCAAGTCTCTGCTGTTGGGTTCGGTTTGAATGGATCGCGACTGTTCCGATATTGCCTCGATTCAGTCGTTTGCAGATTCGATCGGCGCCGCGTTTGGTCCGTGAAAAGACCAGGACACTGTCCATTTTTTCGCTATCTATCAGGTGCAAAAGCAGATCCATCTTCTGGGCTTTGGGGACTGGG
>SDBV01004036.1_pt1 | contig 21279 bp, 16 predicted proteins | sample 2277081 | NCBI WGS metagenome assembly SDBV01 (sample SAMN10402039, study PRJNA504765) | marine sediment metagenome | isolation source: marine sediment core GS10_PC15, 223 cmbsf | place: Arctic Ocean: Southern Knipovich Ridge | collected 2010 | reverse complement strand
TTTTTTTTTGGTTTTATTGCAGATCGGAGGGAGATATCTACAATATATTCCTATTAGTAAATTCGGCACCCGATGCCAGTTTATTTAATTTTTTTTTCGAATATTTGATCAGATCCAGTAAAAAACCAGCTCCCTCCTCTATCGACCTGTATAACTTTAATGAAGTGTCAAGGACCTCTTTTTCCTTTGTGTCGGCAGGCATGTTTACGATCTCGTTTATAGATGACTGCAGCACCATGCTGATCAGCTGACTTTCATCTTTGAATGAAAGGATCCTTTTATCTAATTTATCAAGCTCCTCCCTGATCTTGTTATCAGGATCAATTTTAGAGGATGAGATCAGTTCACGGCTGAAATCGGCAGCCCTGATACCGAGAGCTTTAAGTTCTTTTAGATTACTTTCCACACTGACCAGGTAATCGTTGATTTTCGAAACCCTGCTGATGTCTACAGTACCGGTCTTTAACAGATCATGTATCCTTTTTTCCAGCTCTTTTCTGCTGATTAAATCGTCAAGGTCGGTTAATCTCAGTTCTTTCAAAGGGATATTTTCAATTCCTTCAATGTTTAAACCGCCCGCGGTTGCATTTATGACCCTGCTTGCTGTGCCGGGCGCTTGATTTTCAAACCAGGATCTGTAGAGCAGAAGTCTTTTATCTGAATAGACAATGTTTCCGTTTTTATCACTTAACAGTGCGGGGTGTCCCTCTTTTATATACCGGGTGTAATAGGACTGCGCCCCTTTGAATCGATTTATTCTGGACAGGATGTATGTCTCCATAAACGAACCGGAAAAATGAGTTTTCCCGCCACCGTACGAAAGATCCAGGCCCAGAAGTATTATGGGGTCTGCACCGGTTATCCTTGCCAGGTCAAACGCCGCAACGGAAACCGAACCGCCGGCCGCGATACTGCCTTTTTCCCCGGCGAATTGCTCAATAATTTTTCCGGGGCTGAATACAGATGATGTGAGCACCCGGGGCCCTTTATAGTTGCGAAGTGTTGAAGGATAAACAGCAGGGTCAGCGACAAGTACAGGAAGACCGGACTCATGGCTGCTGCCGCCGCTCACGGACGACAGGAAAAAACTGTTTATAAACTGCGGATCTACGGTCACGGCAAAGTCAGGTGTTATCCCTCTTTTTAACAGAGGCTTTACGGTGGTGTCCACGGCCATGATAAAACAGTTCTTCTGACAGGCTCCTAAAAGCTCGAGGTCCGCGTCCAGGGAAGGCCCTGCGCATATCACTATTGCAGGTATCCCCTTCAGTATATTGGTGAGCTCGTTTATCCCGTGAAGCGAAAAAAAGAATGATATATTCTTAAATGTGTTTTTGGTCCACAGCCTGTCGAATCTTTTTAAAGTCGCGGTATTTATCTGTCTCGTGTTTGAAAAGGAAAAAAAGGTGTCCTGGGCTTTGTTGACTTCCTCCGGAAATAAATGAAAATAAGGCCGAAGGACCAGTAATTTTATGCTTGTATGAGGCGGGACCATGTCGATCAATTCATGTTTTGTGAACTCAGGGTCTTGTGTGATCATGACTCTGCCGGAGTTAAAAATAATTGAAAGGTCCCTTGTTTTGAGCGCTGTTTTCAATATCGTGAGGGAAGGCTCTATTATTAAAATAACCGGGATCTTTGTTGTCCGCAGCAGCTCTTCGATATGATAGCCGAGCCCGAAACCGACAACCGTGATCATCTGCTCGTTTCCGTTTATGTTGGACCGCACAAACCGCCTGGCTTCGCCCAGAGGATCTTTTTTTGAATGAAGGAGGAGGCGGGTTTTCCCCGTTGAGACCTCAATAGTCGGAACACCCTTTTCAGAATCAATGCTTCTGTAAATGTTGCCGTCGCTGGTTTGGTCCTCGAGTTTCCGGCACAGTGAAGGCGTTATCTTTTTCAGAGCATTTAAATTATTTTGGTAAACAGAGTCAGCTTGCATTGTTTCACTATTCATCATTAATCACATAGATCTCTGAAAATGAAGGGAGAATATTCAGGTGAGGGGCGATTCGCTCCACTATATTCTTAAAGATCGGAGCTGCTGTCTGCCCGCCGTACACCTCCCCCAGAGGCCTGTCAAGGGTCACAAGAACAACAATTTCAGGATAAGGGACAGGCAAAAAACCGACAAAGGATGCGTAAAACTCGCCCTCAAGATAGCCTCCTTTTTGTGTATCCGCGATCTGCGCGGTTCCGGTCTTTCCTCCAATATTATAACCTTCGATCATTGCTTTGTATCCGGTTCCATTTTCAGAAAGTACACCTGTGAGGATATCAAGTATTTTCTCTGCTGTTTCCTCTTCTATGACCCTCCTGATCTTCAAGGGGGGATATTTCTTTAAAATTGTGCCGTCGTGGTTTTCCAGACGTTTTATGATCCTTGGCTGCATCAGAACCCCCTTGTTGGCAAGAGAGCTGGCCGCGGTTATTAGCTGAAGAGGTGTAACAGAGATTTCCTGGCCTATTGCCATAAAGTACTTGGATACCCTGCTCCACTTCTTCGGGGTCCTTAAAAGCCCCCGCGCTTCCCCCGGGAGGTTTATTCCGGTTGGTGTCCCAAAACCGAAGGACCTCAACTTTTCGTACAAAGTAATATTGTCGATATTTTTAACAGATTTTACCATGCCAACGTTGCAGGATTTTTCCAGCACCTTTCTGTAGGTGACCCTGCCGTGAACGGCGGTGTCCCTTATTGTAATTCCTTCCACTTCTACCGATCCTTTGCATATAAAAATACTGTTTTCCCGCACAAGACCCAGATCGAGCAGTATGGCGGCGATAAAAATTTTAAAAGTCGACCCGGGCTCAAAAGAATCGGTTATCGCCTTGTTTCTTATGGTCGTCTCCGGGTATTTTCCGAAATTGTTCAGGTCATAATCAGGTTTGTTTGCCAGCGCCATTATTTCACCTGTGGAAGGGTCCATGACGATCACGGTTATTAGATTGGCCCCTGTTTGTTTCCAGGCTTTCTCGATCTCCTCTTCAACTATCTCCTGAATATATTTATCGATAGTTAAGACGATCGTATACCCCCTCCGCTGTGCCGGGTAATCTATCCTTTTGTTATCGATCCTTTTTGGCAGCAGTATATCATCTAAAAAATACTCGATCCCTTCCAGCCCTTTGTTATCCACGCCTGAAAATCCGATCGTGTGGGATAAAAGGCTGTTTTCCGGGTAATAACGCTTGTATTCTTTTTCCAGGTAAATCCCTTTGATGTTGATCTCCTCCAGCTTTTCCGCGTATTTCAGGTCGACCTGTCTCTGGACCCACACAAAAGGTCTCTTTCTGTTCAGGCGCTCTAATATGTCTTCGTATTCTTTTTCCAGAGCTGCGGCCAGTTGTTCTGCGGTGTCTTTTTTCTGCTCTACTTCACTCGGCCGGGCGTATACAGAATAAGTCTCGAGGCTTAACGCGAGCCTCACGCCGTTGCGGTCGACGATAAATCCCCTTTCGCTGTATGTAGGTGTGCCCGGAGGGGAAAAGATGGTGTCCTTTTTAAAGAACATGAGGTTGATAATTCTCAAAATGAGAACGCTGAATATTATAACGATAAAAACAATGATGATCCTGAATCTTCTTTTTAATCTTATATCCATCGGCAGCCCTGACCCAGAATGAAAATTAACATAATTGAGTAAGGACGTCTATCATTTCCAGCTGCGGGCGCCCTATCCGGTAGTTTGAAAATGACATGTGCTTGACATATGGTATGTGTATGAATATATTTTCCCGGAAGAAATCAAAGGGCGCATGTGTATGACTTTTCAGGAGATAATTTTTCATCTCAATGCATACTGGAGTAAAAAGGGTTCTATAGTTGTTCAGCCTTACGACACCGAGACAGGCGCGGGGACATTCAACCCAGCCACTTTCCTGCGCTGTCTCGGCCCGGAACCCTGGAACGCCGCTTATGTTGAGCCTTCCAGGAGACCCACGGACGGGCGGTATGGAGAAAACCCGAACAGGTTCCAGCTTTTTTATCAATATCAGGTGCTTATAAAGCCGTCACCCGTTAACATCCAGGATATGTATCTTGAAAGTATCAGCACAATGGGGATCGATTTTAAAACCCACGATGTCCGTTTTGTGCATGACGACTGGGAATCACCCACCCTGGGCGCCACGGGCCTCGGCTGGGAGGTCTGGCTTGACGGGATGGAAATAACCCAGTTTACATATTTTCAGCAGGCCGGGGGTTTTGAGCTGGACCCGATCTCAGTTGAATTAACTTACGGTCTCGAGCGAATAGCGATGTTTATTCAGAAGAAGGACGATGCATTTGATATTATGTGGAACGATCAGCTTACCTACGGAGACGTTAGGAAGAGAGAAGAGTTTGAGTTTTCAACCTTTAATTTCGAAGCTGCCTCGGTCGACAAGCACATACAGATGTTCAATGACTTTGAGGAGGAGGCAGTAATTCTTGTTGAAAAAGAGCTTGTTTTACCTGCCTATGATATGGTGATGAAATGCTCTCACACTTTCAATATACTTGAAGCCCGTGGAGCATTGAGTGTTACCGAGCGGACATCTTACATTCAGAGGGTCAGGAAAATCGCGAAAATGGTTGCCGCAGGTTACGTGCAGTCAAGGGAGAAGCTGGGTTTTCCGCTTTTAAGGGACAGCTGAGGGACAGGGAATTCCCATTCTAACGGAAACTCCGCCAGCCTTATCAGATTAATTCATTTGTTTATTCGAGGTCATGATGGACCATAAAAATAGCTTGCTTATAGAGATAGGTCTTGAAGAGCTGCCTCATTCATTTATCAGGAATGCGGTCGACGATTTCGAAAACCTTTTTTTGGAAAATCTATCGACGCGCAAGATCAGGTACGGTGAAGTAATAAGGTTTTCCACACCCAGGAGGGTTGCCCTCTTTATCAGGGACGTTGCGAAAAAGCAGGACGATTTTAAAATAGAGAAGAGAGGGCCTTCAATAGAAAGGGCGTACTTACCTGACGGAAAGCCTTCAAAGGCTTTTGAGGGGTTTTTAAAGGGAAATAACATCACCATAGAAGAGACTGTTGAAAAAGAATCAAATCAGACAAAATATTTATTTCTTGTAAAGGAGATAGAGGGCCGGCAAACGTTTGAGCTTCTGCCCGAGGTACTTGAAAAAACATTGGGCTCGATCGGCTTTCCTAAAACGATGAAGTGGGAAAATACCGGGTACAGTTTCGCGAGACCGATCCGGTGGATACTGTTTATATTTGGTGAAAAAGTAGTTCCATTCAGGGTAGCCGATGTCGAAAGCTCAAACATCACTTTCGGGCACAGGGCATACGGGAACCAGGCCATAAGAATATCGGACACCGGGGAGTATGAAAAAAAACTGGAGGAGTGCTGTTTGGTTCCGGACAGGAGTAAAAGGAAAGAGCGATTGAGGTCGCAGATAGCTGAAATCATAAAACCTAAAAATCTTGCTGTTCCTGAAGTTGCCCGGGACCTGTATGATATAAATGTCGATCTCACCGAATTTCCTCATGCTGTTCTGTGCGAGTTTGAAAAAAAGTTTCTGGATCTTCCTTTCGAGGTCCTGACTTCAGAGATGATAGAGCACCAGTATTACTTACCTCTGATCGAAGAGAAGTCCGGGAACCTGTCGAATTATTTTATTGCGGTTTCAAATATCGAAGACAACTCAGGGAGCAGGTACGGGTACCAGAGGGTGCTGCGCGCGCGGCTGGACGACGGGGCCTTCTTTTACAATGAGGATAGGAAAACAGCATTTCAAGAATATTTTCACAAGCTGAAAAGAGTTACTTTCCACGAGAAAATTGGGAGCTTGCATGAAAAGGTGGGCCGGATAAAAAAAATATCCCGGATCTTTTCCGGTCTGCTGTCGATCAAAGGTGAAACAGAGGATAATATTTACATAGCCGCGGGGCTTTGTAAAAATGATCTGCCGACCCTGATGGTAAACGAGTTCCCGAACCTTCAAGGAGTTATGGGATACTACTACTCGGTTGCTTCCGGTTTTGAGGAAGATGTAGCGCTGGCCGTAAAAGAGCACTATCTCCCCCGTTTTGCAGGGGACCTGCTGCCGACCGGAATTGAAGGGTCGGTCGTAGGGATAGCCGACCGGCTGGATACGATAATCGGGATGTTTTCGGTTGGGATCAGGCCGAAAGGCTCAAAAGACCCTTTCGCCCTCAGAAGAAATGTCTTTGCCAGCGTAAGGATAATCATAGGGCTGAAACTTAATTTTTCAATGAGTGAATTGATCGAAAAAGCAGCCGTGCTGTACAAATATTTGAACCCGGATGACGGTGTGGTTGAGGAGATAGAAATTTTTATAAAAACAAGGATCAAGTCGATTTTCGGGGACCTGGGTTTCAAATATGATGAAATAGATGCTTCGCTCACAAACGTTATGGATGATATTTACGAAGCCTACAGGCGTGTACAGGCACTGCACGATTTCAGAAGTAATAGAGATTTTGAAGACCTGCTGATCTCCTTTAAACGAATGGGTAATATAATCAAAGATGAAAAAGACTTTTCGTTTTCCAAATCACATTTAATTGAAAATGAAGAAAAAGAGCTTTACAATTATTATATAAGCACAAAAGAAGAGATAGAGCGGAATATTTCCGCCAGGAACTACCATGAGGTGTACAGCGTTCTTTCCACTTTTAAACCCTATGTGGACATCTTTTTTGACAATGTGCTCGTGATGGATGATGATCCCGAATTAAGGGCCAATAGAGTGGGCCTTTTAAAGAATATAATCAGCGTGTTTTCCGATATTATTGATATATCCAGGATAGTTTCTGCCTGAGTGTTAAGGCTGGGTTTAAAGGCAGAGTGTACATTTTTTGGTAGAGCTGGGCGGCTTAATGAATATGATACTAATTACTACTTTATTCCCGATCGAGGGAAAACATCTGGAGGGATAATAAATGACAGAGAAGCAGTTTGTGTACTTTTTCGGAGGAGGCAGCGCGGAAGGCCGCGCGGATATGAAGGACCTGCTGGGGGGCAAGGGTGCCAACCTTGCTGAAATGACAAATCTGGAGGTGCCGGTTCCACCGGGTTTTACAATAAGCACCGAAGTTTGTGATATTTATTCCAAAAATAACAACCAGTACCCGGCGGGTCTGGAAGAGGAAGTAGAGAGAAACCTCAGTAAACTTGAAGATCTCATGGGAAAAAAGCTGGGTGACCCCGATAATCCTCTTCTTGTTTCTGTGAGGTCCGGTTCTGCAGTATCCATGCCCGGAATGATGGACACGGTGTTGAACCTCGGCACAAATGACCAATCGGTCGGCGGCCTCGAAAAAATGTCCGGAAATAAAAGATTCGCCTGGGACTCGTACAGAAGGTTTATACAGATGTTCGGCAATGTGGTTATGGGTGTTGGACACGAAGATTATGAAAAGGTCCTGGACGTTCAAAAAGAGAAAAAAGGGGTTAAACTTGACACCGATCTGACAGCCCGGGACCTTATGGAAGTTATGGACGGTTACAAGAAATTGTACAGAGAGAAGACCGGTGAGGACTTTCCCCAGGACCCGAGGGAGCAGCTCTGGAAGTCGATTGACGCGGTGTTCGGGTCATGGAACAACCCGAGAGCAGTCAAGTACAGAGCGATAAATGACATAAAAGGTCTTCTCGGGACGGCGGTGAATGTCCAGACCATGGTGTTCGGCAACTCGGGGGAAGACTGCTCGACGGGCGTCTGTTTCACCCGCGACCCTAGCACCGGCGAGCATAAGTATTTTTACGGCGAGTACCTGATCAATGCCCAGGGCGAGGACGTGGTAGCCGGTACCCGTACCCCCCAGCAGATCACCATACAGGGCTCCCGTGAATGGGCGACCAGCATGAAGATAAGCGAAGCGGAGCGGAAGAAAAAGTATCCCTCGCTAGAAGAGAGCATGCCCGAATGTTTCAAAAAGCTGGACGTCTTCCGGGTAAAAATGGAAAAACATTACAAGGATATGCAGGACATGGAGTTTACGATCGATAAAGGGACTCTTTACATGCTGCAGACAAGGACCGGTAAAAGGACGGCCCAGTCGGCTGTCAAGATCGCGGTTGATATGGAAAAGGAAGGGCTTATAGATAAGAAAACGGCCGTGATGAGAGTTCCTCCCGGGCAGCTCGACCAGTTTCTGCACCCCATGATCGATCCGGATGCCGCGGTCGAGGTCATCGGTACGGGGCTTCCCGCTTCTCCCGGGGCTGCGGTAGGGGAGATCGTTTTCACAGCAAAGGAAGCCGAAGAGGAAGCCGGCAAAGGTAAAAATGTTATCCTTGTGAGAGTCGAAACTTCTCCCGAGGATATCGGCGGGATGAATGTTGCTGAAGGGATACTTACCGCACGAGGGGGGATGACATCACATGCCGCGGTGGTCGCGAGGGGTATGGGCACGTGCTGTGTCGCGGGCTGCTCCGACCTTCACATACCGAATGAGCTCGAGTGTGAAATAGGAGGGGAGAAATTTAAAAAAGGGGAAATGATCACACTCAACGGTACTACCGGAGAGGTGATAAAAGGCCGGGTCAAGTTAATTGACCCCGACCCGACACACGGTGAATTCGCCGAGCTGATGAAATGGGCCGATGAATTCAGGACCCTCAGGGTCAGGACCAATGCCGATACACCGCAGGACGCTGCCAATGCGAGAAAACTGGGGGCTGAAGGTATCGGGCTTTGCAGGACCGAACACATGTTTTTCGAAGGAGACAGGGTGAACACTGTGCGGGAAATGATACTCTCCGAAGACGAGGCAGGGAGGCGCAAGGCGCTTAAAAAACTTTTACCCATGCAGCAGGGTGATTTTGAGGGCATATTCGAAGTAATGGACGGGCTCCCTGTTACAATAAGGCTTTTAGACCCGCCTCTTCATGAATTCCTGCCTCAAAAGGATGAAGATATCGAAGCGCTGGCTAAAAAAATGGGTGTCACTTATGATAAATTGAAAAAGAAAGTAGAATCCCTCCATGAGTTCAACCCGATGCTGGGCCACAGGGGGTGCAGACTGGGTATCACGTATCCCGAGATCTATGAAACGCAGGTCGAGGCCATATTTCTGGCAGCCTGCAATGTTCAGAAAAAGGGTATAAAGGTGGAGCCCGAAGTCATGATTCCGCTTATCGGTACGGTCAAAGAATTTTCAATTTTACGGGAGATGACCGTCAAAATCGCTGAAAAGGTAATGAAGGAAAAAAATACCGATGTGAAATATCTGGTAGGCACCATGATAGAGATCCCCAGGGCGGTCCTTGTTGCTGACAGGATCGCCGAGGAAGCGGAATTTTTCTCTTTCGGGACAAATGATCTGACCCAGCTTGCGTTCGGCTACTCACGGGATGACGCGGGTGTTTTTCTTTCAGATTATATAAACAGCGGAATTCTGGAAAAAGACCCGTTCCAGGAGCTTGACCAGGAAGGTGTCGGCCAGCTGGTAAAAACAGGTATTGAAAAAGGCAGAAAAACGAAGAAAGATCTAAAGATCGGTATCTGCGGCGAGCACGGGGGCGACCCGAATTCTGTTGATTTCTGCCACGGGGCGGGGATGAATTACGTGAGCTGTTCGCCCTTTCGGATACCTATAGCGAGGCTTGCGGCGGCCCAGGCCCGGATCAAACGTGAAAAGACATGAGCTCTGAAGAAGATACACATATCCGAAATTTTTCGATAATAGCACACATCGATCACGGCAAATCGACCCTCGCTGACAGGTTTCTCGAGGTAGCGGGAATACTAAAGCCGGATTCCGGAAAAGAGCAGTTTCTGGACAGTATGGATATCGAAAGAGAGCGGGGGATTACTATAAAGTCCCACCCCGTGACGATAGAGTATGGGCCCGCACGGGGCGGAGTGTTCACCCTGAACCTTTTGGACACACCGGGACACGTGGATTTTACCTACGAGGTATCCCGCTCGCTCGCGGCGTGTGAAGGTGTCTTGCTGCTGGTGGATGCATCACAGGGTATAGAAGCCCAGACGCTCTCCAACTTCTATATGGCTCTTGACCATGATCTTGTCATTATTCCTGTAATAAACAAGATCGATCTGCCTGCCGCCGACATACCGGGTGTAAAAAAGCAGATAATCGATGAACTTGGTTTCCATGAAGAGGAGATACTCCTTGTAAGCGCAAAGGACGGCACGGGGGTGGACGATGTGCTGAACGCGGTAGTCGAACGCATACCGCCGCCGAAGGCCGATGCGGGCAGCCCACTCACAGCCCTGGTCTTTGATTCCCATTTTAACCCCTACAGAGGTGTGGTGGTCAATGTCAGGCTGTTTTCGGGCAGGATCGAGGCTGAAGACAAAATAAAGTTTATGTCAAGCAGCATGGAGTACACTGTTGAAGAAGTAGGGATCTTCAGGCCGGAAATGGTAAAAAAAGAACAGATTGTCTCGGGTGAAGTCGGATATGTCATAGCCGGTATCAAGGAGATCTCCAACACCAGGGTCGGGGACACATTGACTCTTTCATCGGGGGGGGCCCAGAAACCCCTGCCTGGATACAAAGATGTAAAGCCCATGGTTTACTCGAGTATGTACCCTGTGGCAACAGACGACTATGAAGAACTGTCAAAGGCAATGGACAAATTAAAGCTGAACGACGCCTCTTTTATTTACGAGGCTGAGTCTTCGAACGCCCTCGGGTTCGGGTTCAGATGCGGGTTTTTGGGTCTTCTGCACCTCGAAGTCGTGCAGGAGAGGCTTGAAAGGGAGTTCGGCCTGTCCCTGGTCGTTACGGCCCCGAGCGTAGAGTACAATGTTTTTATCAAGGGATCGGGTGCAAAGATAATCGATAATCCGGTCAATTTCCCGGACGCAGACCTGTTCGAGTACGCCGAGGAGCCCTTTGTTCTTGCTGTTATTGTAACACCGGAGGAATTTATCGGCAATATCATGAAACTGGCGATCGACCGTTTCGGCACACAGAGGGCGATCAACTACATCGGGGAAAAAAGGGTTGAAATCGAATATGAGATGCCTCTTTCGGAGATCATATACGATTTTCATGATAAACTGAAGTCGGTCAGCAGGGGTTACGCGTCACTGGATTACGATTATCTGGATTACCGGCGGGCAAGACTTGTAAGGCTCGATATACTGGTGTCCGGAAAGCAGGTTGACGCCCTCTCGCAAATCGTGAGAAAAGAAAAAGCCTATGAAAGGGGAAGAGATATCGTAAAGGCCTTGAAATCGGAGATCCCCAGACAGCTTTTCAAAATCCCCATACAGGCTGCGATCGGGGGACAGATAATCTCTCGCGAGACTATCGGCGCCGCGGGAAAAAATGTTATTGCCAAGTGCTACGGCGGGGACATCACCCGGAAAAGAAAGCTTCTGGAAAAACAGAAGGAGGGCAAGAAGCGTATGAAAAAAGTAGGTAACGTGGATATCCCCCAGAGCGCGTTTATGTCTGTTCTCAGGAAACGATAAATCTTGATGATTTGTTAAAAATTTATTACACTTATACCTATTATTTTTAAAATTATGGAGGCAGTATCATGGCAATCAAAGTTGCTATAAACGGATTCGGAAGAATAGGACGGAATGTGTTCAGGATCGCTTCGAAAAGAAGCAGCGTGGATGTTGTTGCTGTTAATGATATGTTCAAACCCGAAGATCTGGGCTTACTTCTCAAGTATGATTCGGTTTATGGAAGGTTTGACGGGACTGTTGAGGTTGCGGGGGACGGTTTCAGGGTAAACGGCAATCCGGTAAAAGTGCTGAAAGAGAAAGACCCGACAAAGCTCCCGTGGGGTGATCTTGGAGTGGATGTCGTGATCGAATCCACGGGTATATTCCGACAAAGAGAGCAGGTCGCGATGCATCTGACAGCAGGCGCGAAAAAAGCTATCCTTACAGTGCCTGCCAAAGATGAAATAGACAGGACGGTCGTTCTTGGGGTAAACGAAGAAATGCTTGAACCCGGAGATCTGATCGTGTCGAATGCGTCGTGCACGACCAACTGTCTCGGCCCGATTGCCAAGGTGCTTAACGATAATTTTACTCTGCGCCGCGGACTGATGACCACTATTCACGCGTACACGAACGATCAGCGGCTTCTGGATCTTCCGCACAGCGATCCGCGGAGGGCAAGGTCTGCCGCCATAAACATTATCCCAACCTCAACAGGGGCTGCAAAAGCGATAGGTAAGGTTATTCCCGACCTCAACGGTAAACTTGATGGTATGGCGATGAGAGTGCCCCTGCCGACAGGCTCTCTTGTCGACCTTGTCGCAGAGCTCGATATCGACGTAACAAAAGAAGATATAAACGCGGCCATGGAAAAAGCCTCCCTTGGCCCTATGAAAGGCATACTGGAGTACTGCACTGACCCGATAGTATCCTCCGATATTGTTCGAAATACGCACTCTTCGATTTTCGATTCACTGGCTACAATGGTTATCGAAAACCGGGTCGTGAAAGTGATCTCATGGTATGATAATGAATGGGGATATTCTAACAGAGTCGTCGATCTGATCGAAAAACTTTTCTAAACAGGGGCTTATTTACATGGTTATGAAGAAAGGATTAAATACCGTCGATCTGGATGGTAAAAGTGCGATCATGAGGGCGGATTTTAATGTTCCCCTGGATAAAGAAGGGCGAATAACTGATGATACAAGAATAAGGGCCGCACTTCCGAGTATCAATTATTTAATGGAGAAATGCTCCAAACTCATACTTATGAGTCACCTGGGAAGGCCAAAAGGCCAGATCTATGAGGAGATGAGGCTCGCACCGGTCGGTAAAAGGCTCTCGGAACTGCTTGGTAAAGATGTTATCGTCTGCAGAGAATCCGTGGGAGAGGAAACGAAAAAGATCATCTCCGGGATGCAGCCCGGTGATGTGGTCCTGCTCGAAAACCTGAGGTTTCATAAGGAAGAAGAAAAAAACGACCCCGGGTTTGCTAAAACCCTCGCAGAGTACGCGGATGTATATGTCAACGACGCGTTCGGTACCGCGCACAGGGCGCACGCGTCGACCGAGGGGATAGCGCATTATCTGCCCGCGGTAGCCGGTTTCCTGATGGAAAAGGAGATAAACTTTCTTGGAAGGCTTGTCCATCAGCCCGAGCAGCCTTACATGGCGATAATCGGCGGCGCCAAGGTTTCCACAAAAATAGGTGTCCTCGAGAAACTCATAGACAAGGTAGGTGCCCTCATCATAGGCGGGGGCATGGCCTACACTTTTTTAAAAGCAAAAGGCTTTGAAGTTGGGAGATCGATCGTTGAAACCGGTAAGGTCAACCTTGCTTTTGAGCTCATCAAGAAGGCGGATGAAAAGGGTATAAAACTACTGCTGCCTCTTGACCATATTGTCACTGATAATATAGAGGAGGATGGTAAAACGAGGATTGTGGATACAAATGCGATCCCTGAATCCATGATAGGCGTAGATATCGGGCCCAAGACTATAAGGGCTTACAAAAAGGAAATAAAGCGCGGGAAAACCGTGCTGTGGAACGGCCCTATGGGTATTTTTGAGATTGAGAAGTTCTCGAAAGGCACCAACCAGATCGCCAGGGCGCTGGCCGCCTGTGCAGGCATCACGGTTGTAGGCGGCGGCGATTCTGTAGCAGCTGTAAACAAGATCGGGGTCGCGGATAAAATCAGCCATGTGTCAACAGGAGGGGGGGCGTCTCTTGAGCTGCTTGAGGGTAGGGAACTGCCCGGTATCAAAGCCCTGCAGGACCTCTAGTGGCACGTCAACCTTGTAATGTCGCATAATACTTTAGGGTTGACATGACACTAATGAGAATTGCTGCGGTTGGAGACAGTCAAATTCCCGGGTAAACTGGTTTGCACATGAGAGATCTTTTTTACTTTCAGAAAAGGATATTGAAATGAGAAAACCCTTTATTGCGGGTAACTGGAAGATGTTTTTAACCAGGTCGACAGGTATTGAACTTGCAAAAGCAATTGCCCACGGGTCAGGGGACGCGGGAGATCGGGATGTTCTTGTATGCCCGTCGTTCGCGCTCCTGGGTGACGTTGCTGATGCTGTTAAAGGAAGCAATGTTTTGATTGGTGCCCAGAACATGCATTTTGAAAACGAGGGAGCTTTTACCGGTGAGGTTTCAGCGGATATGCTTTTATCGGTGTCATGCAGCTATGTAATTCTGGGGCACAGCGAAAGAAGGCATGTTTTTCATGAAAAGGACCCGACCATAAATAAAAAAATCCTGTTCGCTCTAAAAAAGAATTTAAAGCCGATCCTCTGTGTGGGAGAATTGCTTGAGGAAAGGGAAGCGGGCAGTACTGAAACAGTCGTAAAAGATCAGGTGACTTCAGGTTTGAGGGAAGTCGGGAAAGACAGCATGGGGTCTGTGACAATCGCTTACGAGCCGGTATGGGCAATCGGGACCGGAAAGACCGCGACCCCTGAAGATGCCGACGGTGTTCATTCGTTTATAAGGTCGATAATCTCGGAGCTGTACGGCAGGGAAATATCCGAAAAAACCAGGATCCTTTACGGGGGGTCCGTGAAACCAGGGAATGTAGACGAACTTATGGCAAAAGGGAATATTGACGGCGCGCTTGTGGGCGGGGCGTCACTCGAGGCTGATTCATTTTTAAGGGTAATCAAATTCGAGAGCTGATCTTATCAGCCGTCTTGGAATGGGCAAAGGAATTAAATTGTTATTTAATAAAAAAAAAATTATATTAACGGAATATAACTGGAATAAAGGTGGTTTTCAATGGTATTAGCGTTAACTGTTCTCTTTTTCATTGTCAGCGTCCTTTTAATGCTTATTGTACTTCTTCAGCCGGGCAGCAGCGGGGGAATGGGTTTTTTAGGTGGAGGCAGTCAATCCGCGTTCGGGACAAAAACAGGCAACGTGATGACGAAGTTTACGACTATTCTTGCAGCTCTTTTCCTTATAGTGAGTTTTTTTCTGGGTTACCTTAACGCAAGACAGGAAAAAGTAGAAACCCGGGAAATGCTGGAAATACTGGACGAGGTCGAACAGTTACCTGACACATCAACGGATGTTATAGGCGAAGATATAGGTGTTGATATATCGGACACGAACGAATAGCCGCTTATACCACGATCATGACTTTCACGGACTTGCCTGAGTCGCCCTGCACCCTGAAACCTTCGGCAGCTTTATCAAGAGGTAACCTGTGTGTTATCAGTATGTCTCTGTCCACTTTGCGGTTTACGATCAGGTCCAGGGCTTCAGCGGTTTCCGACGGGTAGTACCCCATAGATCCCGTTATAGACATGTATTTGAAAACGATCGTGTTGGCGTCCAGGCTTATCTCGTTCTCGAAGATAGAGGCTATGATCGCGGTTCCGTTTTCAGGTTTGAGCACTTCGAGGCACTGAAGAAATGTTTTCGGGATACCGGCGCAGTCGATCGATATGTCGCAGCCGCCCGCAGAATTTTTCTGATACCTCACGTAGTGGTCCCCGGTCAGCTTTTTGATCTTTTTTAGGGGGTCCTCTTCTTTTGCGTTTATCACGACATCGGCGCCGATTCGTCCTGCCGTTTCAAGCCTGAGCCTCGAAATATCTATAATAATTGTCCTTGCCTTTGTGTTGGCCTTTACAATTTGAAGATAGCCCAGGCCGATGATTCCCGCCCCGAAAATAGCGACAGTATCGCTGTCCTGAGGCTCTCTCATGTGAAAAGAGTGCATCGGGTTGCAGAAAGGCTCAAGCGTGGCTGCTGTTTCAAATGACGTGCTGTCGGGTATCTTGAATAGATTTTTAAGCCTGTCGCCGGGGATTTCAACGTATTCGGCCATGCCGCCTTTGTTGTGCACACTGGCCACCCTGTCACCGGTTTTAAAACCGGTGACTTTTTTCCCGGCCTCAACTATTTCCCCTGTAAACTCATGGCCTATTATCCTGTAATCATCTATGACCTTTGTTGAGTCCTCGGTTAAAAGGTCAGAATTGTACACGTGCATGTCCGAGCCGCATATCCCGCACACCTTTGTTTTTATCAGTACTCCGTCCTCTTTTATTTCAGGAATACCGACATCAACGATACGTATGTCTTTTTTGCCGAAAAATGCTGCTGCTTTCATGTTGATTCCTTTCAAGAGTATTTAATTTCCGGGTTTTTCGATATAGTCGGCGATCGTTCTGAAAATGATGCAGGTGCTCATGGCGCCCGCGTCTATAAAACCGATGCTCCGCTCTCCAAGGTTTTTTGATCTGCCGTGTTTACTGACCATATCTTTTGTGCTTTGGGCGCCCTGTTCAGCTTTTTCGGCAGCGTTTTTAAAAGCGTCTGAAAGCGATAAATTTTTCTCTATGCCCGCAAACAGCTCATTGACCGCCGGTTCCAGCGCGTCGATCATTGTTTTGTCACCGGGGTTCGCGTTACCGCGTTTTTTTATCTGTGTTAATGCTTCGTTCAGCATGTTCGTGATATCTTCGAGACTCAGGTTTTCTTTCCCATCGAGATTTTTCTCGTAATAGGAAGCCTGGCCTGTGAAAAAGGTCCCGAACACTGCCCCGGCCGCGCCCCCGATTGTCTTTATCAGCTCAAAACCGCCTTTTTTCAAAAGCTGCCCGATTGATAGCTCTGAAAACTCACCAAGTTTTTCGTAGAAGCTTTTAAACCCACTGAACATGCTGAAGCCGTGGTCGCCGTCACCGATCTCCGTGTCGAGTTTTGACAGGTAATCTTTTTTTTCATCGATAGTGTTATACAGGCGTTTGACAATTTCGACAAGGTCATTTTTAGTAATTACACTCAGGCTCCCCATTATCAGTCTCCAAATACTTTAAAATATGGTGTATTCACAGGTGCGTCCCACAATCTTTTTACTTCGGCGTCCGCTTTGGCCATGGAAAGAGAAAATCCCGCCATCTCCTGGGTGGTGATTATATCGGCTATCAAAGGTTTATACGGTTTGATATTCTTTGATTTCAATATTTCTTCCAGCCTGTTGTAAAGGATGAACATTTCCATGAGCGTTGTGGCCCCGGAACCGTTGATGAGCACAAGGGCGTCATCCCCGCTTTTAAAATCTCCGTCGGTGATTACCCTTCCAGCTACTATGTCCATCACAGCGTCCGCGGTGGTCATTTTAATCGGCCCCTCGGGACCTGCCTCCCCGTGCACACCAGGTCCGATTACAAGCTCGTCCTCGCCCAGCGTAAATAGAAGCTGGCCGGTTGCCGGATGGGTGCAGGGATTCAGGGCCACCGCAAGCGTTCTCGATGCTGAAACTATGGATTTTGTTTTTTCGATAATTTCATCCCTGGATTTTCCTTCTTCAGCCAGTGCGCCTGAAATTTTAAAGGCGAAGGTCATTGCCGCCATGCCTCTCCTGTTTTCCTCATCACCTTTGGGGGCACTGGCAATGTCATCGTAAAGAAGGACGGGTTCGACGTCTATCCCGTCGTCATGTGCCATGTCGAGGGCAATGTTCCCGTTTATCACATCTCCTTCATGGTTCGCTATCAGGAGCACTACCGGTGTGTGCCCGCTGTCCTCCCAGGCTATTTTAATACCTTCGTAAATCCTGTCTCCGCCGGAACAGGAGAAAATACCCCCCGGGATCTCAACATCGTGCATTCCGAATCCGACCATACCGTTGAAAGCCGGCTCGTGACCCGCTCCCTGCCCGAAAACGATCTGGACTTTTCCCTTTTCTTTCTTTTTCCGGCGGACAATAGTATCATCATCGATAAGCTCCAGCACGTCACTGTGAGCTTTTACCAGTCCTTTCATGAGTTCCTTTACAATGTTTTCCGGATCATTGATCAGTTTTTTCATTACCATTTTTATCCTCCTGAAAATTGTATTAAATTAATTGCGGCTTTTAAAGATTTCTAAAAACAAAAGTTTAACAGTATTCGTGAAAAATGCAACTAAAATCAAATAGATATTGTTGAATTTTTGCAAAAAAATATATTTTTTACGGGCCGCCGGTTATCCGCAGACGGTCGTCAGAAGCTTTTGTATTTATTGTTTGACTTATAGCAAAGAATGTATACAATAATATTCCAGGATATTAAAATCGGTTTTCCGGGGAAAACCTGAATGGTTCCGGATGATCAGACTTCGCAGGTCCGGCAGCAGCCGGAAACAAAATAAAATAACAGGAGAAAATAATGTACAAGTATGGTTTGATGTCGTTGCTTTACACAGGGAACTACACAAAAGAGGACGTTGATTTTATTTCCCATGCGAAAGATCTGGGTTTCGATGGAGTTGAAATACATTTAGGCAGCCCGGATACTGTCCCGGTTGAAGAAACCAAAAATGCCATGAAAGAAACAGGGATGGAGGCCAACTTCGCGGTCACGCTTACCGAAGATACCAACGCCATTGCAAAGGACGCGGACGTAAGAAAAAAGGGCGTTGATTTTTTTAAGAAGTGTGTTGATGTCGCCCATGCAATTTCGGGCAGCGGCTGCGGTATCGGCGGCGTCAATTATGCTGCCTGGGGATATTTTACAGGGTCTGCAAGGACCGAGCAGGAGTGGGAGTGGGCGGTGATAAATTTCAAGGAAGTTGCCCGATACGCGAACGATAAAGGCGTAGCGCTCAATGTAGAGCCCGTGAACAGGTTTGAGACTTTTTTTCTCAACACTGCGGCGGATGCCGTTCAGTTTTGCAAAGATGTGGGCGTATCGAATACCAGGGTACATCTCGATGCCTATCATATGATAAGGGAAGAAAAGAGTTTTTACAAGGCAATTGTCGAAACCGGGGATTACCTGGGCCATTTCCACGCCTGTGAAAATGAGCGGGGCATACCCGGGACCGGACTGGTGCCGTGGGAGGAACTGTACCGTGCGTTAAAAGATATCAACTACGGGGGCTGGATCACGATAGAATCATTTGTGCCCGATATAGAAGAGCTGGCAAGGCTCTGCGCGATCTGGAGAAAGCTCGCGCCGAGCGCCGACGCGCTCGCCGGAGACGGTTTGAAAAACATAAAGGTTATCGAAAAAAAGGTTTTCGGGTAGAAGAAACTTAATAAAATCCGGAGGATAAATATGCAGGCAGCTGTTTACAGCGGGATCGGGTCAATTGAATGCAGAGAGGTCGAAAAACCTGTTATAGGAAATAACGAAGCGCTTATAAAAGTAAAAGCCGCCGCCATATGCGGTACGGACCTCAGAATATTTAAGAGCGGTCATTTCGCGATAAAAGAAGGTGAAGAGAGGATAATGTGCCACGAGTTTTCGGGTGAAATTTGTGAACTGGGATCAGATGTAAAAACTTACAAAACAGGGATGAGAGTCAGCGTGGCATCAAACGTCGGGTGCGGTGTGTGCAGGTACTGCAGGATGGGCAGCCTGCACCTGTGCCCCGAGTATATCGCCCTCGGCATCTCAATTGACGGCGGTTTCGCCCAATATTTTAAATTACCGCAAAAAGCACTGCTCCAGGGAAACATGATCCCGTTTGACGAAGGTACATCATTTGAAGAGGCAGCTCTCGCCGAACCTTTGTCCTGCTGCTACAACGCTTACAAGTCGGTTGGCACTGTGCCCGGCGATAACGTGCTGATAGTGGGGGCCGGCCCCATGGGCGTTCTTCATCTGCAGGTCAACAAGCTGGCCGGCGCCGGAAAGATCATGATGGCGGACGTTTCCGAACCGAGACTCAAACTGATCGAAAAATATGGGCCCGATGTGGTCATCAACACAGCTAAAGAAGACCTCATCGAAGCAGTGATGAATAATACCGGCGGAAAGGGGGCTGATGTGGTGATCACGGCGTGCCCGGCACCGGATATACAGCAGCAGTCGATCGAGCTCACTGCCAAGCTGGGAAGGATCAACCTTTTCGGAGGTCTTCCAAAAGGTAAAGAGTACGTGCCGCTCAACACGAACCTCATACATTACAACGGCATAATCGTAACCGGGACCACAGGGTCGTCTCTTGCTCACCACGAGGCCGCGCTCGGGCTTATAACAAGCAAACAGGTAGACACAAAATCGTTAATAAGCAAACGATTCAAACTATCTCAGATAAAAGAAGCCTTTGAATATGCCATGAGCGGTGAAGGGATGAAAACCTTGATTGAGTTTTAGCAAATGTTTATGATAGGAGAATAACGATGACAAGAGAAAAAGCGATCCAATGCATGGAGGAATATTTCGGGGAAAATAAAAGGTACATCGAGCACACTCATAAAGTGCTTGCGGTTGCCGAGCAGATACTGGATGCCGAGGGTATTGACGACACATTTGTCAGCGATGTGGTAGTTTTAAGCACCATTTTTCACGATATCGGGATACCTGAAGCGGAAAAAAAGTATAATTCATCTGAAGCGGAGTACCAGGAAAAGGAGGGCGGACCGATCGCGCGTGAATTACTGACCGGCCTGGAAGTGCGGCCCGATATACTGGAAAGAGCGTGCTACATAGTGCGCCACCATCACACTATCGAAAAGGTTGACGGTATCGACTTTCAGGTCCTGTGGGAAGCAGATTTTGTCGTCAATATCGATGAGAAAAATATAACTGTGGAAAAAGGTGAAGAACAGAAAGCCATCGATGAAAATTTTATAACAACGACCGGGACAAAGCTGATATCCGGAATGTTTTAAGTGCGGGACCCCCGTTCGATGAATTTATGGATATTTGTGAGAAATGGGGGTTACGATTTAGACGGCTGTATTATAAAGTCATCTACGAGTCCATTAAAAAACCACCGTTTACGTTTATGATCTGTCCTGTGATAAAATTAGATTCATCCTGAGACAGGAACAGCGTTGCCACAGCAACATCTTCAGGGGTCCCCAGCCTGCGTACGGGCAGGGATTGGGCAACCTGTTTTCTTTTGGCATCGTCCCAGTAGTCCATCATCGGCGTGATCACGGCGTGAGGGGCAACGGCATTGACATTTATCCCGAAGGGGCCGAGCTGTCTGGCAAGTGATTTTGTGAGCACGCTCATAGCCCCTTTTGAAGCCCCGTAAACAGGAGATGTTGTGTTGTCACCCCGCTGCCCCGATATCGATGATATGTTGACGATTTTTCCATAGTTCTGCTTTTTCATGACAGGGACAACCTCCCTGCAGCAGTAGAAAGTCCCGAAAACATTTACCTCGAACACCCTCTTTAAAACTTCATCGCTGATTTCTTCGATCTGGCCGAAAGACAGAATGCCTGCGTTGTTGACAAGAATATCGATGCGGCCGAAGCTGTCGAGACAAGTGCCGATCAGTTTTTTAACATCCTCTACCTTCGAGACATCGGCTTTCACCGCCATGGTCCTGGAACCTGATCTCTCAATTTCCGAGACGACCTCGAGAGCTTTGCTCTCGGATTTTGAGTAATTCACTATGACGTTTGCCCCCTCCC
>SDBV01004035.1_pt1 | contig 21283 bp, 22 predicted proteins | sample 2277081 | NCBI WGS metagenome assembly SDBV01 (sample SAMN10402039, study PRJNA504765) | marine sediment metagenome | isolation source: marine sediment core GS10_PC15, 223 cmbsf | place: Arctic Ocean: Southern Knipovich Ridge | collected 2010 | reverse complement strand
ACTCCAAGACTTCTCATTTCACTTGCATCAACAAGTTTTTTGTCTTTCTTGTTTTGTTTTTCATTCATTTGTTGAGGAAAGCACATTTTTTCAAAGAGCTGATTCTTTTCATTTAAATTTTCATAATCTCTATCTCTCTTGTCTTGTTCTTGTTCTCTCTTGTTTTGTTCTTCATTCATAAGCAAATATTGATAATGTCTTTCTCTATTTTTTTGATCTTGTTCTCTCTTGTTTTGATCTTGTTCTCTCTTGTTTTGTTGTTCATTTTTCTCATTTTGGTCTTGATATCTGTTGTTTTGAACTTGTTCCCTCCTGTTTAATTCTTGTTCCCTCCTGTTTAATTCTTGTTCCCTCCTGTTTAATTCTTGTTCTCCTTTGAAGGAATATTTATTTTGTTCTCGATCTCTCTTGTTTTGATCTTGTTCTCTCTTGTTTTGTGCTTGTTCCCTGCTGGTTTGTTTTTCATTTTTCTTATCTTGATCTTTTAATTTTGGAGGATCTTTCATATGTAATATATGCTGTTTCATCATTTTTTTTTGCAATTTATTTGAAAAAGTCATGTTAAAAACGTCGTCTGTTTCAGTCATGTTTTTTGTAGTAAATAACCTAAGCACAAACAGGTTCTGAGTCCTTTTGTAATAAATAAGATGGAAAGGAGAATGTATCTGATAAGTAGAGAAGATAAAGTGCTGAAAGAATAAAAAAAAACTGATTATAATTCTTTGAAATTCTATATTTGAATTTTTTAAATATAGGCTTTAAATAAATTGTTGTTGTTGTTGTAGATATCCTGATAGAAAAGTATAGAGCCTGCTATTGTCAAAGTGGTCAAACGAGACTAGCCATTTTATTTTATTTCCAATCTAAATAATTTTTTAATGGAACCATTTATATTTGGAAAAAGAAATCCGATTTTTGAAACACAAGGTTCAAAAAAGCCTTACGAACAAAAGCCAGTTGATATTGAAAAATCTAAAGAGTATGAAGCTAAGACACCAGAGCCAAATTATTCAGAATTTGGAAAAATGGGTGTTGAATATATTGATCTGAAAGGAAGAGAATACATTTTGGCGAAAGAAGGAACTTTAGTAAATACATACAAAAGCAAAGGTCTTATTCAGACTCGTACCTTTTTTGAACCAAATCGAAATAGAAGAGAAATTATTGGAACACAAATATTTTGGGTTAGAATTCCTATTGATTTGAGAGGCACAGTTGAATTTCCACAACCTGATGGAGAACATCTTAATTTATATTTTATACGCGATCAAGTAATATGTATCGGTAAAACAAATGGTGTTTTTGTAAGCGGACCCAAAAAAAAGACGGGATTCATGATCTTGAATAATTTCACTACATTTGGACAAGTAGCAGATCCATCAAAATATGCACATCTTTTCAGTAAAAAACAAAAACTTAAAAAGGTTTTATTCGAAGGTACCACCAAGTGTACAGAACATTTCACCCAGTCTTGAGAACATTTTGCTCCGGTGTCATGCAATGTCATCTGGCACAATTCAATGCATAATCTGCATTTATGTTTATGACACGTTGAACAATAAAAAGTATGCAAATGTGCCCGATTCGTATAGGCGCACGTTTGACAAGAACCACTGTTGCATTCTTCGCATTGGATTAATGTTACATGCATTGAGCATCTCCTTCCATTGCATATTTCACACACATAATAAGCGGTCTTCTGACACTTTCCAATTTCACACTTGCCTGGTTTGACCTGAAATGGCATTGTAGAAAGAAGGTTTTTTTCGGTTGTTTCTAGAGTTTCGTCTTAGAAAAACTAACTGGTACTCTGTTTTTTATTATAATATAACCTGTATTGTAAAATAAAAAAAAGTTTATGTTTATTATAAAAATAGAAAAACATGTTTAGTATATAATTTATTTTACTGTAATAGATCAGATCAAATTCCGGTTCTGTCAACATTTATTTATCTAGTTATTACAGTAATAAAACCATCGATTATAAGAACATCACGAGCATTAAGTATTGCTTGTTTTACATCATTCAAATTCTCATTATGGAACTGAAAAGCATATGTGAAGCATTTGCTTATACAACCCGTATTTCCAACTATTTCAAGTGCATCTCTATTATAACGGAGAACTCTATGTCTTCCTACTGATTCAATAATTTTTTGCCAAATCAATTCCAAGATTAATCTAGTTGCACGGCAGCCAGTACCGAAAATAGAAATTTCTGCAATTGCATGTGTAATAAGATGTTCTGCCACAAGTGAAGGTAATATACTCCTCTCACGACTCATGGCAAATAGAAAGATAAGGTCTAATAGATCTTGAATAAATAAAACTATTTATTTTATTTTAATTCATTTTGATTTAGTAAGCATTCAGCAGATAAAAAAACTTGATTTTAAAAAAAATGGCATTTGACAAAGTTGATTGGTTAGGAGTATTAGCATGGGCATTTTTTATTTTTTGGCAACCCAAAAGTTTGTATAATAGAAATGGAAAAGTTTTATTTCCAAAATGGTATAATAAAAATAAGAAACGCATAATAGGAATCCTTAGTAATTGGTTATTTGCCCTGATATGGTTTGTACTTAATTTATTGATAATTGCTTCAATAAGCCTCGTTTGGGCAAACCAAGAAAGTGAAGACCTATATAATCCTATCATAATTCTTCATTTATTTAATGTTCTTTTCAATAAACTCTGGACATTCCTATTCTTTTCAAACAAAAAATCATTTTTTAGAATTACAGTGGCTTTTATTGATATAATATTTGCTTTGGGAACAGGCATTGCAATTCTCGTGTTATCTGGAAAAATTAAAGCTTGGGTTTCTTTTGGTTTATATTTTCCTTATGTAATTTGGTTATTATATGTAACATTCCTTAATTTCCAATGGTTATTAATTTGAAAAGAATAACAACACCAACAAGATGTCGATATTTGGACAAACACGATACTGGTTTGTAGTTTTTGTGTATTTATTAGATAAAATTGCAATTCGACAGAAAGCGTTTAATGCCATGTCTATGAACTGTTCTTTGGTGAAATGTTCTTTGGGGATTTTCCTTTAATTCATTCTCAAATTCATTCCCAAAATGAGCCTCAAAAAGGTCATCAATACTATTTTGCTCAGAAATTAATTCTATGAATTCAGGTGGATAATCCTCTCGTAGACTTTTTTTAACCAGCGTTGTTAATAATTTATTAGATGTATTGCTGCTTGAAAAAGATCCAGATAAAAAAGTGCTTTCTCTTTTGTCACAGATTGCATCTTCAGGGCAAGGTATTAAGTCAGTTCTTTGTCTAGCACTCTTATGGGAATGTATCGGCGGATTATTAAATAATGTTTTTTCTTTTTCCAAATAAGAAAACTGTAAACATTTTTCGACAAGAGATTGAACAACTACATTTACACAACGTGGTAATACGAGAAGGCGATTACAATTTGGACAAGCATTTGATTTTGTTTTCCAACTTTCAATACATTTTTTACAAAATGTATGACCACATTCTAAAGTATATGGAAATTTATATAAATCCAAACAGATATTGCACTGTAGTTCATTTTCCAAAGATTCCTCTTTTGTTGTCATAATAATATGTCTACTTTGTTACAGTTTATACCTAACAAAATATATCAAAAATTTAATTGTAATCTGGTAAATTTGGAAATTGTTGCATAACATTGACTGAAATATAAAAGTGATACTCTCAAGTTGATTCTGCTTGCAGACTGTCAGAAAATTTCCAAAAAACGACTTGTTTAAAAAAAAGTTGAATAATAAAATAATAATATCCAAATCACAATTGCAGGTGTATGATCTATTTTTTATTTTTCGGATAATTATTATTCTAAAAATAGAACCTTTTCATTTCGAAAATTGTATTAAACGAAATTACACTATGGAAGTTGTGTTTCATAAAAGAAAATTGGATAACACTAGATATGTTTATGGATTCCAAGTAATAGATGGAACATTCTCTGATCCAAAATATGCACTTTCGATTGCATGTAATCAAGAGATGGGAAAGTCGAATAAACTTCAAGATTTGGATCAATTCGCTCACAATACAATTATTCTGAAATTGAAAGACGAAATAATAAAGCGTAGAAATGAAAACCGCAAACATATGATTGTTACAGATATTACTTACTTTCCAATGATTTGGTGTTACATTGATGATCGAGATCAAACTGAAGTAATGAAAGATGCAACTGATCAGTTTTCAAAGGATGTCATTAATGTATGGTCATCACAGGCGTTCATCAACTTTGCATCTGTGATCGTGGTTAATTTAAATATTCCACAGACTGGTCTCAAAATAGTACCCACTGACGATTTATTCAAAGAATAATAAAAATCGATTACGTTCAATGATTTTCATAGAAAAAAAAGTTATTCCTAAAGCTTCATTTCAAATAAATAATTTATCTGATGAAATTTTTTTATTAGAACAGTTGTACTTGAATCATTCTGTTTCTTCTAGAGTTTTTTTAAAATTCATTCCAGGGTTTACAAGCTTTGCATTGGAAAGTCTGTTTAATACTACTTGATGTTTATAAACTTCAAGTTTCTCAGTAAAACCATGGTTATTTGTACATATCATTCTTTGATAAATTTCAGTTTCTAAATAAGCTTCTCCAAAAGAATCATCTAATAAGTCAAATACTTTATTGACAATGTGATCAAATAGAGTAAACTTGAATTCTTGTCCACCTACAGATGAACAATCAAACAGTTTATCTAAATATGCATAGTTTTGACCTGATTCATCCATGTATTGAGTTATAATCTCAACTCCATCGTTCGTCCACCAGGCATAGCCCTGAAAGTCATAATCTTCCTTTAATGTCTTATTGTCATCCTTAAAATAAACACGTCCTTTTTCTTTCCAAAGAGTTGCAGTGTTATAAAAATCAACAAGGAAAGTTGCTTTTACTCGTAGATAGACATTTTTAATTGGGATTTCTATTGTAGATTGTGTCTGGCAATACTCCAGAAAGTCTTGTAATATTCCAATTAATCCCGATTCAGGATCACGAACAATACTTGAAACATGCCACAATTTAGCACGTGTTGTACCTTGTAGTTCTGTAAATAAAGTATTATATTGGTGAGTAGAGTTATTTGGTAAAACCGCTTTAAAAAGTTGCTTTCCTATAAATATTATGGTAGAAAAAAAATAAAGAGATATTACATTTGCAGTTGCAATTGAACGCAAAAATGTATTATGTAAAAAGTTAGACATGATTATAATGGCGTTAAAAAATATCACCACAATACCAAAAAATATCACCTTTTTTAGTGGTGAAAATTCCCCAAAAGGATCTTCAGAAAGAGAACTATTGGCCAAATACAAAGTAATGATTAATATTAATCCCAAAACAGTTACCCAAAAAAGAAGAGCAATTTTTAACTCCAATGTACTAGTACATTTACCTGTATTCGTATCGAAAGAAACAGCATTGTTCATACTAGATAAACTTAAAATCAGTAAAAGAGGAAATCCAATAATAAAAATTGACAGCCATTTATAACGTTTTATACGTGCAACACCAGTTTCATTTAGACAAATAGAGAATATTGACGCATATGTTAATAATCTAATAAATGTACTAAATATCCATGGAAATAAACCAAAAAAAAATTGTAACCAATAGTTCCAAAACATGCAATTTTTATGTTCCAATTCTGCTAACCATATAAAATGTTCATGTGTAACAAGAGCCGCCCAGATGTGTAAAATACCAGCAATTTCCATAATAATTAAAAGACGAACATTTGTTATTTTAATTGGAGCATAGTTTCTCTTTACAATTATAATAATTACAGAACTAACCAAAAATAATGTAACAAAAATTCCATAAATAAGTACAATCCAATCTAGCCAAGAAGTAGGATCTATTTTTTGAGAGTCGTTTTTCATTTTTTTTTTAAAAGGAAAGGAAAAGAAAAGAACTCATTTGCTTTCTTTTCAACTTGGGTACAGTATATACCTAACAAAATATATCAAAAATTTATTTAATATATGTGAAATTTTAGAAATATAACATTTAGGTTTCATTTTACTAAATATCAGTACTGTTTTTCCTTTAATACAAATAAAAAGACGTGATCACAAAATGGAAAAACCTGTTTTTATTGATACGGTTCCTGAGCCAGTTTTAATCGAAATTTTCTTATTTTGTTATTGTGATGATTTTTTCTGTCTTTTACCATATATATGCAAAAAATGGCAATTGATTCTTTCTCAAAATCCAATCCTCTGGAAAGGTATTTGTATTAATCATCTTCATATTTATGATAATTACCTGCAAGTCCCAAAAATTTATAAACGACGAGCTCTTAATCGATACAAAGCCCTTAAGATATACCGTGATATACTTGAACTCAAAACCCCCGTTTCAAGGGTTTTGAAACAATGTCTTCTTCCTATGAACCGTGTTCCAAGTATCTTTGAACCATGCCTTAAAATATGGCTTGGAAAGACAAAGATTGAGCCCAACAATGTTTCGAAATATTTACATTCAATCAGTCCAGATTCTATTAACCTACCTTCATTGAAAGAAAAAAATATACTAAATCAGTTCTTTTATGTCATTTTATCTGCAGATGTCGAACTGAAAATAATGTATCCACTCTTTGCAGCAGCCTCTGTGATAATGGAAGGTATTAAAAAGACACTCGATTTATATTCAACACTGAAGGTGATTAATATTAACCCATTAAATGACATTGAAAAGTTGAGAGCAGATGAATGACATCGACTGAAATAAGAAAAGGACTCATTTGCTTTCTTTTCAACTTGGTTACAGTATATACCTAACAAAATATATCAAAAATTTATTTAATATATGTTGGAGATGGGACAATCTTCTCCACCTTTTTGGAAAAAATATATTTAATAAACTACAAATATACCATTCATGGATTGTTTCTGTTGTTTCTGATGTTTTTGTTCTGATTCAAATTCTATCACTGGAAGTTTTTTTTTCTTTTTTTTCTGTTTTTTTAATGGAGAACCTTCTTCATTATCATTGATGGTAAAATAATCTTCATTTTGAATTCTGTTGCGTTTTTTATACTTAACAAGTTCCTTTTGATGAAGATCAATGTCAATTGCTTCAAGTTCTACTTGAGAGTATTTTGGTTTAAATGTGCGACCCTCGTTAACAGAAGAATATAAACAGCTAAACCTTTTAAGGTTATTATTTATGGCATCTAGATTTTCTAGCCTTTCTACAGTATCATTCAAGTCTTGAAACTGTTTAATTTTTTGATCAATTCCTTCAATCCAATTTTTTGGGTAATCTTTAATTATGAATTTCTCAATAGATTGCCATCTGTTGTTTGTTTTTCTTTCATTCCATATTATTATTTTTATTTGAGCAGGATAAGCATCTATTGCTTCATCCTCTGGAATTCCATGTTTTAACCAATGTTTGGTAAAATGAATATAATCGTATGATTCATCAAGTATAAATCCAGCATTTTCGTGTAATTCATTAGGAGTAACTACGTCTTGATAACCAACTCTATTATATAAGGTTGCTTTTTGTTGAAGAGAAAGACTAAACGGGTTTTTTACAGTTTTTATATTCTTCCCACGCTTTAACTCTATAACATCAAATACGTTGCAAAACGTTTCATCTTCATGTTCATCAATAGATGCAATTGTATTCATATCATTTTTTCCTATTGAAGTTTTTCTTGAATAATAAAATCCTGTAATGTACCGTTCTTTAGATTGAAATTTATGTTCTAAAGCTTTTGGTATACTTTCTTTTAAGATGTTAAGAAAATCTGTATTTATCAGATCGGTAGCAATACAAATTCTTTTCTTGTTTTTTCTACAAGGATCTTCATCAATAATAAGACAGGGTATCTTACATGGTTCTTGAGTTTTATCAGAAGCAAATTTCTGTTTCCAAATTACTAAAGGTTCTTTTCCATATTCTCTGCAAAATTTATCAAGAAATTTGCGTATATGTTTTATAAATTCTTCAGTATTTTCAAATTCAATCTTACAAATATTACAGCATTTTTGATTACTTTCTATTTGAATTAAAGTTTTTGTTTCTATATCTTTATGTCGACAATAATCTTCAATATTTCTTCCATTTTCATCTTCTCGATAACTTTTCCAATATTTTTGATAACTACGAATATACTCGTTTTGCATGTGACACAGTTTAGATTTAATATCATTTAGAGAAGGGCGCTTTTTTATGTTGGCTTGAATATTAGATGCAATCACTTGTAAACTTTCTCCAACAACTTGTATGTATTGAAAATTATAAGTTTTTTCTCCAACGGAATTAATGGATTCTATTTTAAATTCAGTTCCTGAATTATGTTCCGATGGACATAATGGAATCCACTTTTTTGTTTTGTAGTTATTAAGATATTGTACCATGTTAAATGCAATAGCTTTTGCTATTTCTGAGGTCAATGTAGGCAACCATGTTGACTCCAACAAAGTCAGAATATGCACTGCAATTTCTTGGGTACAACAAAACCACTTTGGCAAATTACAAAGAATTAATGGATCAAACTCCTTTGCTTCTCTAGTAATCGGATCTTCTCTATTTTTGAGACCATATTCACTAAAAAATTCCATTTCTATGGCATAGTAAATCGTGTACACTCTGCATAAGTCAACGTACATTTTTATGTGTCTTTGTAAAGGGTCGGGTACTCCTTTTTTTTGCATTTCTTTAAAAACGTCCTTTGCTACAATTTGAGCTATAGTCACATCCACATCAGGTAATACTTTAGCTTCAATTGCTTTTTCTGTTACAAAAAAATAGAAGTCCTGTAATTGGAATCTATTAGTAATCAGTTGAGTAAGATTATTGTCTGTCATCCATGGAGCAATATAAGTAATATCATCTTTCTCCAAATCAATTCGTGTGTTTTTTGTCATTATATGATGCAGAAATCTCTGCATTATTGGCGAAGAAGTACTAGGTGAGACTTCGTTATGAGCCCCCCCTGTAGTTCCCATACATCTATTTACAGACATTACTGTCTGCCGTTTATTGCTGTCTTTGTCTGGGTGAATCGTAGTTGTTAGTTGTTTTGTAAGTCTATTTTTGAAAAAAGGATCTGAAGCCATTTCTTTTCCATAACGATCTACACCAAGTTGATCTCCACGCATTTCATGGTGTATAAAATACAAATCAGACATATCTTGGTCGGTCTGAAATGCCTGAGTCGTGGAATGTGTTACATTTAATACTGTTCCTGGAACAGAAATTAGTTCTATCCAATCGAACATGAAGGATTTCCCAATTGCTCCGTCTCCAGTCAATAATACATTTGGTCTTAGGTCCCAAGAAAAGCGGTATGAACTCAGTTTACTGCCTAGAAGTTTCAATGCTAATTGAAAATTCGTTTCAATTTTAAAGAGTATATCCATTTCTGACATGATCCTTATTATCATATTTCCATATGGACTAAGACTTTCTGTTATTTGATTGTTTTCAAACCATTGATTGGCCTTATCACCTAAACCCTCAAACCATTTACGTACACTTATCACAGTGCCAGTAACATTATTTGCAGTGTTAAATACATGCCAAAATTCAAGAATTGCACTTTTTCGAAATTTTTGCCATTCTTCTACATATTGTGGAGTTCCTTGTGTATATTTTTTTGATATTTCATCCCACTTTTTTTGATTTTGTTCTGCAAGTTTCATAAATTCATTACGCTCTTTCAGTGTTTCATAAATTTGCATAGAAGAAAAAAGGATTTCCTTATTTTCACCATTAAGTTCACATTGTGCAGATCGTGCTAAATCATTCAATTCATTAACATGGTATTGTCTATTTGTTCTTGCTTCATTGAGTTGATTTTCTATTTCATTTCTTTCAACTTCATTGTCAATACCTAACTGTAGTTGCATTCGTGCTTCATTTTCTTTTTCTTTCCAAACACTAATATCTTCATTTCTTCTTGTAATAAATAATCCCAGGGCATTTGGAACTTTGAGATAAGGCAATGTCAATGGTGTAAAGAAATTATTTTTCAATCTATAGGTTCTTTCTGGTTTTGGAAAGATTCCACGAAAACTCTCTGCAGTTATGCCATCATTAACATCAAAATAAGTTCCTAGATTTGTTTGTTGTTTACATGTAGCACCATGAGATAACTCGAATGCTATTTCTGCTGTAAAAACAGAATGCGGATTCAAGATACTATCCGGATTTCGAAGAGAATGTTCATCTGAATGAAGTAAATCATCTTCTGTATTAAAATGTTCATAATCTCGAAGGTATCCTCCCCAATTTGCAGCCAAGTCATCAATTGAATAAATATTTTGATACAATAGGTGAGTATGTGATGTTTTTTTATTTTTTGTTCTTTTATTATTTGTTGTTATTAAATCTTCAAATCCTTTTGCAAAATCATATTCTTCATCATTGGAAAATATCCAAAAACGAAATCCTTTAAAATCAGTTTCATTTTGGCCACCAACAATTTCTTCAATAATTTCAACAGTTTTTGGTAGTCGTTCACCACAATAATAAGGATCCAACATTCCATACTTGTTCTTGTATTTTTTTCCCATATCATTTCTACATATAATAGCTGAAAGTGACTGGAGTATGATTTGAGAAGGACAACCATCTTTTAAATCTTTAAATTTTTTTGGATCTCTACATTTAAAATCATCCGCATCTATATGAATTACTAAATAGCTTTTTGCATCCCAGTGATTAGGAAATTGTTCAAACTGTCTAAAACAATTCCCTTGATTCGGAAAATTCATTTTCCGAAACGACAAAGTTTTTACTGTTCTTTTTTTTTACTGAGGTTTTTTTTTTCTGATGTCAATCAATGTCAACATCCACATTTTTGTAGATACTCAAAATTAGTTTGAAGTTTTTTTTTCTGAAAACAAATTCTATTTTTGGAAAGTAATTAATATCGATATATTAATTAAATTTTTAAATGAACGCGATTCAACTGTTCGGAATAATTAGATATTACAGAATGCATAACAGTTTACAAAATGAAACAGGAAAAAAAAATAAATAGGTTATTAATAGCTTATTTAGATTATGAATAACAATTTAAAGGATAGATTTGAAAATGACACTCTCTATCTTCTTATTTCTCAAAAACTTGGCAATTTAGACAAACGCGAAATAAAGAAACTTAAAAATTTGAATAAGGTTTCATTTGTTAAAAAAAACCATGAAAAAGTGAGTTCTCAACTTGAAATCAATGTCGTAGATATTCATGACAATGATTTATTTTTCTTTGTTGAAGCACATCTTAATCAAGAAACTGAATCTATAAATCCATGTCATCCAAACTTAAATGATCTGTTCAATATATCACAAACTTCACAAACAATTCAAAAATTTGAAGAAGAAATATCTTCCTATGTTATAGAATGTCTTTTAGTTGACAATCAATATAATTACAAAAAAATAAAGAAAATTGTTTTTTCAGCCAACAGAATTATTTATGAAAAAAAAGATTTGCTATGTAAACGTTGTATTTTTAGGGTGTCATGGTAAAAAAACAACGAACTATTTGAAAACACAACTACTACAGTGTATGTTGACAAACAAGACACTGTATTAAATCTAATACATTAGGTCTTTGCCTATAACAACGAATTTGTCTTTTGTAAAATCCTCACAATGCTGGCCAAATCCAAAAACTTGTTCAAATTTTCCACAATCATATGGTCTGATCGGTCGTATTATCAGAGAATGCAAGATGTTTGGATGGTTGCAGTATTCAATTTCATATTGTTTGTTATCAAAAAAATCATATAATGTAAGAACTGCATGTTCCCATTCTACACCGGATATAGTATTTAGGCGGGTGATTTTTGCTCCTGTGCTAGGAATACTAATTACCACTGTAAGTTCAGTGCATTAATAATATAATAACCTTCAGTTACTGGTTTGGTGCAATGATCTGAATCATTGTTTTGTGAGGACTTCAACTGTAATTCTGAAACCATTTTTAATCAACAAAAATGGACTAGAATAACCTGAAAACATGTTGAGAAAGTAGTTAGCAGCAACGGGTAACCAGTTCAAATAATGCCTTTTCAATGAATGCCTTTAACCCTAAAAAAAATATATTGGGATAAAACAACTATTATTTGTTTATCTTTTAGATACACAGATATATTTAGATGATTGGTTAATAGAAAATAAAAGTAAAAAAAATGCGAAAAAAATCAACAGATTTTGTTAAATTTGGAGAACTTTATCATGTTTTAAGGCAAAGAGAATCATCATTTTATTATTGTTGGTTTTGTCTTTGGATTATATTTATATTATTTATACTGTTTGCATTCACAATTTTAATTGCATTCACAAATCCAAGTAAAATTAAAAAAAGTAATCATCATATTGATAATAATGGAGAAGAAGAAGCAACACAATTTATCCACTTTAAAATCGATGAGAATTTGAAATGGATAGAAGACAATTTACTTTATATCGGAAAGCGGTATGATTGGCAAAAAAGAAAAACAGTAGAAGGCTATGTATGTCTTACTTATAATAGAGAAGTCCCAACTAGTGAAATTGAAGAAGAAAAAAAACTAAAAAAGAAATCACATGGTAGTGAACCATGTAGTAATCCTTTTGGATCTGGAGCACGTTGGAAAACAAATGAAAACTTTGTAATTGATGCAAAAAATAATCAAGGATTAAGTAAAGAATATTTTTTCGATATGAATTGGATCTCAATGTGTGAATGGGATTCTAAATTAACTTTTAATATCTTTGGTAAGCTTGATAATACTTCTATAGCAGATGGACCTGATACTAATATGCCAGATGGAAAAAATGAAATTCAATTTGGAATAATCGATGAAGGAGGTGTAATTGCTCTAACAATAATATGGGGAATATTTAATGGTCCTATTCAAGAAAGAGAAATTGTGGAAGCAGATATTTTATATAATCTTTTATTTGAATGGGGAAATGCAAGTATTGATCCAAATGTAATAGATGGACAAAATATAGCTGTACATGAACTTGGACATTACATTGGATTTGGACATGTTTCTAATCGTGATGCAACAATGTTTCCTAGTGCTTCTCTTGGTGAAACAAAAAAAAGAAGTCTTTTAGATTGCGAAATTGAAGGTTTATGTATTCATTATGGAGAAAGTGGAACCTGCCCAGGTCATAACTCGACAGGCACGATTCCTCCTAGATTCAAAAATTCAACAAAAAAGAATCTTGACATTTCTTTTTTAAAGATTTATTTTCTTGTATTTCTTTTAATAATAATTACATAGATCAAATACTGTCTTTTATGAGAAAAATTCCGGGTCGCAACAGAAAAATGACATAAACAGTGATTCATCCTTTATCTTTTTTAAAAATGCAATGTTTTAATTCGGAAAAATTATAAATCTTTATTTTATTTGTAACTTTTTGACTTTCTTTGATTATATTTAAGTTTCTGTGAGAAGTGCTTTTATTAACTCACCAAAAGTACTCTTTAGGTCGATAGTTATTGTGTTTTCTTGTGGGTTGTGACCAAATATTGTACAGTTTTGTAAATCTTCCAACTTTCCCATACTATGATATCTAATTGTGTCTTGTTCAGTTATTGTAATAATAAATGAATGCATTCCGCACATATTATACAAGTTTTTTGCTTGTTTAAATAAAGTTTTTCGTCTTTTTGACATGGTTGTTCTTCTTGATGTGTAATTTTCAATATATTTTGTACAATCCCTGTTCAGACGTCCTTTTCCTTTTCCTTTTCCTTCAATAAGTCTTGTAGTTTTTTTTCTCTTTGAAGATTTAGAAAACCCTATTAAATTCTTCATTATTATTTACAGAAAAAACGTACTTCCTTCGAAACAAATGCTTATACTGCAGACTTTTTCCGAAAAAAATATTTTTTTAACTTAAATTTATGTGAATTTCATTAGTTATTGTAAAACATAAAATTAATTTGAATTCTTTATTTATTTGTATTTTTAAAGTGTTGTTTTTTTTCTTTTAAATTTTATGAAAATGCTAAATTTAGAATTCTTTGAACTAGTTTTCTTATTTTGAAGAGCATGTCAAATCCTGTTGCCATTTATAATCCAGAAGGCTACACGGATGTGAACCTTTTTCAACATACTTCTTCATTTTCACTAAATCCTTATGGTACAAATACTGATATGATTAATTCGAGAACAGTGTCAAATAAAAACGAAATAGACAAAGAAGTTTTGTTTATGAAGACAGAAGAACAATCGATAGAAAATTGGAAAGAATCTTTTTTTTCATCCTCTCAACAAGAACCTGATTCATCTCAGTTTATTACTATGGAACCACCATTAGAAAAATTGGAAATCGACGATACAGAATTTAATGAAAATGCAGAGCTAAATTTTGATAAAAAAACAGAAGAAAAAGAAATCGAGCCTCTACCACCTATAAAAATTCAAACTGAAAATCAACAAAAACCCGTTGAATTACAATCAAAAGAACAGAAGCCTAAAAAAACCAAAAAATTCACTCTAAAAGGGTTAAAAAAAGTAAGAAATAAAAAGAAAAGAGAAAGAAAAATAAAAATAAAAGATCAACAAGAAATTCAAAATAAACCTGAATTATCATCAAAGAAAAAACCTTCCTTGTTAAAAATAAAAGATCAACAAGAAACTAAAATTCAAAATAAACCTGAATTATCATCAAAGAAAAAACCTGCCTTGTTAAAAAAGTTAAAACCAAAATTACTGAAAAAAGACATCGACCTCACCAAAGATAAATCAGATGTTATTGTAAAAGAAAAGGTTTGGAAAGTAGAAGACTTTGTTAATATTGAAGCAGAAGTTAGCGATGACGACACTGATAAAGGAAATGTATCTGAATATTCCTCAGATTCATTAATTGCAAGCAGTGATTCTGAACAATTTGGAGAAAATATGGAAGATCATTTTACCATGACAAATTATAGACAAATAAACAATTTATTAGAAGAAGAAAAGGAAAAAAAAGAAGAAGAACAACTCAAAAATAGACAAGTAGATTTAAATTCTGCAAGAAAACGAAAAAAAATTGATCAAGTAAAAAATACTAAAGAATATTCTAACAAAAAAATCAAACAAAATAAAGCGACTGAAACTGATTTTCAAACAAATGTTATCAAAGATCATCAACTTGTTACAGTAAAACAGGAAGGAAAAAAACTTTTAAAACCAAAACCAAAACAGGAATTAATTTCTCCGATTTTAGTAGATGAAGAAGAAACAAACATTTCTAATGGACAAAATATTGATAAAGATCAAACAAAAGATAAAGATCAAACAAAAGCATTGATAGAAAAAACAAAAGATCCAAAGAATCAATGGAAACAATACTTAGATCTTTATCGGTTATGTCAAGAAGAATTGACAAAAAACGGGAAAGAGATTTTCAAAAATGAAATACCACTCGATGAAACTGATTTTGAAAATACAGTCAAAGTAATTCTGACAATTGCAGAAAAAATATTCATCCCAAATCTTAAGGCAATACAATTTGAGATGGTTGAATCGGAATCTCAAGTTGACCAGAGTAGTTATATTCTGGATAAAAGAAAACCATTTGATGAATGGAATAAACAATTTGATCTTCTGAAAGATCAAATGCTCAATGAAGCTTCCGAACATAAAAATAAAGCTGCCGAAGAAAATGCAGCAGTTGGTTACCCAATTACTCATATATTGTATTATATAGAAAGTTTATGTATGTTCGAATTTGATCAACAAGTTGAAATTACCGAAAGTGATAGATATTTATGTTCCTATACTGGGAGAACACTTGTAAAAGGAGAAAGTGTTTTTTTGATGAAAATTTGGAGTTTTACAGAAAAAGATTGCCAACCAGGATATTTTTACATTTCTAAACATCCTAAAAATGCTTTTTTATATGTCACAGCCTTATACATTTATATTAACTACCGTTGGCAAAGAAACAAATTTGCAGCACAAATTATTCGTTGGCGTGATGAATTCAATAAGTTTGGACCATCAACAGCACCGCATATATTTCTTAAACGATTTATGAAGGCTGAAACAAAACAATTCATAAAAAAAATGATTACAGAATATGCAGAATTTAAGTTTATTGTTAATGAATATATCAACAAATCATAGTAATTTTTGTTGAATAAACAGTTTCCCTACACCCTTTCACCCCTTTATCATTATTTATTAATACCATTTTTCATATTGTTCTTCTTTTAAGAAAAATCTGTTTTTCATAACCAAGTTAAGCATAAGTGCGATAGCATGGTCATCAAATCCATGACCCATTTTTCCTCCATAAGATTCAGTGGGTGCTTTATGAACGTCATTTGAAGGTTTCATAATTCGTGTATAATTTAGTAATTGATCAATAATTTCTTTTATCATAGATTCTGCATCATTATCAGTGCCTATACATACAAAATCTTGATGAAGATAGACAGATTTATCCATTAGTTTATATCTCAGTTGAAGGGCCATCACTTTTTTAAATTCCCTATTAACTCTGACACCAGCACGATTGTCGTCCTCTCTCATTATACAAATACCTTGAATATTACTTCTGTATAACTCTTGTTCTAAATGTATTCCTTCAAAAGCCAAATTACTTTCTGGTATAAAAATTATATGAGCAGAGGTCAATCCATCTATTTTTTTAACAGCTTGTATATGATGAATTAAAAGAGCCGTTGAATTCAATGGAGCTGCAAAAAAATCAAATTAATAATTAATAAAATAATAAGGAAAAACGTGTATAAGAAGTGATAAAAGTAAGATGTGATATAAGAATTGAGAAACCTCGATATTGCGAAGACTCTGCACCAACAATCTAAGAAAATGAACGATATAATCTATAGAATATGTTTTAAAAACGACTTAGATGAATATACTGAACTGGCACTTGAAAGAATAAAAGCGGAGAATAATCAAGAAATAAGTGATCTAGTGGATAATGAAATAGATAAAAAGTTATTTAATCAGATTACTAAACGGATAATCATATTATTTGTGTTAAATATTGATAAAACATTTCAAGATTTGATATTTGAAAAAGAAAACAATTCTTTTAAAGTAATACCAGATGCTAAAGAATTATTTTTAATAGGTCTTTCAAAACTATGTACAAGATATTCTGAAGAAAAAATAAATGAAATTTTTTTCATAGCAGCAATAGAAATATTGTATAATGATATAATAAAACAATGTAATTCATAATAATATAATAATAAAAAAAAAAATCCTTACCACTAATTTGTCATTGACATAGATACAACTTGTAATTGCATATTTTGAGTGGTCGCCACCAGCCGCAGGATCAACTGAAACAAAGACATGTCTTATCTCTTGATTACTTTTGTATATTTGTTGGATAATATATAACACTGATTGTTTTTCAAATGCAGGTTTTGTATATAAATTCGTTTGTACTCCTTTCATTTCACGAAGGAAAATATCCGGTTGATCTTTCATCATTAATTCAATATCTTTATGTCGTTTCCCATCATACCAATATGGTAATTCTCCCATCTTATGTTGACAAATTAAATCTTTACCAAGATGTTTACAACGAGAACAAACCAATTCAATTCTGATTACTTTGAAAATTAGATTTCCACTGATATCACAAGTTTCTATTAATTTACCTACAAAATTTGTATCTCCTTCATCACCCAATGTGGTAATTCCTATAAATGCAGAACCAGTTGCTAACGTAGGTGCTACAACTCTATAAAACACTTGATTATTCATATGCGCAAATTCTTCACAAATCGCCAAATGTTGATTATGGCCAGAACCTCGCGTGGTGTAGAGAATACTAATCGATGCATTTAAACTCAGTAAGGAATGAGTGCAAACGATTGTAATATTAGTAGCACGAAAGGATCGAGGCAAAATCCCAACGGCCACTTCTGGCAGAAACCATCCTTATTCAGGGGTCTCGCTCTAAATCTTGACAAACCGGTAAAGGAATCCATGTTACTATTACTACTACTATTATTTACTTAAAATTATACTAGATACGGTTTTTGGAAATACCTATTTGTCCAACCCAATTCCCATCCCATTTTGATTGAGAGGAATAACTTGTTTGATGTAGAAAATAAAAATAAATAATGAAAACAAAAGACCGCAAAAAATTTCTATTAAGTTTGTTTAAAATGTATAGATTTCAAGCTGTATCTAAGTTCACGCCAAAGAATCAATAAATCCAGACAACGAAAGACTGTTAAAAGAATACCAATAAAAGATATTCAAACTATTTATTACGAAATATAAAATATATTTCCCACAATGACACACAAACAAGCAAGGTCGGTGTTATGAGTTGTTCCGCAATCTTTTTATTGTCTAATTACAAGTCTTCTCTGGATTTGATACGTTTGATCAAATTCGTTGTAGTGAACGAATTTTCGTAATTCAATCGAATAAATCTTTCAGGGGGTACCTCTTTATACATAAAAGCGTATTTCTAGAAACAATGTAAAAAACGATACAGGTAGAGTTTAACCTCATCTTCTTCTGGCGAGTGTGCGTGTGCTACTAAATGCAGATTAAATTCCAGTAAAAATTCGCGTGTGACAATTAAAGGAGCATCAGTGATCGTTTCATCCACGTACTTACAAGCACTCACAAGTTCCATTCTTTCTGTGTTCATGAAAAAATATATTTTCCAAAAAAAACACCTGCCATGGACATAATAGGTAATCTCTTGTAGGTTTGACACACAGAATCCGAATGAATCCCTACCTAGAAACCTGTTATAGTCTTATTTCAATAAAAAATTAACCACAAGTAGCATAGGGTCTGCAATTAAACGCACACGCTTCAAAAATCGAATATGACCCTGAAGTACTTTAAGAAGAGTAAACATCTCCGCAGTACGACGTGAAAGAGATCAGCAACCATATCAACATAAACACGCGTAACCTTTTCCCCATTTATATATCTAGTTTGAACTAGTTCACTCTTGGAAGGAGGAGGATTAGGACCTGGTATTCCCTAAAAATATTATTTTTTTTTACACAAAAAGAACCGATCCAAGCAAAAAATTCATTTTAGACCAAAACGAATGATTATGTAGATGCTAAATAGAAAATGCTATTTTCTATTTATATAAACGGTTCAGATAATGTGTGTTCAAATAACCCATTCCAATAACGGTACAGAGACTTTTTCAAAAACATAAAATCCAATTTGGCTTTCTTAATGCATCCCTTCTCTCTGTCTAGTTCTAACTTTTGGCTTCAAATCTCTGCTTTAGGAGGATGGACAACAGAAATAGTTGAAACTTTGACTGCTTGGTTATCATTTAGTCTGCAAAGGGTCCCTCAGTTACACGCAGAAACAAGACTAGAAGGAAAAATGATTATTTTGGAAAATGAAGAAAATGGAGAAAAGTGCAACGTCGGTGATTCTGGAGACTGAAGAGAAGGGTGTTGACAATGATAGTAATATAACACCGAAGTGCGACGAGTTCTCCGTCAGAGGCGCTAACTACTACACAACCTCTTCTCCCGTTGTCATCAAGGAACCGGTCGAAGTGAGCTGTGATCTTCACTTCTTGATCGAGCTCACGAAAGGGCTGGGCTGGTTGTGTTTCGAACCACCTTGAAGAAGATGATCGCTGATGCCCCACAAGACAGACCTCGGCAAGAAGCAGAGGACTTAATGAAAAACTCAATTATCGCACTGGTTGAGAGACAAGATATCCACAGAGGTCAAGGGTTGATGAAGTTTATGATTCAACAACTATTTGCAGACTTAGTCCGCGACCGTGGATTTGAGCAAAATACAGGCAAAGGTCAAACCTTGATCGAGCTCTTCGACTTGATTTGTGGCACAAACACAGGAGGCACAGACTTCAACACGAGACATAAAAGCATCTTAGGTTGTATTCTCAAGATAATAAATTTTCTCTGAATCCCTAATCCTCTACTTTTTTTTTAATTTCAAAGATTCAAATAATTTTAACTTAGTTAAATCCAAAGAACCAATAAATATATACCAACGAATGATTGACAAACTGTTCAGATAACGTGTGTTCAAATAACCCATTCCAATAACGGTACAGAGACTTTTCAAAAATCATAAAATCAAATTTGGCTTTGTTGATGCATCTCTTCTCGCTATCTAGTTCTAACTTTTGGCTTCAAATCTCTGTTTTAGGAGGATGGACAATAGAATGCCTATCAGTGGCAAAACAACCGTTAGCTAGGCGCCTACCTGCTTTGTTGAGCTATGGAATTTTCCTTTTGAAAAACTGCAACGACTGGAATGGCCTGAACGACTGGAATGACCTGAACGACTGGAATGGCCTGAACGACTGGAATGGCCTGAACGACCTGAATGACCTTAATGACCCCAACCAGATGATGATAGAAGTCAAAAAAGAAGTGGAAGAATTGACTGGAAAAGTCTCAAAGGTGGAAGAATTGACTGGAAGAGTCTTGAAGGCAAAAAAGCATATTCTCGATGATGAACCCATTTTGGAACCCTTTCTGATGATGATCGAATCAATCATCAATCAAATTAGATTGTTGGTTTTGCTTTGAATTACCATTGGAAACACTGCTGCTAACGCGGGTGTAGACTTGGAAGACTGCGGGCAAACCCATTCTACCTACAATATTAATTTGTACATTCGAGAGTGATTAAGCCTACAGACTAGAGGACTTTTCTTTTTTGTGTGCCGGGCAGATCGACTGAACTTCTGGTGGACTGTGGAGATCGACTGAACTTCGAGGCGAGAGGTTGAAAGATATCAGAAGAGGCTGAAATTGCACTCGAAAACGCAGTCCCTTCCAGCTTCATCCCTTTACTGTCTCGCTGTCAGACATTTGAAATTCAACTAGAACTCTTTCACTACCTCAGCAATCCTTCAAGGTTCCACTTCTCACTTAATTAATACCCAAAATGTATAATGAGTTGAACACATTGTTTTGAATGAATTTATATGTTAGCTTTTTAAGCTTCTTATTAAATAAAATGATATGTTAGCTGATATGTTAGCTTTTCAGGCTTTTGATTGATGTGCTTGTCAGTCCATTTCTTTGGAATCCTCAAAGAACCGTCCACCAAGCTGCGAAAGAAACGATAGAGTCGCATTGAGTTTTGGAAGGTATTTCCGTCACATCCCTGCGCTTGACTTTCGGAATTGACCCTGAGCGTTGCCACCAATTGTGTTCTCACCCAAGGCCACCAAGCATCTTGACAATGCGAAAGACACCCTGCAACATAGGGATTTGATCGAATCATCTCAACAAGAAAGTTTAGCATATCTGAGTTGTGA
>SDBV01004034.1_pt1 | contig 21283 bp, 17 predicted proteins | sample 2277081 | NCBI WGS metagenome assembly SDBV01 (sample SAMN10402039, study PRJNA504765) | marine sediment metagenome | isolation source: marine sediment core GS10_PC15, 223 cmbsf | place: Arctic Ocean: Southern Knipovich Ridge | collected 2010 | reverse complement strand
GTCAGGTGGTAGGTCGGCTCGGTCGTCACCGGGTCGAAGTCGAGCGAGGCGTTTTCCATCCCGGGTGTGGCGTGGGCAAACGCCTTGAGGTCGCTGAAGTGGGTCGTCGCCACCGTCGTCGTTCCCACCTCGAGGAAGTGCATCAGTATCGCCAGCGCCAGTGCCGATCCCTGGGTGGGGTCGGTGCTCGTGCCGAGTTCGTCGAGCAGCACCAGACTCCTTGGCGTGGCACCGTCAATGATCCGGGTGATGTTGCCGATGTGCCAGCTGAAGGTCGACAGTGTTTGCTCGATGCTCTGTTCGTCGCCGATGTCGACGAAAATGCCGTCGAACACCGGCAGGCGGGTCTCTGGCGACGCCGGAATCGGCAGGCCGGCCTGGGCCATCAGTGAGAGCAGGCCGATCGTCTTCAGGGCGACCGTCTTGCCGCCGGTGTTGGGGCCGGTGATGACGAGGACGGTGAAGTCCCGACCGATCTCAACCGAGAGCGGCACTGCCTTGTCGCCGAGCAGCGGGTGCCGAGCCTCGACCAGCCGCAGTCCGCCGGACGGTTGCGGCGAGGCGTCGTCTGAGGCGACCACGGTGGGTTCGTTGCCGCGGATGCTGCGGGCGTACCTCGCCTTGGCCTGGGCAAGGTCGATCTCGGCGGCGGCCTCGATGTTGGCGGCGATTTCCGCTGAGTGTTCGCCGACTTGCTCGCTGAGGGCGCGGAGGATGCGTTCCACCTGGCGCTGCTCGTCGGCGATTAGCTCGCGGAGTTCGTTCCCGGCTTCGACCGTCGTCCAAGGCTCAATGAAGATCGTGGCACCGGTGTTGGAGACGTCGTGGACGATGCCGCGGATGTCCTTCCGGGATTCCGTCTTGACGGGGATGACGTAGCGACCCTCGCGCTCGGTGACGAGTGGTTCCTGGGTTATCCGTCGTCCCCGGGGTGACTTGATGATCTGGTCGAGCCGGTCGAGCAGCCTTCGCCGGGCATCGCGTAGTTGCCCCCTGACCGCCTTCAGTTCCGGCGATGCTGAATCGAGCACCTCACCCTCTGGCGACAGACACCGGGCGATGCGGTTCTCCAGCGGCTTCAGCGGCACCAGGCGGCCGGCCACCTCGGCGAGCAGGGGATAGTCGGCTGTGCGGCGGGCGAGGTTGCCGTGGAGGCGGCGGACGGACGCCAGGGTAGTGCCGGTGGCGACGAGCACCGCTGGGTCCATCACCATGCCACGGGCGGCCATGGCGGCCTCTTCGCGGGTGTCGGCGACATCGCCGACGGTCACCCCCGGTTCCAGTCTGGCGAGCTCGCGGGCCTCGGCGGACTGGTGCAGCCGGTGGTTGATTTGGAGGTGGTCAGTCAGGCACGGCAGGCCGAGGGCGAGTTCCTCGCTGGCCGGGAACGAGGTGAAGGCGGCAAGCGTCTCCCGGACACGGTGGAACTCGAGCATTTCGAGGGTCTTCTTGTCCAAGGTGGCGGCCTCCGCGTCTTTCGCGCTACATTGTACCACTTTGAGGCCGAACCGGGGACAATGACACAGAGTGGACGGGCGGATTGACTATGCCGATGCGGGCGGATTGACCGTGGCGGCAGGCCGGGCTATAATTCAACCTACCCGGTGCCGCCGGCGGAGCCCAGATTGGGCAGTCGGCGCGCGGCGGAGCGCATGGGCCGTTAGCTCAGTTGGCAGAGCGCCTGACTTTTAATCAGGGTGTCGCAGGTTCGAGCCCTGCACGGCCTACCACGCCTGGCAAGCCGCCCCTGCCGAGGGGTTTCTGTATGAATCAGGGTGTCAAAACACTAGGTCTACCGACACCCTGATTCTAGTCTCTTCTTGTCCAAACAGCAAGGTGGTTGCCCAATCCGACGTTGTCAATTGCCCTGTACGATTGTCAACTTACTCGTACGTTGCAGCAAACTGCTTGACCTAACCGAGGCGTCATAATGCAGGATAATCCTTACTCCAGGGCGGTGATCGGTGCCGGTTCAAGCACGGCGCTGGCTCTGGTCTGGGGCGTCTATTTCAGCAATTGCCGACAGGGGGCTGACTAGCATGGGGATAATTGCCGGCAGAGGCCGGCAGCGCCTCGTCGACCTGCAGTACCACCGATTGGTCGTGCTCCGCGAGTCTCTGGACGACTACATGGACGGCAAAGTAAGCGCGGCTCGTCTGGTCGATCGAGCTGAAAAGTTGCTGCTTTGCGGACTGCCAGGCACTCAACCACCAAGGCGCAAGACGGTGAAGTGAAGGGATGACTGATGGGACTACCCGCGAGACTAGGCGTAGGACTCGGACGTATGAGAGGAACTGCCTATACTTCCACTTAATAGGGTCTGGCCTCTCTCTCTGCCTATTATCGCCCTGGTATAGGGGCTAGTGTTGCGGGTTGTAGGTGCTGGTGCGGTAGACCTTCGCTCCATTGCTACCCCAGAGGAGGACCCGGTGCTTCCTGAACCCTTTTCCGTAAGTATGTATATTATGACGGCCATTGCTCCGACGACGACGACGACGCCCACAGCCCTTCGAACCCTTCTCGTAAGTACGTATACTATACCTTCCGTTCGTCGCCGTCGTCGTCGTTACTATCCCGGCGGCACTCTGTTGGGGATGGTGCACTTCGTCGGCCTACCGCGGCCCGCCGCCTTCCGCCCCTTTCCGTAAATATGTATATTATGGCTACCGTTGTTGTTGCTGCTGTTGTTGCACTTCACAGCGGTAGCTCCCGGTTGGTGATGATATACCTGGTTGGTCTGCCTGCCGCAGTCCGCCGCCCTCGGAACCTTTCCCGTAAGTATGTATAATATGGTCGCCGGTCTCACCACCACCACCGCAATACTTCACCGTGGTAACTCCCTGTATTGTTGTCCTTCGTTCACTGCTGCGGCGGCGCATGTCGTGGCTGGGGATGGATGATGACCATCTCCGGCGGAGCGAACGGAGCAGAGGAGGACAGAGTAGTGTCGAGAGCTAGGCACGTGATTGAGAATCCTGGAGAGCCACGGAGGAATCGAAACTCCAGTCTGCAGACCGGTAGTAGGTCCAGTGCACTCAGATTGGTGACCGAATTGTCCGTGACCAAGCTCGCGGAGTTGAGCGGCTTCAGTAAGTCCTACATCTCACAAGTTAGGCATGGCAAGTGCCCGCCGTCACAAAGACTGTTGGACGCGCTGGCGGAACACGGTCGTCCAGGAAGGGTCGAGGTTGACTACTTGGAACGGTTCCTGCAGTCCCGGGAGGCGATCGGTGTCAGTCCCAGCACACTTCGATACTACTGGGACAGGCTTGGTAAGTTTGTCTCAAATGTGCAGTATCAGACGGCTTCACGCCAGGACATTGACCGATACCTGAATACGATTCCGCCAAACGAGAACGGACTGGGCAGCCGTCACGCCTCGTATAGGGCGATCCGGGTCTTCTACCGATGGCTGAGTACATAGTACGGTCTTGGCAATCCGGTTGAAGGGATGACCGCCCCGATACTTGGGAAACTCATCATGCCCAGTCTTGATAGAGAGCAGGTTCTCTACTTGATCAAGCAAGTTCCCACGGTGAGAGACAGGGCCATCATCTCGCTCTTCGCGGAAAGTGGCTTGAGACTGGTTGAGCTGGCCAACATCCGACCCGAGCACATCGACTGGTCTACCGGGACTCTTCGCGTGCTGGGCAAGGGCAGGCGGGAATCCTATGCCCCTTTCGGTGAAGTGTCCAGGCGGTATCTCCAAGAGTGGTTTGCCCGGTACGAATCCGGCGGCGGCAACATATGGGGAATGAGCTCGTCGGGCATCGCGTCGATGCTCAGGAAGCTCAAGGAGGCCACGGGTTTACCCTGCAACCCTCACACATTCAGACGGACGTTCGCCTGTCTGCTGAGGAAAGCGGGAGTGGACGTGATGACCATCAAGGATCTGGGCAGGTGGGAATCTCTTGAGATGGTGCAGCGGTACACACGATCGGTGAGCTTTCAGGACAGCATGAGGTTCTACAAAGCGCCGCTCTCCTAGCGTGACCCGCCCTCGAACTCCGGTACGAGTAGGATGTTGGATTGGGCCTGACTGGAAGAGGGCATATCTTGGCTAGTTTCTGTGTCGAGGCGTCTGCACAAGGAATCAGTCGCCTTCCCACTTTCGGCGGAACATGCTATTCTAGGCCTGCAAGCAGAATGTCGAGATCGCCGTACTCCGATAGTGGGAGGGATGGTCATGACAACAGTATTCGGTGCGGCAGGAGACGATCTCAGCGCAGGGCTCTTCGAGCCAGACTTCAGGAAGCGCTGGAGGGCCAAGCGGCGCTCCTCGCTCCGGGCTGATACCAGATAGTCTACGGCAATTCGTTCGGACGAAGGCCACCGGGCGGCTTCTCAGGTTCAGGTATGTTTGAGATTGGCGAGCTAGGCTACTTGCACAACGGGGAGTATGCCCCTCTACCATCGTGGGGTAATTCACTGCTTCGGCTAGGCCAACATATTGGTCAGACTGGCGGATCAGACAATTGCTCAGTGGTTTGTCTGGTGCTTCCAACACGCGCCTTCGGCGCCGCCCTGTTGAGCTTCGGTGTTGTTTTGGGTAGACTCGCTGCGACACGTGGCGACGACGAGACATCGAAGGAGCACGTTGAGCACTTGAGCAATCTAAGGATGGGCGACTCGGTCACCATTCTAGATGGAGCCAGGCGAACAAAGGGTGAATTCCGGGGAATCAAGACTTCCGCGAACGGTGCGGCCATGATCTGCGTACGTCAACCGGTCGCAAAAGGAGGGGGGCTCACCAGATGGTTCATACCTGAATACTGTGCCGTGAGCCGACTGCCTTCAGGAGGTATCTTGCTCGTCCCTGGCCAAGCTCCTGCCGAGAACCTCATTCCAAACCCGACGTTTGTCAGCAGGTTCCTCCCTGAGGAACGCCTGCTACCGTTCGCCACGAGGTCTGTGATGGAATGCCTGGTGATAGGGAACCTCAACGTCCTGCGAAGCGAAACGACGGACACCGTGTTTGCGTCATACTGTGAGCCCGACGGAACGCGAGGGGCAGGTGAGCCTCAGCAACTCCGCAGGGAGACCGAATCCGAAGGCGCCTGGGCGGAGGGGAAACTGCACGACATTCTGAGAACGCGTAGATTTCTTGGAGAGAATAGGACATACAGGGCAGATGTTCTGGCAGCGCAAGCCCGAACCACGCCAGATAGAGTAGCCGACGCGGAAGACGCGGTTGTCGTGTTCGACGGCGCCATGGCGTTTCTCAAATGGAGTAGCTACTGTTCACCGGCCTGCAAGATCGTTCTTCTGGATCGCACCGAGCCCCGCTTTGATGATGCTGTGCAGCAGATCAATGCGAAGTACGTGATGCGGACCGGAGACGCGGCCGATCTGATGATCAGACCACTTGCCGCGGGCATAGAAACGGTCGCCTACCGGGAAGGTCCTTCATGAAGGCTGTGTCGATATCCATGGCCGAAGAGATATATGCCTGTGCCACTTCGCTGACGATATACCGCAGGGAGGTTGAGCACAAGCTCTTTGGCGAGTACTGTTTTGAACTGGGAAAGCTCATTCGCTCTCTCGGCGATGCAGCTGAGGACGCTTATTGGGAAGCATTCCTGCGACCGCTCAGACGCTACCGCTTCGAATCGAGTGCCGCCCCTCTGCCCTTCAGTCATCACTACCTGCGTGGCCCCCTATTGACTGAGAGATTGCGGGACCATCTCACCGGTTGCGAGAGAATCTTCGCCGAATTCTCCGCCCAAGCTCGACACGTATTCGACCTATTCTCTGAGCTGGCATCGTCACATGACAACCCTCTACTTATCCCGATCATGGATGTGGCTGATGGCGGCAAGTATGGCGACTGCGCGATACTGACAGTTAGGCCAGGGCTTGTTGGTCATGTAGAGAGCGTGACGAGGGCCAATCCTCGATTGCGCGGAGTGAGAACCGTCGGTGTGTCCCAGTTACGGGACGAGCCATGCCGTGGGAGGCTGATTGTGTTGGGCCCAGCGTGCTGGTTCCCTGAACACGTCTTCACCGCGCCGCGCGCTCGAGAGATCGACATCATTAGGTATGCTTGGCTTCCTGACCAGTGGAGATCTGAGGCACTGTTCCTTGGTGGATCTGAAGGCGAAGTGTGGAGCGCCAGCAGCCGCGTGGCAGAGATGCTGTCAGCCGGCTCAGGCCCGGACAGACAGGTCGGCGCACCGGTGTTCGTGCTGGATTCCGAAGAGGTCATGCCAAGGATTGACTGGGAGAGCATCAAGCGGCGTGCAGATCTACGGCAACACGGAGTTCAGTCGGATAACGGCGACGTGGAACACACTGAGGCCTTTCTCCTAATGTTGGAAGGCGACATGGCAGTGCTCCTTGACTCAAGCGAAGGCGCCCGAACCACGATCATCGACATTGACCAAGAGATTGGGGCCCTGGTGAGGAGGAGTCCGGTTGCCGACGTAGAGCCGGAGATGTTCGTATTGCTGCGTACCGAGGGTGGCGGCGAGTATATCGTAGAAGCGGCGAACAAGATCCTTGGTGAGGAAGCCGCTCATGCCAGAGGGGTGCAGGCACACTGGAAAGCGCTGCTCAAGCAAGACGTGGCGCGTTCCTCTCCCAGGGACGTGGTGGCCGAACTGCGGAGACATGGCTCCACCAGGGCAAATGAGACGAATCTCCGAAACTGGATGTCCTATCGAAGCATCAGGACAGATGATCGCCGCGATTTTGAAGCCATCATGCATCTGGTGGGTCTGTCTGATAGTGCTGACGACTACTGGGCAACAATGACGCAGATCGACAGTGCACATAGAATGGCAGGGCAGCTGATACGGAGGCTACTGCTGAGAGAGGTCCGAGCCCTCAATACTCAGGATCTTGTTACGCGAGGCAGAGCGGATTTTGAGCTACCCGAAGCGGGCGCTGGCAGTCTGACGGCTTTCCGAGTGAGATACATCCCCACCGAGTCTGTTGTTGTTCCCGTGCACCGGCTCGGGAAGGTATTCGACCTGGAGATTGAATGATGGCCACGATGATGCCGTCAACCGTCCATTCGGATACCCGTAGCCGGGGCGAACGCGAAACGTTCAGGCGGCTAAGGGATGATCCCGAAACTCGGGACTGGATCGTGCTCCACTCCCTTGATGTGGCCGATCATATCAAGACTATTGCAACCGAGATCGACTTTGTTGTCATTGTACCTTCAAGAGGTGTGCTGTGCCTCGAAGTAAAGGGGTGCAGTTCGGTCAGACGCCACCAAGGGAAGTGGTTCTATGGTGATGATCCCAAGCCCGACCCACGCGGTCCGTTCAAGCAGGCGGCGACGGGAATGCACGCCATCCGGCAATCACTGGCTAGCGCTCGACCAGATTTGTCTTCGGTACCGTTCTGGTCGGCCGTCCTCTTCCCGTACGTTGACTTCTCGGTCCGTTCAGATGAGTGGCACAGCTGGCAGGTCGTGGGTGCCGGGCTGTTCCGGAGCAGGCCAATCAGCCAGATTCTCTCCTCGATCCTGGCGGAGGCTCGGCAGTTTCTTGCGGGACGCATGAGCACCGCTTGGTTCAATCCTGGTTCTGGTGAGCCAAGTGCCGACCAGTGTCGCGCCATTGCGAGTGTTCTTCGCCCCGAGTTCGAGTTCTTTGAAAGCCCTGGATCACGGGCTACGGGACTGCAGGAAGAACTGAAGCACTATACTTCGGAGCAGTTCGAGGCGTTGGATGCCATGGATGAAAACCAGCGTGTCGTGTTCACGGGACCCGCCGGGACGGGCAAGACGTTCTTGGCATTGGAGGCAGCTCGTCGTGGAGTTGCCTCAGGGCGGCGAGTATTGCTGGTCTGCTACAATCGGTTGCTTGGCAAGTGGCTTCAGGAGCAGACAGAGGATTTGACCCCGAGCGTCGTTTGCCGTACTCTGCACGGTCACATGAGAGCCATTGTTGGTCCTCAGCGGCTCGTCAGAAACCCTACCCAGGAGTACTGGGAGAAGGATCTCCCCGAACTCGCTTCCATACAACTACTTGACGAAGATCCAGACAAGAACACTTTCGATGAGATTATCGTTGATGAAGGGCAGGACATTCTGGAGAACAGCTACCTGGACTTCCTTGACTTGAGCCTCCGAGGAGGACTGGCGTCAGGGCGATGGCGTATCTTCGGTGATTTCGAGAAGCAAGCGATATTCAGTTCCCGAGCCGTGAAAGCAGGCAAAGTGATCGGGGAGCGCAGCGGGAACGTACCGTTCTTCTCCTTGCGCTGCAACTGCCGGAACACCCCCAGAGTCGTTGAACTCGTTCATCTCCTCGGTGGGCTGCAGCCGCCCTATCGCAGGGTGCTCCGTCAGGATGATGGTGTGGAGCCCACTATCCGCTACTACGCCACTCAGGCCGAGCAGCTGGAGCTGCTGGCAGAGTCTCTGGATCAACTGCAATCATCCGGCTACCGCGGGCGAGATATCATTGTCTTGTCGGCCAGAGACCAGCAGCACTGCTCTGCCGCGGCGATTGACGTGGAGCCGTGGAAGAGCAGACTCCAGCCCTACGATAAGGTCGGCGATCAGGGCATTGGATACACGTCGATTCATGCGTTCAAGGGTATGGAGGCGCCTGCGATAGTCATCACCGATATTGAAGGAGTTCTCAACGACGGGGCAGAAGCGCTGTTCTACATCGGCGTAACTCGGGCATTGCAGCGATTGACCGCAATAGTCAGTTCCTCGGCAAGGGAAGACATATTGTCAACGCTGCTTGGAGAATCGCAAGAGCAGCACAACTCAGCGGAGATCAGGGCATGACAGGTCAGGCCAATACCCCGCACATCGCAAACCGAGACAAGATCATTCGTGATCTTCGAGAGGAGTTGGTGGGCCCGTCTCCTCAGGGAAAGGAGATAGACTGCACCGGTGAGATTGTCCTTGACGATCCCAACGAAGCCTTCCTCCCTTGGTGTCAGATGGGCTCCGGAGAGGAGATTCTGAAGGCCCCTCCATCCACACGCTACGGAATAGGCGTGCTCTATCCCGTTGAGACCGTACTGGAGGATGAAGCCGTGGATGGAGATCTCGCGGTGATCCCTGAAGCCGATTCAGCGAATATCGAGGGGGACGCCACCGATGCGCCGGGTGGTGGAATCCAGGAGCCAGCCAACAGTGCCCGGGGGCAAACAACGGAAGAAGCGGACGGTGACCCGGACAGCTTGTCTCTGTCGACGGCGAACTCACACAGACCGAGCACGATGGCTGTCAGCTTTCTGGCCGAGTTCCCTGAGGGATCACGGCTTAAAGTGGAGGTGCGAGCTGGACGCTATCACCGAAAGCAAGTTCGCGTCCTGGGGAAGGAACACACCTGGTGGCTGCGCTCCCCGGTACTTGTCAGTATGGAATTCAAGGCCGAGGACGTCCGAAGTCTGGCCAGCCGAAGGCCGAGGCCCGTCCGAAGTGAGAGCCACGGAGCCGACGGGTTGAAACCCGACGTAGAGGTGTTTGTCCGTCCAAGCCACGATGAGACCAGACTTGTAACGGTCTGCTTGATAAACAGAATGGACACTACCACTGACTATCATGAGCGATGCCTGTTCCAATCTCACCTGAGAGTGGCAGTGACCGCCCCCGACGGGGGGCCGCACGTCCTGCCGTACCCTCGCAGGTACTCGGATAGCCTAGACGCAGAGGAGCAATCTCTGGCCCTTCTCTACAGCAAGTCAGAGACCTTCGCGATTGGCCACGGTTGTGCCGCCGACTGGGGTACAGATGATGGTCACACGAGGAGAACTTCCTGGGTGTCCGCGGAGTCTCTGCCGGTGGTTGAGATTCCTAGCGTGACCGCCGATATCACTCGGAAAGACGGCTCGCCGCTCAGCATCTCGATGGCTCAGTTGGCAGGACTCGAGCCTGGGCAGGACGGGTTCGACGCGCTGTCGGAGCTCATTGACCGCTACGCGGACTGGGTGAAGGACAAGCGCAGCGAGATTCACGAGCTTGATGCCGTTCACCGGTCGGCGGCAGAGGTTCACATGCAACACTGTGACGAGTGTGTGGACAGAATGAGAGCGGGGCTGGTGTATCTGCAACGGAACCAGGAAGCCCGACGAGCGTTTGAACTTGCCAACCATGCCGTCCTCCTTCAGCAGATCTGTGGGCAGAACGAGAAGCGCGAAATCCGGTACGTACCCGAATCCGTCTCTTTCAGCTTCTCGAGGGAACACCAGCCGCTACAGCCACTGAAGCCCCCGGCAGGATTGGGCTACTGGAGGGCCTTCCAGATAGCATTCCTTCTGATGACGATCGAATCGTCAGCCGAAGGTAGCTCGCCCTTCCACGATACGGTAGAACTGATCTGGTTCCCCACCGGTGGAGGAAAGACCGAGGCATACCTGGGTTTGGCCGCCTTCGTTGCGTTTCTCGGGCGCCTTAGGAATCCGCACGACTCGGGCGTCACTATTCTAACGCGATACACCCTGCGCCTACTCACAGCGCAGCAGTTCCTGCGGACTGCAGGACTTGTCTGCGCCATGGAGTTCATAAGGCGCCAGACACCGAAGATCTGCGATGGGGAGGAGTTCAGCATAGGCATGTGGTTGGGCGGCGATGTAACGCCAAACAATCGCGCGAAAGCTCTCGAGAACATGAGAGCCTTGAACAAAGGCGACAAGTACGCGAACAACCTCTTCGTCCTGACACAATGTCCCTGGTGTGGTGCACAGATGGGGCCAATCAAGCACAAGGCCAAGGTGCCAAGAGCCGTGCCGCGGGCAGTGGGGTACGAACAGCACGGCAATACCGTTGTGTTCAGATGCCCCGACAAGACTGGCTGTGCTTTTGGTAGCCACCTGCCCGTGTACGTAGTTGATGAGGATATCTACGAGCGAAGACCGACGTTTGTGGTGGGCACCGTTGACAAATTTGCCAGACTGGCTTGGAATCCAGCCGCCCGTGCGATCTTCGGCATCGCCGAAGACGGATCACGTATGTGTTCACCGCCGCGCTTGATCATCCAGGACGAACTGCATCTGATATCAGGTCCGCTGGGATCAATGGTGGGCTTGTACGAAACCGTAGTGGAGGAACTCTGCACTGATCGACGTTCGGGTTCCAAAGTGAAGCCGAAGATTGTCAGCTCTACGGCCACCATACGGCGGTATTCTCATCAAGTCAAGGCCCTGTATAACAGAGACAGCGTTTGCCTCTTCCCGCCGCCCGGTCTCGACGCGGGTGACTCGTTTTTCGCAAAACACGCCCGGAATCCTGACGATTCTCTGATGCGAGGGAAGATCTACGTGGGCATAGATGCTCCTGGCCTGGGATCGCTTCAGACCGCCCAGGTCAGGGCGATCGCGTCACTGGTGCAGTCTCCGATGCCTCTTTCGGTCGAAGAAAGGGACCCGTGGTGGACTCTCGTCGTGTTCTTCAACAGTCTCCGCGAACTCGGCAATACCCTTTCTCTGTTCCAGTCGGACATTCCCCGCCGACTGGATCAACTGAGGGATCGCTTCGGCACTCATCGCTCTGAAATGCGACAATTGGGACCAGAGCCCATGGAGCTCACCGGACGGAAGGGGAGTGAAGAGATCCATAAGGCTATTCCGCTCCTGGAAGTAGGTTGCGGCAGTACACATGGACGGCCCGTTGATGTGTGTCTCGCTTCCAGCATCGTCGAAGTCGGAATCGACATCGACAGGCTGTCCCTGATGACGGTCGTGGGACAGCCGAAGTCAACATCTCAGTATATCCAAGTGACCGGTCGGGTCGGGCGCAAATGGAAAGAGCGGCCAGGGCTCGTGGTTACCATATACAGCCCGGCTCGGCCTCGTGATAGATCACACTTTGAGCAATTCAGGAGCTACCATGAGCGGCTATACGCCCAGGTCGAACCGTCGAGTGTCACGCCGTTCTCGTTTCCGGCGTTGGAGCGGGCCCTGCATGCCGTGATGGTCGCGTATGTCAGGCAGCTTGGACCCAAGAACGTCGCTGACACTCCTTATCCTTGCCCAGACGAATGGTTGGATCGTGTGTACGAGATTCTGATGGCCCGCATTCAAGAGGTCGACAGCGAGGAGACCGACGGCTTCAAGAGGCTCTTTCATCAGCGAGTGAGCGAATGGCGGCGATGGGAACGGACCCGATGGACCAACACCAAGTGGAATGACACGAATGCACCGCTCCTAACCAGGGCAGGCAGCTACGTCGACCCAGCATGGGAGAGAATCTCATGGCGTACTCCCGAGTCATTGCGAAACGTGGATGCCGAATGCCAGATGGAGGTGTCAACGCTGTACCTAAGCGACGTGGAGGACCTTGATGCCTAGCGGCCCAATCAGACGAGGGCAGCTAATTGCTCCCTTTGGTGTAGGCGCTATGACTGTCAATTCGGATGGGATATCCCTGATCGCGGCAGGCTTGGACCACTGGTACGAATTAGAGTCGGGTTCTGAACAGACTCCTCCCCAGACAGGTGAGTTCAAGGTGGGTGAGTGGCGACTTGAGCGGCTCCTGGGGGTGAGCCACTTTCGCCTACCTCCGGACTACAGGAGACGTGGTCTCTTCCGAAGCATTCCCAACGCGCAACTCACTGTGCCCTTCCTCCGGTTCCCCCGCTGGCATCTCTGCCGCAATCGTAGCTGCAACCGGATGTACGAGTACCCGCTCTCCGAGCGGGGAAGGATCTTCTGCCCGCACTGTGCCCAGAAAGAGCGGGGGAGATTTTCGCGTCTGTTCCAAGTGCCGTTGGTGGCAATCTGTGACCGGGGACACATCCAAGATTTCCCGTGGAGAGAGTGGGCCCACAGATCCGTGCAGCCAGAATGTGAAGAGCAGATGCAACTCATATCCACCGGGGGCGGGACCCTCGCTGGCATGAGGGTAAGATGTGAGTGTGGCGAGGCGGACCGCCCTTTGTTCCCAGTGATGGGGGCAGATGTCGAAAACGACACGACTGAACTGACTGAGTACCTAGACAAGGATGGCAGTCGTTATTATTGTCGTGGGTTGAGGCCGTGGCTGGGTAATGATGAGGAGAGTCCGTGCGGTCGCCCACTGAGAGCTTCCCAGCGTGGCGCCTCCAATGTCTACTTCGCTATGGTCAAGAGCTCGGTGTACCTGCCACGAGGCAGCGACACGGCCCCATCCGAGCTGGTATCCCTGTTTGAGAAGCCGCCCATCTCAACGCTCATATCAACGCTCATGGGCGCAGTGCAAGGATCGAACCGGTCACCCGAAGAAACCTACGCCATGGCGGCTGCAGCAGTGCACGAGAACCATTCGGGCTTGGTCGCTGGCTACTCGAATGCCCAGATAGCGGCTGCGTTGCGGGTGCTGCTCGGTTCGGATGCCGCGGAGGGCTCCCCAGTTGAGGCTGATGACGAGGAGACGGCCTTTCGTCGATCTGAATTCAATGTTCTGAAGAATCCCCGCGACGAGAGACAACTGCTCATTGAGAAAGTCGAGCCTTCGCGGTTTGGCACGATTGTATCGGAGGCCTTCTCCAGGGTAATGCTTGTGAAGAGACTGCGAGAGACTAGGGCGCTGGTCGGCTTCACTCGAGTATTCCCCGAATCTGATCAAAGCCAGGAGGAACTGATCTCCATGCTGCGGCGTGACGGGCCTGAACACGACGACCGGTGGCTTCCTGCATACGAAGTGTACGGCGAGGGGATCTTTCTCGAGTTCAATGAGAGCCGTCTGGATCATTGGGAGGAAGCCGACGGTGTGCGGGAGCGTGTTGAACCTCTCGACATACGCTACGGGGAGGTCCAGGCGCGCAGAAAGCTCCGGGAGCGTTCCGTGAGTCCGCGATTGGTCCTGGTTCACACGTTCGCTCATCTGCTGATGAACCGCCTGGTCTTTGAATGTGGATACAGTTCTGCCGCTCTGCGTGAACGGCTGTACATTTCAGGCAACGGGCCACACCCGATGGCCGGCGTGTTGATCTATACGGCTGCAGGTGACGCCGAAGGCACCATGGGCGGCTTGGTACGGATGGGCAAGCCGGGCAACCTGGAACCAGTGATAAACAGGGCGCTGGACGGAGCGCGGTGGTGCTCCGCTGATCCGGTGTGCATGGAGGTGGGCGGCGCCGGCGGGCAGGGCCCCGACTCATGTAATCTGGCCGCTTGTCACAATTGTGCGCTCGTTCCAGAAACCGCCTGTGAGGAGTTCAACAGGTTCTTGGATCGGGGCCTAGTGGTGGGAGAGCCCGGCAACACACAGCTAGGGTACTTCGGCGATGGCTCATGAAGAGTTGTGGCCGAGGTTTGGATGCCCCGCGAGAACCAGGTCACGGCGTGGACCAGCAGAACCCTTTGCATTACAGGGCAACGGGATGAGCTTCAGCTTGGCCGAACTGTGAAGGCTCGAGACCTCACATTCCCAAACGGTTAGCACACGCCACCCAAGGCATTCGAGCTGTCCAGACACCTTTTCATGGCGCTCAACGTTCCTGCGGAGTTTCTCCTCCCAGTAGGCGACTCTACTCCTTGGGGTGTGCGCGTGCTTGCAGCCGGGATGCTGGTGCCAGAAGCAACCATGGACGAAGATCACCGTTCTGTACCTGGGAAGCACAATGTCAGGCGTCCCGGGGAGATATCTGACGTGCAACCGAAACCTGTATCCGCCTCGGTGGAGCAGCGAACGGACCGTCTTCTCAGGCTTGCTATTCCTGGAACGAATTCTGGACATGTTCCAGCTTCGCTGTTCCTGCGTGATTCTATCCGTCATGCGCCGCCAGCAAGTCCGTCTGGCATCTATCTACTGTGGGGCAAGCGCGGTTTCCACGGCAAGCGAACCTCTGCATTGTCGCGCAGGAATGGCCCGTCATCCCAGCCGCTCAAGAATCCTAGCGGTGAATTCTTCCTTGGGTGGCGGGTTCTGATACAGCACATTCATCATCAAGCTGCTGTGGCTCGTACCCACAGCGCGGTCCAGAGTCAAAGTGTGCGCTCCTCCCGCCCCGGCAGACTCAGCGTAGTCATACAGTAGGAAGATCACGTCGACTGCACTGTGATGCCCCGCCGGGAGTTCGTCGAACTGGATATGCTCGCGCAATCGATCGTACAGAGGCGTCTGTATCACAGCCGCCATACGAGTATCCCATCGGTTGTGGTAGTAGACCTTGGAGATCAGCTGACTCATGTAGCGTTTCCGCACGTTCGCCCAGTTGACACCGTATGTCGTTTCGACGAATTCTAGGCCGGCCAGAATGCCCGAATACGCCGGCTCAACTGTCCCGGTCAGATCCACGGCCTGCAGCTCAACACTGACAAACTCTCGGACCGTCCCACCGTTGCCATCGAGGTCAGCTACCACCATGTCAACCGTCCCGAACTTCGCCATGCCAACCTCGTAGGCAACTCGGGGACTCGTTGGAGGCTGTCCTGGCCAGCAGTGCTTGATCACGTCCTTGACAAGATCAGTTTGAAGGAACCTCTTGGGGCAAGTCGCAATCAACCGGGGTGCCCGCTTTGAGTGCCAGACCGAACAGACAGGGTACGGTCCCTCAGCGTGATGGCCTCGCTTCACACACTCGCTGTTGATGAACGGGCAGCGATACTCGGCGCTACCCAGGTGGCTCGGTCGAGTTGCTGGCTCGCCGAGAATCTCACCGATAACCTTCTCAGGCTGTACTAGCAATCCGCCTCTCATGGTGCTGGGCCTGTTCTGTTGCGATCATGGCCTTCGCAACGGCGCGGGCCAGCAACGGGGGCACCGCATTGCCTACCTGTTTGTATTGCTCCCCCCGACTCCCGAGGAACCGGAAGGTGTCTTGGAAAGACTGGAGCCGCGCGGCTTCCCGCACGCTGATGGTTCGATCCTGATCGGGATGGATGTAGGCACCCCAATGGAGGTCGCATTTCGTGAGAATCGTGCAGGACTGACCGTCGGGGTGCATCCTGCCGTAGCGCTTCGTGTGGTCACTCCGGCGAGCGCGCTTCATTCCGGTCGGTAGGAGTGAATGGGGGAGGTCACGCCAGCTTCCTCCTTGGGGTATGTACTTCATCCTTTCCACGTTGACGGAAGCCAACCTGGGTGCGATGTGGTTGTACACTCTATCCGAATCCACCCGCAGAAGTGCCTGATAGCCAGACTGCGGCTCGCTGGTGTAAGCCATCTCCTCCGCTCCCTCACCGATCTTGAGCGGGGGAAGATCTCCGAACGCATCCGACACCCCGACAAACGGTTTCAGCCGGCATCCGGTGGCAAGCGAATCGGAAGTCTCACCATGTGTCTGTTCTGGCCACGGGATAGAGCACTGGTCACGTGCCCCCAGGAAGAAGATGCGCCGCCGCTCCTGTGGGACGCCGAATTCCTCCGCCTTCAATACTCGGGCCTCAACGTGGTACCCAAGCTCGCTCAGCCGGGTCTTGATTTCGGCTGGCGCGCTACCGCCGCCGACGCTGGTGATACCCGTCACGTTCTCGATGACAACAAAGCGGGGCATGAGGCCGTCCACCATCCGCAAGTACTCGCGGAACAGCCCCGAGCGTTCGTCATGCATTCCGCGCTGATGGTTGTAGACGCTGAACCCTTGGCACGGTGGCCCCCCAAGGAGAGCATCTAGTTCGCCCCTCCGCAGTCCGGTCGTTCGGAGGAGTTCGTCAGCGCCGATGCCGCCGATGGGGCCGTGCAGGAACGGCACGCCAGGATGGTTCAACTGAAAAGTGGCCGCAGCATGCTCGTCGAGATCATTTGCGGCAACGATGCGAAAGCCGGCCTGCTCGAATCCTGCAGACAGGCCCCCGGCACCTGAGAAGAGATCAATAGCGGACAGACTAGGCATGAGCATCAACCACCTGCCTCCCGAGATCCCAGTTCGTGCTTCTGCCTCCCGGGGCAGACCACAGGAATTCCCCCGGCATACCGGGAAACCACCACATTCGCAACGACCGCTGTGCGGTTGTGGTTCTGATCTCCAAGCCTCCCTCGGCTATTGTTTCTGTCGCTCGCCACTACTATATACCCGTGGCATGGTGAAGTAAACCCCCCGAAACTGCACAGGAGACCGACCGCCTCAAGAGCATCTCCGATTGATTGAGGGGACGATGAAAGTGCCGCCACAGGTCCTCAAGGAGTACTTGAAGGAAGCTGGTGTATCATCGAATACGGACGGGTCAATTCGCCACTATCACTTGCTCGTAAGAGGTGAGCCCCCAAACGCCACGCTTTGACGAGTCAATGTAGCCAGCTTGTGCCAAGTAGAATCTAGCCCAATGCACTCGATTCGAGAATCTTGTTGCACCGCTCGCAATCCGCTCGTCAAGCACGGAATCAGACAGAGACATGTCTTGCGCGATTGTGTCGCACACCTCATCAGGGCGGGCTGAGCCGCCAAGGCTCTTCAATGCGGTCATCAAAGGATTGATGTACGTAGCAAACTGGGGAAGAGACAACTCATCACTCCTGCTCGGCGAATGGTGTCACCGTGTACTCAGGACGGGCCATTCGTGTGAGTCGTGGATGACCGGTAGTATCGGTGTTCCGACGATACAACATTGGCGCCTGCGAGTCAAGGATATGCCGTCATCACCGTCAACACAGGAAAGCAAGAAGTGACCCGCTCCATTCTACGTACCACTTCGTGTGGGAGCCCTCTCGGTAGAGATTGCCTATTGCCAACAACCTACAGTAGATGTATGATTTGCCTATTCGAGGGACTTGCTTCTCCCCAGAATTGAAGGCGATCTGGCTGGGTCTTCCACAATCCCCGCCTTCGATTCCAAACCGGAGGATAGATGATCAAACTTCCTGTCCTTGAACACTTGGATGTAGACAACTACGGCCTATTCCCTGGAAGTGCGGAGGAGCCGGGCCTACACATCTCTTTCCTTCCAGGGCTGACACTAGCACTAGGTTCGAACGGTCTCGGCAAGACTACTCTTGTCAACATCTTGTACAGAATGCTGACAGGCCCATATGACATTTCGGTATTCATGAGAAATATGCCTTTGGGAACCGACACCATTGAGGTAACCAGTATTCATCCACAGCAGAAGGCGACCTTTTCCCAGCGAGTCAAGGATGGAGCAAGAACAGCCTCCGCCCTCTTGAAGTTTCGTCTTGGCGAACATTCTATCTCTATTGAACGAAGCCTGAAGAACCTAGAGTTGATCAGCTTTCAGATTGACGGAATTGAGCAATCTCCTGAGGAAAGGACCTTCCAAAAGGAAACTATCACACTCGTTGGGGTTCACTCATTTGGAGATTGGGTTCTCATATTACGGCATATCATATTCTATTTCGAGGACAGGCGTGCCCTCGTGTGGAACCCTGCAGCACAAAGACAACTTCTCCGCGTTCTTTTCCTCCCGATTGAGCGTGCGCAGAGATGGGCACAAGAAGAACGAGAAATCCTGGAGTTGGATAGCAGCGCACGCAACTTCCGTGTGGTTCTGAATAAGGAGATTAAGGATGCGGAGGATGCGGAACGAAAGGCTGAGAGTTCTGGTGTTGTACTTTCCCAGTTGAAACTGCTGGAAGAGACTCGGGATACGGCAACGGCTCGGCGTGCGGAGTTGGACGAAGAATTTCCTGATCATGAATCCACACGACAGAACGCCAGGTTAAGGTTATTATCGGCCGAACAAGAAAGAGAGACGAGATATCGTGCTTTGGAACGGGCAAGACTGATGGCAATCGAGGCTCGATTCCCGGACCGCTCTGCCTCAGCCCGATACATTCTCGCTCAGTTGATGACTTCCTCAAGATGTCTCTTTTGTGGTAATCAAGCTCCCAATACAGCTGCTACACTGAAATCTCGAATCTCCGATCAGGAGTGCTTGATATGTGGTTCTCATCTAGCAAAGGTGATTGCTGATGCAGACTCTGCTGGTATAGCAGATAGTCAATTAGCAGACTATGCTACTGCACTAGAAGTGATCGAACTTGAGCTTGCAGAAGCCAAAACCGCACTTCTTGAGGCAGAAGAAGAACGTCGTGCTGCTCTTCAGGAGGGAGCGGAGCTGGATTCAATTATTGCCGATGCGATCGCTAGTCTTGAGATTCTAGCCAGACAACTGCCGCCTGAGGAAGCAGAACGGCTCGAGCAACGTGACTACATTGCGAGACAACGTAGGAGATTAGAGGACAAGTGGTCAGAACTCGAGCAGAAACGCGATGCTTTTGAGGAATTTGTAAGGGGCGAAAGTCTATCTCTCGCATCCAAAGCACAAAGCATCCAAGATGTCTTCTTCCGTTACGCTCGCGGATTCTTGTTCAACGACTGCTTTCTGACCTATTCGCCTAGACGCGAAAGACTTGGGCAGAGCGGCGGAGCAATTGAGTTCCCTGCTTTTGAGGTTAAGCTTGGAGGGACAGACTTTCCCTCACCCTTGGTTCGTTCCGGCCCTGACCGGGTCTCTGAAAGCCAGAGAGAGTTCATTGATCTTGCCTTCCGGATGGCGTTGATGAAAACCGCTTCTACTGATGGTATTGGAAGTCTTGTAATCGATGCCCCTGAATCATCACTCGACACAGTATTCTCGAAACGAGCTGCTGAGGTATTGGAGCTGTTTGCACAGCCAGAAGAAAACAACAGACTATTCGTGACTTCAAACCTCAATGACAGCACTCTTCTCCCTAGATTGGTTGAATTGGTGACAGACGACGAGAGACGAGATACCGAACACCGGATAGCCAATCTCTTCGACATCGCCGTACCGACTACAGCTTTCAGAGAGAATGAGGGTGAATACAGAGATGCGATCGCCAAACTATATAGCCCCTCCGCCACTAATCTACAGGACGAGTAAGGATTGGATAACTGAACATGGCCAGAGAGGATGGGCTAGACCCTTTGGATACAGAATCCCCCTTGCCACAGAATGACGAAGAGCGATGGGCATCCTTGCGGCGACGCATTCGCCTACTGATGCTATTAGAGGCGTCGGAGTTCGCTGGCCTCGCTCCCATTGGGATTATTCAACTTCATACCCTGGCATACCTGTCCAATGTCCTGGCGCCAGTATGGAAACTCGCACCACTCGATGGCAAAGTGATGAAACGCCGAGGAGCTCCGTTCTACCCAGTTTTGCAACACGACCTGGATGAACTTGTCGCTCACGGTCTGGCTCTGACAACCAACCTTGGATACGCACGAGATATTGATGACCGGTGGCGATTGGACGGGGACTTCTGCCTAAATCACAAATTTGCCGATGCTGTAATAGAGCAATACCGGAGTTTCTACGTTGAATCTCGCCTGGCTGCCTTTGTTGAGGAGCTTGTGTATGCTTTCTCGGCACTAAGTGAGGAAGATCTGAAACTTGTTGCGTTGGAGGACGCAGCGTATGCATACAAGCTTATTAGCTTTGGCAATGTGGTTGACTTTGGAGAATGGCGGAGCTTGAACTACAGCACGAACGCCGCCAACTACTTCAAGTACGTACTGCCTGGAGGATCGTCACCAACACTGGGAGAAAAGCTACACTTGTATGCTCGCCATCTATATGGGAGACTTCATGTCACAAGCCCCTAACGAACACGACCTGGGAGGTTGGGAGCCCGAAGACTTGGCTCTTACTGCCCAAGAGTTCGCAGGCAAAGGTACGGATAGTGGGTTACCACCAGATGTTCGATTCCAATCTAACGTTGCGAAGCTAGTTCAGAAACGTGGCTCAGTTCTCGGAGCGGATTCCGATCCTGAATTGCCAGCCGTCTTCTTGCTCTCTACTCTGAAACCAGAGGGAGTACCCCGAGAACCCATGTTAGACAACGGGCGCATCGTAGTTAACGGAGGAGTTTGGCTTGTTTCTCAGACAGTAAACAGCGGATATGAGTATAGACCTGAATACGAGACCAATGATGAATTGTTCAGATTCGTCACAGACTCTCTCGGACTTGGCGACGTACCAGCAATGATCTACGATCCTCGTAGTTCGGATGAAGAAATCCGTTTCTATCCTTTAGGCCTAAACAAACTGAATCAACTCGAGATGCTTTCGATAAGAAGAGACGAAGTCACATTGGAGAAGATCATCTCTGTTGTCGATAGAGTCCATGAGGAATGCTTGGTTACCCCAGATGCGCAATCTCGCGCCGGGAAATTGTGGAAGGATTCCACCAAATGGTGGCCCTCTAGTGAAGCAGAGGCTATCGTTCAACTCAACCTCAAAGTTGGACTTGTCATAAAGTTTCTTGATTGTACAAAAGGCGTTTTGGCCCATCTCAAGACGGAATTCAGGGGCATTCCATAGGGAAGCCGGATTTTCGCCTGTAATTGCGTCCATGAAACCCTGATCTGTGCGGTAGTTAGAGGAGTCTGGTGGCTCGAAAAAAGGGACCCGGGGGACGCGAGATGACGTTGTAGGGGGGTCCTAGGAGTCCCTGAGGGCATCCGAC
>SDBV01004033.1_pt1 | contig 21284 bp, 22 predicted proteins | sample 2277081 | NCBI WGS metagenome assembly SDBV01 (sample SAMN10402039, study PRJNA504765) | marine sediment metagenome | isolation source: marine sediment core GS10_PC15, 223 cmbsf | place: Arctic Ocean: Southern Knipovich Ridge | collected 2010 | reverse complement strand
TAACTCTGAACTTTCTTCAAGAATTTTTTCAATTTTTTCTATCGCCTTATTATCTTCTTCTATTCTAATTTGTAGTTTTTTAGCCTCAGATTTTGCTGTTACGGCTTGTATAAATTCTTCTTGGTCTTTCTCCAGAGCTATATCATCTATTTCCTTTGCTAATTTAATAATATCTTTTGCGACCACTATAGCGGCATCAAATTCTTCTGATTTAATTTTTACTTCAGCATTCTCTCTTAGATCGTTTATCTCTGAGATTACAGGAGCTAATTTTGTTTCTTGGTAATTAACATATTCCTCTAACTCCTTCTTTGAGAAATCAATCATATCAAAAAATTCAGAAGGTTCAGATCCAGACTCGATGGTGATATATCTTAGAATTACCATGTCTTCATGCTCTCCTGAGGCTATCGATCTAATCTTTGGAATTACATTTTTGAGACTTTGACTTGCACTTTTACCAATCCATATATACATCCGCTTTTTTTGCCGAACATAAACACAAATAATATTATTTAATGTAAATAAATCTAAAGTTTTTTTTACTTCGGGCTCAAAAAGCTCCTCAGAATAATTTACCTTAAATATTCTTATATTTCCTTCCATATCTCTTTCAATCCGTTATAATCTAAATTAATTTTTTCTTCTCTGGTTTGAAGTTCAAAATTTTAAAGTTAAAATTGGAAGAATTATTAAATTAAACCTTAATAAATTGTTATACCATTAAAAAAACTAATTACATAAATATAAATTATATCTTTTCAACGAGTATATATACAAATGTTAATAATCTCTAACTTAAGGTTATATTAGGTGAAGCGGAGAATCCACCTAATATATAGTTTGAATTGCTATCCATTAGAATTTATGAATAAATATAAATTAGAGAAAAATTATATTTAAAATAGATAAATTATTGAGTTGAAAATTTATGAGTGAAGAAAAAGAAGCATTACGGAAGCTAATAATGCTTATATCGGACTTACGTGCAAAGGATGAAGAGAGAATTTCATCTCATGTTAACTTCATGACAAGTTCAGATAATTTATCAAAAAAAGAATCTATGACGTCCTTCATAGATAATAACAAATACATAAATATAAATTATTAAAAGATTATAATTAATATAATTAATAATTGAGGTGTTAATTAATGAGTGAAGAAAAGGATGCATTACGGAAGCTAATAATGCTTATATCGGACTTGCGTGCAAAGGATGAGGAGAGATACTCTAGTCATGTTAATTTTATGAAAATATTTTCGGGTTTCCCGAAATCTCGTAAATGAAACTATCCGGATGATTAGCGCAATTGAATCTCAAATGAATAAGCATTGGTCAACTGTTTTAGAAACTTTGAATGATCTTAATGAAAGTATAAGTGCTAACCTAGATTCTCTACTTACGGGAATTAATCCAAAAGGGTTAAGAGAAACATCAACCTCATTAAAGGAGATTATGACAACTATGAATAAATCCGTTCAAACTATGAATTTAGAGAAAGTCCTAAGTGAATTAAAAATCTTAAAATCGGGAGGCATTAGTTTTGCACCTGCTCAACCACTAGTATATGGACAACAATCAGAAGCTATATCTGCTGGTGCTAATCTAAAAATACCAGGTTTAAAACCTCCTGGAGGAGCAAAAGCTGCAAGCGGTGAACCCGAATGGGTTGACCCCTCTGAAAAAGCAGAGAGAGATAAAAAAAAGGAAGAGGAAGAAGGTCAACATCTACTTAAGCCATCTGACTTTTTTGGGATGTAAGATCCTTTTTTAAACTTTACCCAAATAACTCCATAAAAGATACTAATTTAGTTTTTATCTCTTTGATATTTTTACCAATTTTTTTGAAATTTATTCCAATTGTTGGTATCCTAAGTTCAGTTCTTATTTTGTTTTTCAAAAAATTATAACATTTAGAATTTAAATGACAACCATCTAGTTGGTTCATAATAAAACCTTTAACTTTTATTTTTTTTATATAATTTTGATATGAATTAATCAACGTCTCGCAATTATCTAAACATAAAACACCTTTTTTTGTAGCATTTAAAAGGAATCGGGAGTATTCTTCGATCGGATCAGAATCTTTTGAAACTGGAATTTCGTCTAATAATCCAAAGAGATCCCAATCTGAGTATATTACCCTTCCGCCTAATTTAAAGATAAAGTCATGTATAGCAGGTTCCCATCCATTAAATATAGGTGATAATAAAATTTTCGGCATGTGTGAGACATCCATTCCAACTCCTTTCTTAATATGTTCTCTCATTTCCTTAACCAATTGGCTTATATTCTCTAAAAATCTTTGCGCATTGGAATTATAATCTTGGAAAGATATCGTTAATAAAGCCAAAATTTCAGAAAATGTCGCTGGATTGCAAGGATAATAATCTGACATACCAATCTCATAAATAATTGTTTTATAATATCTTTTTACTTGATTTCCAATACGAAATTGTTTCTTTAAACTATTATCAGTTACAACATTTCCAGTAATATTTTCCAGCTCTGTTATGGCTTTTTGCACATTATTCCTCATGATTTCTAACATTTTATTCTCATTATCCTGTTCTCGTGGAGGAATATCTACCCATATTTGGTTTGGAACTAAGGTTTGTAGAGATTTTAAATATTGATTGTATTTATTACATCGGATAGTAAAGTTTAGATTACCATCACAGTTTTTTCCCATTGAAACATGCATTCCATATATAGATTTAATCCCAAAACAAAAATCTGGTGAAACTTTATTTTCAACTGCTAAGTCATGTAATAGATTATATTTTTTATTAATAGAGTCCACAACATCATTTAGTGTATTATCAACAATTCTTAAGAAATCAAGTTGTTTTACAATTCCTAGTAATTGTGTAGTGAAATCCCAGCCAAATAAACTTGTAGCTGAATTTAAGGCAAGTAAAAATAAATTTATTTTAAAGTTTTCCATGCGAATAGGAAAAACAGGTATAGAATCTGCTGCAAACACCAAATCAGGGAAACCAGATGCGACAGAAATTAATTTTTTTCTTTCTTTTAATTTCTTTTTATTTAAATATTCTCTTCCCATTAAGAAATTATAAGCTATCTTTAAAACTGAAGTAAATTTTAAAATCTCATCAGCATATATACTCATTTCGTTAAGTCCTCATTAAATTAAACATTTAGTTTTAATCTTTTATAACTCACTTTTTAAATTAATTATAAAATCATAATAAAATAAATTTATGAGTATTAATATTTTAAAAATTCACTCAATGGTTTTTTTTTCCAATTCAAGTTTAAATTGAGTAAAATGGACTGTTTTTAACTTTATTTTTATTATACAACCATTTACAATTGTCTCTATCCGTGCTATTCGATCTCTTGGAAATCCTTCAAATTAATCATCAATCAGAAGGATTTGATCATTTTCTTTATCATTTGTTGAATTTTTCTCAACCATAAGGTCATGCTAAAAAACTATGTGTAATTTTGAATTAAATAGTCAGATGGGTAATAAGTATAAGCTTCTAATTCGTTTCCATCATTTATTTTAACTTTTACCAAAATCCTATAGTATAAAAATCCTTCTCGTTCGATATTATCTATTTCTTCAATAATAGATTGTTCCACACCAAAATAAACTTCACCGCTAACTTGTGAAGATTTATCTCGAATAATAAAAGGAAAACCAAGAGAAGGAGGTGAAACCTTTCGATGGTTAGGTAAAATTGCTTTTTTATATTGTAATCCTTTAAGGATATCATTTCGACTTAGACCCTGCTGTAAAGTTCCGTACACGAAAAGCTTATCAAATTTTTGATAGTTATTTCTATGATTTTGATTTCTGTTTTTATTATCTTCTTTGGTCATTTTCATTACATATATTTTATGTTATAATAGTTTTGATAAATTATAACCCTGTTATATATAACAAAGAACTAATAAATGTACTACTTGTACATTTCCATAAAAGCCCCGAGACGTGTCTTTACTTGTTCCAGATTTTCCCCTATTTTATTGAAAGTTAAAGCAATACTCGGAATTTCAAGTTCTTTGCGTATTTTCTCTTTTAACATCGTATAACAATTTGAAATAGAATGACAACCAAATACTTGTATGAAAATAAGACCATCAGCTTTTAATTCTTTCGCCATCTTTAAATAAGAATCCGTTAAAGTATCATTGTCGCATCCGATACCCTTTGTAGTGGCATTTAATAAGAACTGAGCATAGGCTTCAATTGGATCAGTTGTATTCGATATTGGAATGTCATCCATAAGGCGTAAGATGTCCCAATCAGCATATAACACTCTTCCACCTAATTTAAAAATAATTTCGTGAATAGCAGGCTCCCAGCCTCCAAACATGGGGGTAACTAAAATACGCGGTCTCTCAGATACATCCATACCAACCCTTTTTCTTATTCTCTCTCTCATTTCATTTTCAAGCAAGACGATATTATCTCTAAATCGAGTAGCGTTGGAATTATAATCTTGATAACTTATGCTTAGAAGAGAAAGAATCTCCGCGAAAGTTGCGGGATTGCAAGGTAAGAAATTTGAAGTACTTATCTCATGTATTATCGTTTTATAATATTTTTTTATTTGATTAACGACCTGAAAATGATTTCTTAAAACGCTTTCATCATAAGTGTAATCACTAATCTTCTCTAATTCGGAAATTGCGTTAGCAATATTATTCGTCAGAATTTCTATAGCGTTTCCGATATTTCTTGGTGGGATATCAACCCATATCTGCTTTGATGAATTTCCAATTTCTTTTAACGATTCTAAATATTTATTAAAGGCACTACATCGTATTGTGAAGTTTAAATTTGCCGCACAATTTTTTCCCTTTGAAACGTTCATTCCATAAAGAGTTTTAATCCCATAACAAAAATCACTTGAAATTCCACTTTCCTCTCCAATATCATACATCTCGTTATATTTTTCATTTATTGTTTCTATTACATCTTCAATAATCGTATCAATCGTTTGAGTAATTTCTTTTATACCAAGATTTCTCATAAAACCTAAGAAATTTGATACATTTTTCATTCCAAAAATATTTGAAGCAGAGCCTAAATAATTGAGATATTTATTAATTTTAAAAATCTCCATTCTTATTGGCAAAACAGGGAGTAAATCTGGAAAACTATAAACTAAATCTGAAAAAGGAAGGGCGATAGAAATTAATTTCTTTTCTTCTCGGAATTTCTTTTTTTTTAAATAATCTCTCCCTGATAATAAATTATAAGCAATTTTCAGCACGGAACTAAACCTAATTAACTCATTTGCCACTAAACTCATTACATCATCTCCAAAAATGCTTCTATTCTTGTTGATAATTGACCTCTATTAGCTCTTGCGTAATCTCTCTCTAAATTTAACACTTGGATACCATTACTTTGTAATCGGCTTTTTAGATGAGGGGACATAATAGATATATGATCACAGAATTTAATTATATGATTTATAACTCCTAATTTTTTTCCGTTCTTATTTTTGTAATTTATATAGAGGTGTTCAATTTGAGAAGTTTTATTTACTAAAAAATTAGGAACAGAATGATCTCCATAAATATTATTTTTAAATCGGTGAGCTAATAAATCAATTGGATCTTTTGATAGGCTTAATTCCTCATCATTAAAAATTTGTGAAAAATAATTAGAACCAATCCAAGTATCAAAAAAAACAATATTTCCTCCCGCTTCTTCAATTAAATCGATTAAATAATCATTAATAAAGATTGAGCATCCTGTTAATATAATATCTTTTGTTTTATTATTAAATTGATCAGGATTTAGCTGATGCTGAATAATGAAATCCTCAAGCTCTGGAAGTATCTCTGGTCCAAATAAAATTGATTTTTGTATGATTTTTAGCTTTAAAGAACCCTTTATCTCCAAATTATTGAGTTCTATTATTTTTTTTTTAAAATCGTTATATTTTTTAATGCTTTTAAATAGCTCTTCGTTATTTATTTGAGATCCTCTTATTTCTTCAAGTTTTTCTATTAAATCTCTTAATTCTAATTTAAAATATCTTAAACTAGTCTCATTTATAGTGTATGATATATAAAAATTTAATCGAGGTATATTGAAATATTTAGAAATGATTTCTGATGCACAGATATCTGAAACACAATGGTTTGAAATAACAAAATAATCAATTAACTCTAAAAACTGGTAATGATTAGGTTTCAATGAAAAAAGACCGATACAAGATTGAGCAAAAGCGCATGTAGAAGGAGGTAGAAAATCATGACTAGCATCCATTAACTCATCATTTCCAGCAAAAATCATTCGTAAAGGAACAAACCCAGCAGCATCAAATAATTCTTCAGGAATATTATCGTGTGACATAAATGCTATTATTTTTTTTCCTTCAGCTTTTTTCTCGTTAAGAAAAGAGGTGTATTCAGATAAAAGCTCTAAATTATCCATTTTATGTTTTTCCAAAAAATAATGAATTAATAGTCAAAAAATAGTTAATTCTTGATAAAATTTTTCAATAATTTAACTGAATTATAAATCTTATTAAAGAATATAAAGAAATAAAACTAGTTTCCATTATGTTCTTTTGCAATTAAAGCAGCACCTAATGCTCCTGTGAACTGAGCACCATTTTCACTATTGAGAACTGGAGTCAAAATTTCAAATCCTAGTTCTTGTTCTAGATATTTTTTAACCGCAATATTTTTAGCTACTCCCCCGCAAAAAACTAAAAGGGGTGCAACTCCTATACGCTTTGCCATTCCCGCAACTCTTCTTGCAATAGACTTATGAATTCCAGCAGCAATATCATGTTTAGGAGTCCCTTTAGCAAATAAAGAAATCACTTCACTCTCGGCAAAAACCGTGCATGTTGAACTTATTGATGCAGGATCTTTAGATCTAAGACCTAATTCACCTATTTCATCAATAGGGACTTCTAGCGCATGAGCCATTACTTCTAAGAAACGCCCTGTACCTGCGGCACATTTATCGTTCATTTGAAAGTCAATAACATTTCCTGTTTTCTCTGAAATGACAATAGCTTTACTGTCTTGACCCCCTATATCTATTACGGAGTGAGCTTCTGGGAAAAAATATTGTACTCCACGAGCATGTGCTGTAATTTCTGTAATTCGGTCATCTGCAAACTCCACAGTGTTTCTACCGTAACCCGTACTCATGCAAAACGCATCTTTTCTCTCTATATTATTTTTTTTTAATAGTTCATTAAAAAGTATATTACCAATTCGTTTAAAATCATAGGTTGATCTTTCTACTCCATAATCAACAATTTTTTCCTCATCCGAAATAAGCACAACCTTACTTGAAAGCGATCCTATGTCAATTCCTACAAAATTTTTCAAAAAAAAAATACCTCAATTTATTTATATTTTAACAATGAAAATTAAAAAATAAAATTTTGTATTATTCCTAAAATTCTCAATATTAGTGTTTTATGAAGATTTCTGAATGACACTGTTAGAAAGCTTAAAATACTTAATACTAATATCAATAAAAAAAAACAAATAATATTAAAATCTAAATCCAATCTTTTAAATTTGCGTGATTAATGAATTTACCAGTTTGGCGTATAAATTCTTGTATCATATATCTACCTCTTCTTGAAATATTAATGGAATAATTGACAACAATTAAATAATAATTTTCTTTATTTAACTCTCTGAACAGTTCAACCTTTGCCTTATCTCGCTTTAACAAGTCATTCCATTGTTTTCTATAATAATCATCTTCTTTATAAATACCACGTTTTTCATTAGTATATCTATTCTTATTCAAAAAATATGTTCTTTGAATTTTTTAAATCAAAAAACAATACAAAGTGATCATATCCAATTTATATGAAAAAATGTAAAAAATTGATGAAATGATATCAAAAATTAAAATTTATGATAATAAAAAAAATTAGAAATTATCCTAAAACCAACAGAACAATAATTATTGTGATTGCAAACGCAAATAACATTTCCAATATATGTTTAATAATCGACTCTTTCGAAATATGTCCAATATAAATACCTAAGATGATGATGCACATGAATATTGTAATAAAAGACATAAAGAAAGTAATTAAATTTGCATTAGGGAAGAAAAAATATGGAATCAATGGGATTAAACCCCCTAACAACGGCGCAACACCATTTATAAAAGCAACGAAGATCCTAGCAAAACTTTCTGCTTTGTCATGGAGAGTTTTAATCTTCTTTTTTTTCTTAACTTTCCTAAATTTTTTATCCAAATCCACGGTTTTTAACATTGCTTTTTCAAGTTCTTCTTTTTGAGTTAAAATATCAACTTCATTATTTATTTCATCGGGTTCATCTGTAATAGCCATAGCCATCGCCATTTTTGCTTTTCCTTTTTTCTGTTCGGCTTTCTCAGAAAGATAGGAACCTGACAAACCAGATACAAACATTGATATTGATGTTCCTAAGCCAGGTAAAATGATATAAATAGAGGGAATATTGTTTGAGTTTTTGAGGATTACTACCAAAAATCCTAAAACAATTCCAAGAATAGTAAGGGCTCCATCATAAAAATTGTTAATGAAGTACCTACGGGCAATTTCACTAAAATTTGTAATATCGTTATAAATTTTGATTTTGGATTTAATCTTAGACATATTCCTAATCTATGGAATATATATTTATATAAAAAAATTTTGAAAAAAAAGAATCCTATTAGAAAAAAAGTTTTTTTACGGAAAAATTTCGTTGGGTAGATAATTTTCTAAAAACCATTCATTAAAATAATCCCGTTCACCGTTTAACCGTGTTTGTTTGTATATTTCAATTTTATTCATAAAAGGTAAATATTTTAATGTGTAAAACATATCGAAATATTCAGTAAAAAATATTATTTCTTCATCTCGTTTTAGAATAATCCAACGTTTTACAAACTCAATAATTAATGTTTTATTTATATATGTAATCGATGTATCGTTAATGGAAACTTTCCATATCTTAACATTCTTATGGTAATAATGTATATAATCAGTTTTGTTATTGAAAAGTTTTGTAAAAAGTTCAATATAATAATCATCTGAAAATTTATCATTATAGCTCATTCTATAAAATTCATAAAGACTTCGCATCCGAGTTTCCAGCAAACTGTTCATTAAATCAATTGGTAATTTTTTATTGTGAGTATCAGCGTGAGTAGTTAAAAATGGTAACGGAGCTAATTTTATTCTATATGAATAAGTGTTACCATCACGAAAACATTCAAAAATAAAATTATAAAGAGGATCTTCATCAATATGAGCTCTAGTTATGCCTCCCTTCTTAGTAGGTTTATTTAGGTCTGTATCAAGGAAAAAATTACAATATAAAATATCTAACCCCAGAGTTATTTCGATTAATATTTTCATTTGATAGGGTTTTAGAGGAGTAAATTCGGGAGAATGTGCCCATTTTTTATTTCTTCGGCAATCAGAAATCAAAGTTTTAAAATCTTCAAATTTATTCAAATTATCTTTAATCCAAAATTTGATTCGATTAAGTGTATATGGAAGAAAATTATACTCATGTTGATTAAAATGTTGTGTAAAAGCATGGCGGTTTTTTGTAATAAAATTTCCGATCTCTCCCATTGAAATGTATTTTTTTTTTTCGATAAAATAATATTTTTGAATTTTTTTAATTAATTTAAATTCTAATAATTGAAAATCAACAATATTTTTTTTTTTAAAAACTGTTCGAGTGTTTAAAAGAGAATTATAAGTTTCAATTAATTCCAAGATCTTTTTTCTAATTTCCTCAGAGAAAATCAATGAATATTTATTTAAAAACTCAAGCTTTTCTATAATTTCCATAGTAAAATGACTATAGTTTTGAATAGCATTATTAAATGTATTACTACTAAAAGAGTATCCATAATTTTTTGCCTCTTTACTAATTATTTGAGAGATTAGAGCCTCGACAGAAGCATCATTCCTGTTATTTCTTCTACTTTCATGGATTTTTACATAAGGGAAAATTATAGAAAATAATTTTACGATAAATTTTTTCTCAATGCCCTTAGAAAGAAATCTATTTGCATAATCAGATGAAATAATTTTTTGCTGTTTCTTTAATTTCTCTTGTTTTAATTGATTTTTGACAGATTCAGTATGTTCAATAGATTTCTCTTTAATTTTATCAGTTAAAAATCTATTTTTTGCAAAATTAATTCGCGTAATAGCTCTTTTACTTCCTATAAGTGCTTCTAAATCAAGTAAACCAAAACTTAAAGTTCTCTTCTTAACATTATCAAAAGAATATTTATGATCAATCTTATAGATATATTTCAGAAAATAATCAAAACCTAAATTTTTAAAATCATTATTAATTAAATCAGGATCTATGGACAGATACGGATAAATGATGTAGAGAAGGTATTTTTCAATATTATTGTCATTTTTTATCCATGTCCATTTATTGTTATGCAAATGAATATGATTAGGATAAAATAACTCTAAAAAATCCTTCTCCTCTTGAGAAAACTGAACCGAACTCCTTTTCTTTCCATTTTTCTTACATTCTTTTCGCGTAATATTTATTTTCGGAAATGTTTTTAGATGATCAATTATATGCTTTAAAACTCTATAAACTGACTGTGAATTCGTGTATGTAGTTAAATCTTTATTATTGTTAAAAATTTGCTCGGCTAATTTTGTCCTATTAATAACATCATCTTCCCAATCAATGATTTCTCGAATTATAATTATTATATCTCTTAGCATATTTATAATCGAAATTCTATACCTATCCGAATCAATTTTTTGATTAAATTCTATTATATTTTGATCTAATGATTTATCTCTTAAAGCATCAATTACTAAATTTATAATATCCTTACTTGATTTGTTAGGCTCTGCAAGGATTTCATCAAAAACAAATTTAGAAATAAAATTCATAACTGATATTGAAAAATTTTTAATAAAACCTTTGTTATCTATGGTAATGTTATAAGAATCAACGGTTTTTATAAGTGTAGAAAAACCTTGATGATCTACAGAATAAAAATCGATTGATGATTTTTTGGTGATAAATGAATCTGAAACTTTATTTAATTGCTTATTTTTTTGACATCGATTATCATCTACCATAATCTATATAATGAGATAAAATATATAGATATTTAAAAATAAATATAAAAAAAATATTAAATATTTAAGAAAAAGAGATAATTATCTATTAATCTATATTACTCTCGAAATTTCACCTTAGTCATAGTTAAAATTATTAGAAAAGGCTAAAAAACCCATCTAGCTTCTTTTCTAATCTATCGATTGTTAACCAATCTTGAAAATTAGTAAGAATTAATTTATCTTTTCTGTTAATAAGATCTTTAGGATTTTGAGTTTTCATTACGGTAATTTTCAATCTTTTGTCACATAGTTCAATACCCATTATAAATTTTTCCCAAAGATTTAAGTACCAAATATTACAAGGATAAAGAAAACTTAATGCTTGGTTTAATATACACCTTTTAATACATTATAAAGCTGAAGCAGACAAATTGTTAGACAAGTATTAGTTTTCTATTTAAAAACAATATTCTCAAATTTGTTTTAAATTTTATTTGATAATAGGAAAAATTAACTAAAAAATATGTTTAATTTCTCTAAATACTAAATTTTTATTTATTTAATAATTTATATTTATAAGAGATATCAAAATATATAAAAGAGATTTTTATGAGTAAGATTAAAGAAGAAATCATAACACTGCTTATTGAGCATTCTAGAACTATTTATTCTGTGGTTAGTGATATGGCTGTTTTTTATAATAGATGGGCAGAAGATTACGAGAAGAATAAAGACGCTCTAGTTAAAAAGAAGAATAAAATGCAGTTATCTGAAGAAGATGGTGATACCATTAAAATTCAGCTAATTCAAAAATATTCTGAAGCAGAAGCCCAAGGATTAGGCGATTATATTGCTTTAATTTTAAAAATGGATAACGTTATTAATTATCCGCTTGAATTTGTTGATATTTTGGGAAAGATTAAAATAGATTGTAATAAACACATTGAAATAAAAAAAAACTTCGAAAAACTAATTAATAAAACAATTATAATGGCTGATGTTTTAAAAACCACCATTAAAAGTTTAAGAGATAAACCAGAAGCTGCATTTAATAATACTACAAAAATTCACGAAATTGAAAACGAAATTGATGCGATATATCGACAATTTCTTGATTATCTGTATTCTAATCAAGATTTAGATATAAGAATTCTTCTACGGTTACGTGATAGTATTGTTTTATTAGAGCAACTAGCGGATCGAATCCATGACATAGCCGATTTAATTCGAGTTTTACTATATCAATAAAATCCTTTTTTCATAAAAATATTCAAATAGAAACAAAGCATAAGAAGGTATTCTTTTACAATAAAAGGAAAATTTATACGCAAAATTTCCTTTTTTATTTTTAAAATAACAATAATTATTTAAATTAAAACAAGATGTAAAAAAGATGAAAGGAAAACAAAAATTTTATTTATACCTTGGAATGTTTCAATTGGTCTTGATAGCTTTAGTAGTATTTACCTCAAACGGAATTATATCTTTTGTATCAGCTCAAGTTCCTGAAGATATCGATAATTTATACCATTATTATGATTCTACAACTACTATAGCGTTAGCAATAGCCGTAGCAATTTCAGTAAGTTCTGCTGTAATAGGGAGTGCTTGGGCGATGAAAACTGTTGGCACTGCAGCAATTAGTGCCCTTTCAGAGCGAGAAGAGGCTTTCTTTAAAGCTTTTCTTGTAGTTGCTCTATGTGAAGCATTAGCAGTTTACGGTTTAATAGTGGCAATTTTGCTTTGGACTAAAATTCCGACCCCTATTTAGTAAATCATTGAAAAACTCAATGAATTCTAATCTTTTGAAGCAAAAAAAAGAGAAAATGAGAAAATGAGCAGTATCGTCGTTCCTTCTTATGCCTATACGGTTATAAAAATTGGATTTTTGAAACAACTAATAATGGATGAAATTACTCTACAAAAATTGAAAGAAATCACAGATATTAAAGAATTTATTGAATTTATTAGCCGTTATTATCCTGGAATTAATCTCAATACATATTCAATTGAAGATATAGAGAAAGCTCTCTTCCATAACTATATTAAATTAATAGGGAAAATATTATTATACTCTCCGTTAAATATGAGAATTTTTTTAAGAAATTACTTATTGAAGTACGAGATAAGAAATATTAAACATATAATTCTTGGTACTATTCTGGAAATGAGTGCAGTCGATAAATTATCAATGATAAATAAATTAGTTGAAGAATACTTAAATCATACCGATTTCATTCAAGAATTAATTGAAATTTCATCTTTAGATGAGATTCAACTATTCTTGAGACCTACTAAGTATAACAAAGTCATTAGAGAAGGAATTCTTTACTTCAAAAAAACCAACGATATATTTGTACTAGAAGCCTTTTTAGATCAACTGTATTATAATAATATGAAAAAAGAGATCAGGCTTTTAAACAAAAAAGAAAAAAAATTTATCTCACTGTACGCGAAAGCTATCTCTGAAATCTACAATTTAAATTTAATATACAGAGGTATAATTAATAATATTGATAGAAATCTTATTGCACAATTATTAGTTTATAATTATCTCTTTTTAGATAAGGAAACACTTTGGAAGTTAATGAATTTAACAAATGTAGAAGATTTAATCTTAGCAATTAATCAACATTTAAGTAAAAACAAACAAATTCGCCTTTATTTATTACGTTTAGCAATTAATAAAGAGCATTTTTTTTGGTCAATTGAGAAATTTTATTTAGATTATTATTTTAGGGCATTTAAAATGAAGATAGATGATATTGAGTATCAAGCGATTTTCAAAATCTTAGAAGTGTTGATAAAAAAAGATAAAGAAATTCGTTTATATATAATACCTGGGGTAGTAAATATCCTGCATAAGAAATATCAATTATTAAAATAAGGAATAATAATAGAAAAAAAAAGTAATAATCATGGATCTTTTCGAATGGTTAAAAGATATTGACAAACTCTATGAAAATTTAACAAATAATGCTAAGGATAACAATTTAAAAGATATCGAAGATTTCAGAGATCAACAAAGAAAGAAATTTGAAGCCTTTCTTGAGAAAAAAAACGATTTAGTCAATAGTGCTTTAGTTAAACTCGCTCTCGATAGTGATGCAGAAACAAAAGTATTTGAAGATCACATGGATGGAGCTATTAAGAACATCGAAGAAAATTTTCAAAAAGAAATCGAAAATCTACATAAATTAATTATTGATGAAATTGGATTAGATTTTTAATGTTAGATCAAAAAATACATGTTTTAGGAGAAGAAGATATTGTAATTATGTTAGGTCTTCTCGGGATTGAAGGTACTGTTATTGAAGATAGAGCGTCATTTCTTGACAAATTTAAAGAATTAAAAAAAAATCCTTCAATTGGTATGATTATAATAGGTTCAGAGTTGTCTACTGCAGATTATGATTTTTTATTAAATTTTAAGTTGAATAATAAGATACCATTAATATTTATCATTCCAGGTATGTTTCAAGCCGATATTGACAAAGAAGATGTAATGAAAAGAAAAATATTCGAAGCTATTGGAGACATTATATCATATTAATGAGTTGAGTTAAAATTTCCGAGGAAAAAGAATTAAAGAAAACATTTGGCAATCTAGGACTATATTTAATTGAAAAAGCTCAAAAGGAAATTAAAAAATTCAATCAACAAACATTATTTCAAAAAGCTGAAATAAAGAAAAGATTTTTTGAAAGAAGAAATGAAAGAATTTTAAAATTAAAAGAGCATTTCATAGAAAACTATGATCATTTTTTGAATCAATCTCTATCCTTAACTCTTTTGAAAGGCAAAAAAAAATTTTTGGATTTAAAAAATCGATTAATTAAAGAATTAAAAAGAAGTCTTTCTGAACTTATAAAAAGAAAAATAGAAAAAAATTACTCAATGTATATAGAATTCTTATTAAAAAGTATTAGAGATCTTAAGAAAGCTATAGATAAACCTCAAGAAATAGAATTAATTTTTAATACTAAAGATTACAATTATCTAATGAAAAATTATGGTAAAATTCAAGATTTATTTAAAAACCCTGTTGAGATTAATAAAGATTTAATAGATTTTATTGGAGGCTTTAAAATCTCATTAGTTGGAGGGATAATCTCCTATGATTATACCATTGATAATTTAATAAATATTAAATCTTCATTTATTCAAATGGAAATTTCCAAAATTATCAATGATTCAGAAATAAAGGAAATTGAACAAAATTTTAATTATTTTATTCAAAATCAAAAAACAAAAATAACAGAATATCTAAGACAGTATGATCAAATCAAACTCTGAAAACAATCTCCAAGATGGATACATTTCAGCAATAAATGGTTCATTAATCGAAATAAAAGGATTAGAAAGCTTTATTCGACTCCACGATTTGATCAAAGTATCTAAACATAAAATCATAGGAGAAGTTATTCATATTTATTCGGATCATATTGTTGCTCAGTGTTTTGAAAATACAATGAATTTGAGAATAAATGATAAAATTTTAAGTTTAAATGAACCTCTTTCTATGGAATTAGCCCCTGGATTACTTGGAAACATTTTTGATGGGATCCAAAGACCTCTGCAAAATGCATTTGAACTTTTTAAGGGAGGTGAATTACACAGAGGATTGGAGATACCTCCTTTATCAAGAACAAAAAAATGGCACTTTTTTCCACTAAAAAAGCCTAATGATGAAGTAAAAGCTGGAGATATAGTAGGAATAGTCCAAGAAACTCCTTTAATAGAGCATAAAATAATGGTTCCCCTAGGAGTCAATGGAAAAATCTCATTTATCGCACCTGAGGGTAAATATACAATAATTGATGAAATTTACAGATTAATAATTGATAACCAAAAGAAATCTTTTATCATGCTACAAAAATGGCCTGTAAATAAAACAAGACCCTTTAAAGAGAGAGATGAACCAAAAGAACCATTGATTACGGGGATTAGAGTTATAGATTTATTGTTTCCAATAACTAAAGGAGGTACAATTGGTGTTCCAGGAGGTTTTGGAACCGGAAAAACGGTAATCCAACAATCTTTAGCCAAATGGTGTGATGCGGATATAATTGTTTTTGTAGGTTGTGGGGAAAGAGGGAATGAAATAGCAGATGTTTTAAAACAATTTACTGAGTTAATTGATCCTAAGAGTAATCGTCCTTTGCTAGAACGGATCATTTTAATCGCCAATACCTCTAATATGCCAGTATCGGCACGTGAAGCAAGCATCTTTTCGGGAGTCACTATAGCAGAATATTATCGGGATATGGGATATGATGTTGCTGTTCTTGCTGATAGTACATCAAGATGGGCAGAATCCTTAAGAGAAATATCTGGATTGTTGGAAGAAATGCCCGCTGAGGAAGGTTATCCTGCATACTTACCATCAAAACTTTCTAGCTTTTATGAAAGAGCTGGTTTTGTTAAATTATTCGGGGAAGATGAATCTGGAAAGGAACGATTCGGATCCATAACTATCATTGGTTCAATTTCTCCTCCCGCGGGAGATTTTAGTGAACCTGTGACTGCCACAACAAAAAATTTTGTTCAAGGAATTTGGGCATTAGATGCTGCTTTAGCATATTCAAAGCATTATCCTGCAATTAATTGGTTAAACTCTTATTCGAAATATCCAGATTATATATCTGGATGGTGGTATGAAAGAGATATAGACTGGCCCGAGATAGATCTCGACTGGTTTGAGTGCCGTGAGCAAGTTAATAATATATTATCGCAAGATAATGAGTTGAAATATGTTGTTCAATTAATCGGGGAAGAAAATCTCCCAGAAGGTCAACAATTAATTTTATTTATATCGAAATTAATTAAGGAGGGTTTTTTAATTCAGAATGCTTTTGATGAAATTGATAGTTATACAAGTGCTAGAAAACTGCTGGGAATGATTAAGATCATTCTTTTAATCTTTAAAGAAGGCAAAGAGCTCGTTAAACAAGGACTCTTCATAGAAGACATTAAAAGTCTCCGTATAATAAATGATGTCTTGAGAATGAGCCGAGCTATACATAATGATAAATTCCATAAGATAGAAGCTTTAAAAAAAAAATTGCTGAATGAAATAGAAAATTTAAAATTAATTAGGGGAGTTTTAGAAAAAAAATGAGCATAATTTATAAGAAAATACAAAGAATAATCGGACCACTAATATTTTTGAAAAATGAGCATGATGCCCAATATGGTGAGATTGTGAAAATCAAAACAACGGATGGTATTATTCGAACTGGGCAAATAGTAAAAATGAATGAAGAAATAATAGTCATTGAAGTATATGAAGATACTACCGGAATATCTTCTGAAAACGCTGAAATTACATTCACAGAAGATATCTTTAACGTGAAGATCTCAAAAGACATGTTTGGACAAACATTCAACTCCATGGGTAGTCCAATTGATATAAAAACAAAAACTATAATAGACTCTGATATATTAACTGATGTTCAGAGAGATATAAATGGAGTCCCCATAAACCCTTTTGCGAGAGAATACCCCGTAGATGTCATCCAAACTGGAATATCTGTAATTGATGGGTTATTTACATTAATTAGAGGTCAAAAACTTCCAATATTTAGTGGACAAGGAATGCCTCATAATAAAATAGCAGCACAAATAGCCACTCAAGCTAAAGTTGTTTCAGATGAACCCTTTGCTATTATCTTTTGTGGAATTGGTATAATTCAAGATGAAGCAATTTACTTTTTAAAACGATTTAATGAAAGTGGAACACTTCAAAATATCATCTCATTCATTAATTTTGCGGATGATCCTGTAATTGAACGTTTAATCATACCAAGAGTTGCTTTAACCACAGCGGAATATTTTGCTTTTGAACAAGATATGCATGTTCTTGTCATCTTAATTGATATGACTAATTATGCAGAAGCGTTAAGAGAATTAAGCTCTGCTAAAGAAGAGATACCTAGTAGAAAAGGTTATCCTGGTTATATCTACTCTGATTTCGCTTCTATATTTGAAAGAACTGGAAAAATTAAAGGGAAGAAAGGGTCCATTACTCAAATCCCGATACTTACAATGCCCAACGACGACATCTCTCACCCGATACCTGACACTACCGGTTATATAACTGAAGGACAGTTGGTTCTGAGCCGAGTCATGCACAAAAAAGGGATTTATCCTCCTTTTGAAGTACTAGCTTCTATCTCACGTTTGATGAAAGATGCGATCGGTAAGGAGAGAACTAGAGAAGATCATGCTGATATAAGTTCTCAATTATTAGCATCATATTCAAGTTATCTTGAGGTTAAAGATCTTATTTCAATAGTTGGAGAAGATGGTCTCAATTACGATCAACAAAATACCTTAAAGTTTGGAAGAGAATTTGAAAAAGTATTTTTAAATCAAAAATCAGATGAGAATCGAGCTCTCAACAAAACCCTAGATATTGCTTGGGATGTAATTTCCAACTTGGATAAAAGCCAATTAATTAGAATTCATGAAAAATATATTAATAAATATTATCAAGAAAAGGTGTAAGTTATTAGTTTTAGAGAAGTTAAGCCTACAAAAACAAATTTACTCGCTTTAAAAAAAAAATTAACTTTTGCCGTTAAAGGAGAAAGCTTCCTAGAATTTAGAAGAGAACAGTTAGTTTTTCAAATCAATATTTTATGGAATGATTATTTAAATAGTAGAAAAGAATTTTTAGATTTATTTAAGAAATCTCTAAGATACTTAAATCAAACCTACGAAGAAATGGGAAAGAATGAACTAAATTTAATTAGTAAATTGAGTCGAATCCAATATAAACCAAGAATACACATACAAAACGTTAAAAAAATGGGAATTATAGTATCTCAAGTAGAATATGAAATATTGGAAGAAGAAAAATTACCGGCGTATACTTTCGAAAATACAAGTCATTATATTGAAGATTTAATTAATACATTAAAAAAATTGCTTGAATGTATAAGTAAATTTTCAGAAATAGAAGATTTGATATTGAAAGTCTCGATAAATTTCAAAAGGATTAACAGAAGGATAAACGGCCTTAAGAATATAATAATTCCTAAATTAAAATTAAATATTAAACAGATAAAAGAGATACTCGAGGAGCTGGAAAGGGGGCAGTACATTCGTCTAAAATGCGTTAAAAATATAATTATAGCTAGAGAAGAAATTGATTGATATCTTTTATCTTTTATATTTAGTTATAAAGTTTGAAAATTGACTACTATTTTTTTTTAAATTTTTTAGAGCCTTATCTGAATCTATAGATTTTAAAGCAAGATTTCTAGTTTCTATAAATGAATTAAGAATTTTTTGTTTAGCCAATTCTTTTTTTGTCTCCTCTTCACTAAGATTATAATTTGTGAGATTTGTTTTCTTCTTTAAAATTCCTAGAAAATCTAAAAAAGTCTTAAAATTGATTACTTGAATATGTTCCCTTATGTTTATGCAATCATCATTTTGAATTAAATTATTTAAAATGTCAGCATTGCTATATTGATTTTCTCTCAACATAACAATTAATAAAAATTGATTTTTGTTATGATATTGTTTTAGACATTTTTTTAATATTCCTTCAATATTTAATCCAAATGTAAAATCAATCGCAATAAATTTAATCTCTCTAGGAAATTTTATAAATTGTTCTAATTGAATTTTAAATTCGTTATTTCTTTTAATTATCAGATCAGGACGTAATTGTCTATTCTGAACTTTTTGAGTCTCATAGGTTACTTCACAATTGTATATATCAATAAGTAATTTTAAACTAAAATATTCAATCATAGGATGAATTGAAATACCAATAATTTTCAATCGTTCTCCACAGAGCGGACAGCCACTTCCTTTTGAAATACTATTATATCAGGCTAACCAAACCCCATGTGAGCTACTAACTAGACAGTTCCAGCCTAAATCTAATTGACTTGGAGTTTTTCGTCCTTCTACTGAATATCTATTATTTCTTGCAAAAATCATATTAAATTTTTCCCTATTCCATGCACACTCCAAATCATTTCTCTTTGCTCCTAATTCCCAATAATCGTTAAATGCAATTGATGAATCCAAAATATAACAACGATGGCATTTTTGCCTCCTTTTAATATTAGAAAATGAAGCCCGCCAGATATGCCTCCTTTTTTTGCATTTCCATTTTAACATGGCTTGACTTGGACTTTTTCCATCATTTTTTCCATATTCTATTGCTGAATTAAACTGTTCTTCACGCATACATGCTACTAGGTCGTCCCTGCTATTACATAAATTAACATAATCATTGTAATTTATTTGAGAAACTCCAGCGCATTTTGGACATTTTGTATCCTTATTTTCAATACTATAGAATGGAGCATTCCAAGTATGATTTTCTTTTTTGCACTTCCATTTTAATTTTACTTTACGTGGAGCTTTTGGCTTCATAGAATTTCTATTTTTATCCATTCTCCTAGTAAATTTTTCTTTAGTCATACCTATATCTAAAAATTCCTTTTCATTACAAAATTTAACATATAGTTCATAGGTAAGCGAAGGTGGCTTTGACGTCCTATAATAACCTAAAAATTTAGCTCTTTCAGTAATCATTGGCACAGCAATAAAAGTAAACTTTTGCGAAATAACACTTAATAATTCTTTAGGATTATTCCGCAAATAATCAATCAGTTCTATGAAACTTGTAAAGTAATTTAATAAGACTTTATGTGAATTATCCAACAATAACTTTCCTTTTAGCTCATTAATATCATCAGAATTAAATTCACTATACCATAAAGGGTTATTTTCAATATTATCTAAAATAGATGTAAGAATTAAATCATGAGATATTTTTTCTTTTAATAAATTATCGATATAAAAACAAATATATTTTCGAATATCTTTAGGGAAACGAGTAATATGATTGTTATCATCTATTAAGATTGATGGAATAGTCCCAAAATTGGCTAAAACATTACGTGCCATTTCCTCAAAGGAACTATAGATACAATCATTATTTTTTAAAAAATCATCAGAACTTTCATTGTCTTTGTCCCAAAATGATTTATTGTTTTTTGTACAAAAATTTTCATTTTTTTCACGCATAAATTAATAATATGATTATATGAATATAAATATTTAAAAATGTTATAATAATTTTTAAAATTATATAAATTATTATCAAAATTACTTAAAATAATCTAAAACATATGAATCTCTATTATTATTGTTTTGATTATATTTAAAAATTAACTTTGAATATTTTT
>SDBV01004032.1_pt1 | contig 21289 bp, 20 predicted proteins | sample 2277081 | NCBI WGS metagenome assembly SDBV01 (sample SAMN10402039, study PRJNA504765) | marine sediment metagenome | isolation source: marine sediment core GS10_PC15, 223 cmbsf | place: Arctic Ocean: Southern Knipovich Ridge | collected 2010 | reverse complement strand
TTGGTAATCTTTAATTCAAGTTTCTGACTAAACTCTTTAAATGCAATTAAGCGATCTTTGGAATTTACATAATTAATCCCACCTGTTAAAAAACCAACTCGCCTAATACCAATATTTTTAAAATAAACTAGTGCATCCCACATGCCGGGTCTACAATCAACATCAACAAACGGTATTGTACTGTCTGGAATATAATTATGAACTAAAATAAATGGAATTTTCTTTTTTTGTAAAGAAATATAAGAGAATTTATTATTCGTATTTATTGGAAATATTAATCCATCAACTGTTTTAGACAAAACAAGATTTGCCGCTTTTTCTGTATCCAAATCTTGATCTGGAATTACAGTTATTCGATAATTACTCTCCTGTGCTGACATTGTTAATCCATACAACAACTTAGAAAAGTACTCATATGGATAGGCATGGAGTTTTCTTTCAAAACTAAATGGTATTACAAGTCCTAATTGAAAGCTTTTTCTAAATTTTAACGTACTGCCCAGGTTTGAAGGTATATAGCCCAGTTTCTTAGCTGCACTTTTAACCTTTTCTCTTGTGCTTTCCGGTATTGAGGGGTGATCTGATAATGCCCTGCTGATGGTTGATGGAGAAACATTGCAATATTTGGCAACATCAATTCGTTTAATTCCATTCATCTTTCAATAGATTACGCTTAATTTTTATGAGGCTATTTTTGTTTACGGTTATTTTTTTTGCTTCTATAAATATCAGAAGTTAAGCCCTCCCTTAAAACTTTCTCTTTACCAGCTGCTGCCCAGATAAAACCGCGGCGCATTATTGTGCGTGCTTCAGGTATATCAAAAATATCAGCATTATGGCCCAATGCGTTGTAAAAAACCCTTCCCAAGCCCCACATCTTTGTCCAAACAACTGGCATGTCTACTGGTTTATTAGTACTATGGTACCAGGTTACTGTAGGAAATCTAGTAGTAGCTAAGATTTCGACAGCCGGATCAAAATGGAGATAGAATTGCTCACTTTTTACCATGAAGTCGGATAAACTGTCAACAATAGGATTTTCAGGATTTGAAATATTTACCATATACTCAACTTCATCATCGCCAGGATGACCTACAAAATTTCCTCCGGTCATAAACTGCCAATGGACATTATTTCTAAAGGCATCGCAAAAGCCTCCGTGACACCCAGCTATACCCATACCATCTGCAACGGCATGGATTACATTTTTCGACTGTATATTCTCTAGCTCACCCAAAGTCCAGATAGGTACTAATAAATCGACTGAGTTTAGGTATTCTTTTTCTTCAAGAGTCTTTAATGAGTTAGAAATTCTCACTTCAAAATTATCTTCTTCTAGAATATTTTTGAAAACATTAGCGATTTGCTCAGGCTTATGACCTTCCCAGCCGCCCCATATAATTACTGCTTTTTTCATAATATTCTCCAATATTATTCTAAGGAACCCAATAATAATCCTTCTTTTAAGGGTTCAGGTTTAGTAACTTTACTTTTTATGGAAATGAATTTGTTGGTATGCGCTGATTCAATAATTGAAAGCATTACATCCAGCACATGATAACCCAGCTCGCCAGATCCTCTATTTGGTCTTGCATTTTCTATAGAATAAATAAGTTCTGCAGTTCCAATACCCCTTACATTATCGATGTAAGGACTATCAATTGGAATCAAATTCCAGGGATCCACATTCTTCTCGCGTTTCCCTATTAGGCGCAATTTTACAGGACCTTTAAAAATATTAGGATCCGGAACAATTAATGTACCCTTAGTGCCATATATTTCTATCATAGGTAAATTACAAGATTGTACGTCAAAACTCATTATTAAGGTTGCTATTACGCCGGATTCGAAGAGAATTTGACTGGAAATATGGGTATCTGTTTCAACTGAAATTTTATTTCCTTTCTTTTTCCCATTGCCAATAATTCGCTCAGGAAAAGTAATCTTACTCATGCTGCAAACTTTATCAACCGGACCTAATAAATTTACCAAGCTGGTTATATAGTATGGTCCCATATCGAGGAGTGGTCCACCACCGGATTTGTAATAAAATTCAGGATTCGGATGCCATCTCTCATGTCCGGCACAACACATAAAGGCAACAGCTGCCGTAGGAAAACCGATGTTGCCATCATCAATGAGTTTTCTTGCTGTTTGCTGTCCACCACCCATAAAAGTATCAGGTGCGCAACTTATTTTAAGCCCTTTGGTTTTAGCCAGATTGAGTACTTTCGCAGCATCTTTTCTTGTTAAAGCAAAAGGTTTTTCTGTATACAGATGCTTACCTGCTTTTAAAATCTGTAAATTTACTGATGTATGTGATTGAGGTGGAGTTAAATTAACTACAACTTTAATTTCAGGATCGTATAAAAGTTTTTCAACTGACCAGGCGTTAGGAATATCACATTCTTTTGATAATTTTTCTGCAGTTGCCATATGCAGAGAAGCGCAGGCTTTAATCTCTATAAATGGGAATATTGACAATCCATTTACATATGCACGTGATATATTACCGCAACCGATTATTCCAATAGAAATCTTTTTCATGTCTTACTCCATAAGCACTATAGCGAAAAATGTTAATAGTATTTATTAAATTAGTCAATAAAAAAAATACTACCAGGAATTTGTGATGTATTATTCTTTATAAAAATTAAGTTTTCTTTAAAAAAGGGTTCTTTAAAAGAGTTAATTTTAACTTGACAATAATGTGTTTTGCTGACACAGTGCATACAAGTGCACACGAGTGCACTCGGGAAGATACAGCTTGGACCTTAAATTTGTTTTTAATAATTTTAAGTTTTATAGCTATTTTAATTTGTATTTTGAATGTTTATAAATTATAATCCCTTTTAGGTAAGAGAAACTGTAGGTATTGGAATGAAAATGAAAATTGAATTTGAAATTAAAAAATCAGTTTGATTTGTTAGTTTTTTTTCGTTGTCTCCTTTTTCCTTTGTATGGAGATATGAAAAAATAAAAATTTTTTGGAGGTATGTATGAAATCATTAAAAAGGGTAATTACGGTCTTTTTGCTCCTTTTCTTGTGCTCAGCTGCAATCTTTGCAGCCGGCACAACAGAGCCGGAAGAACAATTTATCACTATTCATTGGGCACAGTGGGGACCTGCGGATATGCTTGAAAAATTGTCCCAGGGATTTACTGAAGAAACAGGAATCAAAGTAATTGTTGAACAGACTCCATGGGAAACATTTGTACAGAAATATAATGTAGAAATGATAGCTCATAGTGACGCCTGGGATATAATTATTGGAGACAGCCAGGATTTGGGAAACATGGCAATAAATGGTCATTATATCGATCTTACGGGATTTTTTAAAGCAAATAATCTTACAGAAAAATTTACAGAAGCTTCTGTAGTTTCGTACGCAGAATATCCAGCAGGATCTGGTAAATATTGGGGAGTTCCGGCAGAAGGTGATGCATTAGGTTGGGCTTACAGAAAAGATTTCTTTGAAGATCCAGATAATATGGCTGCATTTGAAGCTGAATATGGTTATAAACTTGATGTTCCAAAAAGCTGGGATATGATGGCTGACATTGCAGAATTTTTTCATGATCCAGACAATGGTTTTTACGGTTTAGCTATATATGGTGATAATGGTTATGATTCATCGGTAATGATTGCTGAAATGCTCATATGGGCATTCGGTGGCGATCTTGGAAATATGGAAACTCTACAGGTGGATGGTATTTTAAATACACCTGCATCAGCAGACGGAATTAAAATGTACAGAAAACTTTTTAGTTTTGTTCCTCCTGCTTTCAATGATGCATTTTTTGTTAAAACAAATGATGCTTTTGCTGCCGGAATAGTTCCTATGGCTGTTAACTTTTATGCTTTCTTTCCTGCATTAGCTAATAATGCAACAAATCCATATGCAGATGTTACAGGTTATTTTGCAAGTCCTCCTCAGGTAGGCAGAGACGGTGTTGAAAGACAATATACTGCACTCGGCGGACAGGGCGCAAGCATTGTAAGTTATTCCAAAAAACAGGATCTTGCTATGCAATGGATGGAATGGTTTATAAGAGATGATGTACAACTGGAATGGGCTATTATGGGTGGATATTCATGTTCAACCTCTGTACTTGCTTCTAATGAATTCATGAATGCAACACCTTACAATCCTTCTTTTGCAGAATCTCTTAATATCATGAAAGATTTCTGGAATCATCCGGATTATGCTGAACTTTTATTATCTTTTGCTGAAACAATGGGAAATTATATCATTCGTGGAGAAGGTACTGCTGAAGAAGCTTTACAACAAACTACTGAAGAGTGGACGGCAATTTTAAAATAATAAGCTAACTTCATAAATTAAATGCGGTTTTTATTCATTTATTATTAAATGTTGAAAAACCGCAATTTTACCGGGATAGGAATAATGAAAAAACTCAAAACTTTAAACGCAAAACCGCTAAATCCGATTAGATCGCAGATGAAAGATGTTAATTTCGTCCGTTTATGTGTTTTACCAACGATAATATTATTGATTGTGATTAATGTATTTCCTTTATTTTGGTCACTTATCCTTAGCTTTTCTGAATATTCGGCCAGAAAAGCAGTTGATCCCAATTTTATAGGAAATCTGAATTATGTGTCTCTGCTGACAGATCCAAAAATATGGCTTCGCTTCGTAACTACTGCAAAATATGTAATATTGTCTGTTACCGGAGAAATGCTCGTAGGATTCGGATTGGCCCTTTTATTGCAGGAGAAATTTAGGGGTAGAGGGTTTCTTCAAACACTGCTTGTATTACCGATGACGATGTCTCCCATAATAGTTGGTATTATGTGGAAACTATTTCTCGATCCAAACTGGGGTATGTTTAATTACTTATTAGGATTGGGACGGATAGACTGGGCATCAAATCCGGATATCAATATATATGCCATCATAATGGCAGATATATGGATGTGGTCTCCATTTGTAATGCTCCTTTCAATTGCAGGATTATCAGCGGTTCCAAAATCGCTGTATGAAGCTGCAGAAGTTGACAGGGCATCCTGGTGGTTTAAATTTACAAGAATTACCCTGCCAATGGTTTCTCCTTTATTATTAATTGCCCTGATCTTCAGGGTTATTGAAGCTTTTAAAGTTTTTGATATGCCAATGGGAATTAGCGGGACAGGAACTTCTGCTCCGCCTTTAATTGCCACACAGATTTATAAAGATACATTTATTACATGGAAAACTGGCTACGGCTCAGCCCTTGGATATATTGTTCTGCTGATTGTTGTGGCTATTACATCCATTTTTGTGAAATATCTAAACAAAGCTAAACAAAAGGATTAGAAATGTTAGACTTAAAACAGAAAAAAGGTGTGCTTCATTATTTAGTAATAGTATTGCTTATTATTATTGTGGCGATGTACATGATTCCAATTTTTTATATTGTAAATACGTCTTTCAGGCCATGGAAAGATATCAAAGAATATCCTCCTAAGCTGGTTTATAATGCGACAATAGCCGGTTATATCAGGATCTTTACTTCCAGAAATGTTTTCACTTCCAATACTGCTCCAACAGAGCAGGAGGTTGAGGATATGGAGTGGTACGAAAGGATAGTTTATGAAGATACTAATGAAGAAATAACCCGGCAGGGAGATCTGGTTACAAGATATTTAAATAGTATATTTATTTCAGTAACTACAACTTTATTAACAATTATATTCGGTACATTAACTGCTTATGGATTTTCAAGATTTAAAGTGCCGGGTGAAGGAAACTGGCTGTTTTTTATATTGAGTACGCGTATGATACCGCCGGTTATTGTAGTTGTCCCTGTGTTCCTTATGTACAGGAATCTTGGGCTGACTGATTCTCATATAGGTTTGATACTTCTGTATGTTGTATTTAATCTCTCTTTCGCAGTTTGGGTACTAAAGGGCTTTATAGATGAAATACCCAGAGAATATGAAGAGGCTGCGATGGTTGACGGATATACACGCTGGGAAACCTTTAGAAAAATTGTTTTACCACAATCTGTAACGGGTATTGCGGCAACTGCAGTTTTTGTATTTATTTTTTCATGGAATGAATATGCGTTTGCTTTTCTGCTCACCAGGAATACTGCTCAAACAGTACCTGCCTGGCTTCCGTATCAACTTGGAGTATTAGGCTATGACTGGGGTGCCGCTGCTGCTGGTTCTACACTGTTTCTGCTGCCGGCTATGATACTAACAATACTGCTCCGGAAGCATCTGGTTCGAGGTATTTCTTTCGGCGCAATAAGGAAATAAGGAGTTGCTATGTCTGTATCATTTTGGATATCAATAAGTATTTATATATCATCAATTATAATTCTTAGTGTTTTGGGCCTTTTTAAGAAAAAACTATTTCAAACAATTGGTCTGTGGGGAATGATTGGTGGAATTGTATTTTTGTGTCAACCATTTTTTGCAGTTCTGTTCCAATATGGAATTGCAGTTCTTATTCTTGGACTCATATACTGGAATTTTGGCAATAATATGAAAGAAGAAGTTGAAACAGAGGAACAGTAAAAAAACTCACAGTAAGAAGTGTTATAAGAGTGAGTACACTCTTATTAGATGCCAGATTTAATAATATATTATGGATTTTGGCAGATAATAGAATATTTATAGAAAATTTAGGAGAATACTTCTCTAACAAAGAGGATATGAATTGTGGCAGAGATAATTTTAAAGAATATTTTTAAGAAATTTGGAGATTTAATCGCAGTTAAAGATTTAAATCTTCACATCAGGGAAAAAGAATTTCTCGTGTTACTTGGTCCGTCAGGTTGCGGGAAAACAACAACATTAAGAATGATTTCCGGTTTAGAGCTGCCTTCTTCCGGACAGATTTTGCTTGACGGTGAGGATGTTACTCGTTTAAGAGCTTCAAAGCGGGATATTGCATTTATGTTCCAGCTGTTTGCCCTTTATCCGCATATGTCTGTGTATCAGAATATTGCTTTTCCTTTAAAGACACAGAAAGTTGATAAAAAGACAATAGATACAGAAGTAAAAAAAGTTGCGAAATTGCTACGGATTGAGCATATATTGAAAAAACGCCCTAAACAATTATCCGGCGGTGATTTACAACGTGTTGCGCTTGGACGTGGTTTGATACGTCAACCAAAGGCGCTTCTGTTAGATGAACCTATTGGAACACTTGATTCTAAATTTAGAGAAGAAATGAGAACTGAATTAAAGAAACTTCATGTAGATTCCGGTGCTACTACTGTTTATGTAACTCATGATCAGGTGGAAGCAATGGCGATGGGAGATAGAATAGCTGTTATGAATCACTCTATTTTACAACAGGTAGGTGACCCGCATGAAGTTTATTCAAATCCTAAAAACTTATTTGTAGCCAGGTTTATAGGTAGTCCTGGAATGAATTTTCTCAATACGCAGGTTGTATCAGATAAGCATGGATTACATCTTCGTTACGAAGGAGATGGAGCTAAAATAAAATTAACAGAGCTGCTTAAAGAAAAAATCACATCTCATCATGAAGAGGGTAAGAAATTGGTTCTGGGAATTAGACCTGAAGATTTATCCATAGCGGCACCGGATACTAAAAATTGTATAAATGGTTCTGTCTATGTTATTGAAAATATGGGTAATCATAAAATAGTGGATGTGCAACTTGCCGGAGATATTATTACACGGGTAAGAGTTGTACCTAAAGAAAAGTTTTCTATCGGTGAAAATGTTGCACTATCATTTGATTTTGAAATGGCTAGACTTTTTGACAGTGAAAGCGGCGATTCAATAATGTAATAGGAGAAAATAGTGGCTGAATTAAAGTTTAAAGGAATAAAAAAAAGCTTTGGTAAGATTACCGCATTAAATAAATTAGATATTGAAGTGAAAGATGGAGAATTTTTTGTACTATTAGGACCTACAGGAGCTGGTAAGACTACTATATTGCGAATAATTGCAGGACTTGAACAACCGGAGGAAGGTGAAGTTCTTTTAGGTAATGAAGTTGTTAATGCACTCGCTCCTGCAGAGAGAGATGTTGCTATGGTTTTTCAATATTACACTTTATATCCTCATATGAGTGTACGTGAAAATCTAGAGTTTCCACTACGATCTAAAATGAGAAATATCCTGGAAGATGAAATTAAAAATCGTGTACAAAGTGTAGCAAAAATATTGAAAATCGAAAATAAATTGGAAAATAAAAGTACAGAACTTTCCGGTGGTGAAATGCAGAGAGTTGGTATTGGAAGGGCTATTGTAAGGAATCCAAGGTTATTTCTAATGGACGAACCTTTATCTAATCTGGATGCAAAATTAAGAGAGTCGATGCGCTCTGAGCTGGCAAGAATTCATATTGATTTAAAAGAGACCTTTATTTATGTCACGCATGATCAAGTTGAAGCAATGACTTTGGCCGATCGCATTGGCGTACTAAATGAGGGATTATTAATGCAAATCGGGACACCTGATGAAATTTATAATGAGCCTGCAAATACTTTTGTAGCTTTTTTTGTAGGTAGTCCGCAAATAAATTTAATGGAAGCAAAGGTTGAAGGAAAAAGTCTATTTGTTCCTGAATTAGGAATTAAATTTGAATTGCTTGATCATCAGCAAAAACAGGTTAAAGGCAAAGAAAAAGTTATATGCGGGATTCGTCCGGAAGATATAGTAATCGTTGATAATACTAAGATGGGAGATATTTTCGAAGCAGAAGTGTATTTCAAGGAAAGTATGGGTGCGGAGGATATACTTAATCTTAAGTGTGGATCTGGAATGTTAAAAGCTATTGTTCCGCCTCATCTTAAAATTACTCAGGGTGCTAAAGTTAAGATGAAAATTGAAAAGGAACGAATTCACTTATTCGACATTGATACTAAAAAAACACTTAAATAAAATATTTATATTTGAAGGTTACAATATTAATAATTTTTAATATTAAAAGTATTTGTATTTAAGTTTCCAGAGTTTGCTGGAAAAGCAAGGAGGTAAATTATGATTGAAGCTAGTAAATCTGGTGCTGTTAAGAAATTAAAGTATGGAATGATTGGAGGAGGTCCTGGAGCCTTTATCGGTGATGTCCACAGGAGGGCAATTGCTCTTGATGGTAAATGTTATATTGTAGCAGGTTGTTTTTCCAATATAGATTGGAAAAATAAAGAAATGGGTGAACAGCTGATGCTCGATGAAGATCGTGTTTATAATACCTATCAGGAAATGGCTGATAAAGAGGCTGCCAGAGATGATGGTGTTGATTTTGTATCAATAGTTACACCTAATTTTCTTCATTTTCAAGTTGCTAAAGCATTTTTAGAAAAAGGAATTAGCATTATGTGTGAAAAACCACTTACCACAGAAATAGATCAGGCATTGGAGTTAAAAAAATTAGAAGAAGAAAATGATTGTTTGTTTGCTGTTTCCTATACATATACTGGTCATGTAATGGCAAAAGAAGCCAGAGATATCGTACAGAGTGGTAAAATTGGTGATATTCGTGTAGTAATTGCTGAATATCCACAGGACTGGTTGGTTGATACTATCGAAAAAGAAGGGCAACGACAGGCTCTCTGGAGGACCGATCCTACAAAATCCGGTATATCGAACTGCGTAGGCGATATCGGAAGTCATATTGAAAATATGGTGAGTTTTATTACAGGTTTGAAGATAAAAAAACTTCTTGCAAATCTGGATGTTTTTGGTGACGGCCGGCTTTTAGACAATAATGCGGAAATTATTTTAAAATATGATAACGGTGCAAGCGGTAGTTATTGGTGTTCACAAATTGCTATAGGTAATGACAATGGTCTTAAAGCCCGTATATTTGGCACAAAAGGATCTATTGAATTAGTTGCTGAAAATTGTAATTATCTTAAAGTCACATTAAAAGGTCAGGCTCCTCAGCTGTATTCCAGGGGTAGCGGATATATTTCCGAATCTGCCTCTGCTTATTCCCGAATTCCACCGGGACATCCGGAAGGCTACTTTGAAGCATATGCAAATCTATATTCGGATTTTGCTAAAGCCCTAACACAGAAAAAAGCCGGTGAAAAGGTGGATCAATCAAAAGCTGGATACCCTACACTTGATATGGGAATTGAAGGAGTTAAATTTGTACATAAATGTGTAGAAAGTATGAAGAAAAACTCTGTTTGGGTAAATATGGATTAGTTATTTATTCCATAATAAGATTTTTAACTTGAAAAAAAGAGGTGAAAAATTATGAGTAGACTAGTTACAATTTTCTCAGGACAATGGGCAGATTTACCATTTGAAGAAGCATGTGGTAAATACAAATCTTTCGGTTATGAAGGTGTTGAAATAGCTTGCTGGGGTGATCATATGGATGTTCGTAAAGCAGCAACCGATTCCTCATATGTTGAACAAAAAAAAGCTGTTTTAAAAAAATATAATCTTAAGTGTTTTGCTCTTGGTGCGCACTTAAGTGGCCAATGTGTTGGTGATTTATGGGACGAAAGAGTTGATGGATTTGCGCCAAAAGAGTTGGCAGGAAAACCGGATGCTATTAGAGAATGGGCTATCGAAGAAATGAAATATACTGTTAAAGCAGCAGCTGCAATGGGCTGTTCAGTTGTAACAGGATTTATGGGCTCACCGATCTGGAAATTCTTATATTCCTTTCCGCCTACAAGTGAAAAAATGGTTGAAGATGGGTTCGCATTAATCAAAAAACTATGGACACCAATTTTAGATGAATTTGATAAAAACAATGTTAAATTTGCTCTTGAAATACATCCGGGAGAAATAGCATTTGATTATTACACAACTAAAAAACTTTTTGAAGTTTTTGAAAATAGAAAAGCTCTGGGAATCAATTTTGATCCTTCTCATTTATATTGGCAGGGAATGAAACCAGAACTTTTAATAAAAGATTTCCCAAATAAAATATATCATGTTCATATCAAAGATGCATCTGTCACTTTAGACGGCCGTTCAGGAATATTAGGGTCACACATCGAATTTGGTGATTTAAGGAGAGGCTGGAACTTTCGATCACCTGGACATGGCGGCGTAGATTTCGAAGCAATTATTCGTGAATTAAATGTTGCGGGTTATTTAGGACCATTATCTGTTGAATGGGAAGACAATGGTATGGACCGTGAATTCGGAGCTATAGATGCTGTAAGATTTGTTAAAACAATTAACTTTGCTCCTTCAAATATTGCTTTCGACGGAGCTATGGAACAATAAAATATATGTAATAGAAGTAAGACTTTATTTAGATATATCAGTTTATTTCCAGGTAAAAGGAGGTCGAAGATCATGATTAGACACACTGTAGTTTTTATATTAAAACATTCGGAAGGTTCTATCGAAGAAAAAAATTTTTTAAAAGCAGCAGCTAAATTGAAAACAATATCTACTGTTAAAAATTTTGAAATACTTCGACAAATTAGTGCAAATAATAAGTATAAATTTGGACTAAGTATGGAATTCGATGATGATATTGGATATCAGTTTTATAACAATCATCCGGATCATCAAGCATTTGTTAAGGACCGTTGGATTTCAGAAGTAAATAATTTCCAGGAGATAGACTACATCCCCTATTCTATAAAAGCATAATGAAAAAACGTTTTTACAGTTTGATTTAATTTATTTCAAGTGAAGCATTTCATTGTATTTAAAATTTTTAAAAGGAAATTCTGCACTATCTGTAAATATTTATACTTTAATTAAGGAGAACTTTATGAAAAATGAGTATTTGTTAAAGCCAATTAAAATTGGAAATCGTACTGCAGAGAATCGACTTGTAATTAATGCTATGGAATGTTGTGATTCAGACGAACAGGGGAATCCAGGCGAGAAAACTTACAGGAGATATCAAAGGTATTTTGAAGGTAATGCAGGAGTAGTTATTCTTGAAGCAATTACAGTAACTTATAAAAGCAGGGCAAGAAAAACCCAGCTAGGTATAGAACCCCGTAACCAAAAGGCTCTTGAAAAATTTACACAGAAGATGAAAGAGGTAAATAATAAGCCGCTTTTTATATGGCAGTTGACTGCATCAGGTGAGCTGAGCCATCCGGATTTCTCACGTCGTGTTTGTGTAAAACCTCTGTATGGTTTTGATGGAGATGTTATTGATGAAGCCTATATCGATAAAACAATCGATCAATTCGTACTTGCTGCAAAAATTGCACATGACTGCGGAGCAGACGGCATAGACACTAAACTGTGTCATGGGTACTTAGGCTCTCAAATTTTGAGACCATACAATGATAGAAAATGGAAGTATGGTGGTTCCTGGGAAAACAGAACACGTTTTGCCTATGAAATTTATGAACGAATCAATAAAGAAATTAATGATCCTAATTTTATTGTTGGATCAAAAGTTTCTATCTGGGAAGGTTTTCCAGGCGGACAGGGTTCAGCAGGTCCGGATACAGCCGCGATGGATCTAACAGAATCTTTAGATTTATGTAAAGGTATTGAAGCACGTGGGGCTAAGTTTATTTTAGTTTCTGCCGGAAGCCCGTCAATTACATTGGCTCTATCACAGCCGGATAAACAGTTGCCAGTTGATGCATATCTTCACCATACATTTCAGAAGGCAGTTAGTGATGTAGTTAAACCGCAAACAGTAGTTATGGGATCTGCTTATTCTGTATTTCGTGATGGTAAAAATAATTTAAAAGCTGTTCCACAAGAAAGAAGCTCTTTAGAATATTGGGGAAATAAAAACATCAAAGATGGTATTGTTGATATGGTAGCCATAGGTAGACAATCATTAGCTGATTGTTATTTACCTGCTAAAATAAGAGATGGTAAATCAGATGAAATAAAATGGTGTACTGCTTGTGATAACTGTATAGAATTTTTGATTCGCCAGAAAAACACCGGATGTGCCACTTATGAAAAAGAATATACTCAGTCTTTAAAAGCCATACGTGAAGAAGAAGGAAAATTAAAAGAAAAACGAACATAAATATTAAAATAGCAGGGATAAGGGAGGGAATATTATCATTTATTACTCTCGTGTACCTTCCTGCAATTATCTCCTTCATGGCCTCACAATCATCAAATTCCTTATTTTAGATTTCGTCATTTATATTGTTTTATATACGGAACATTATCAATATTAATATCCGGTCCGAAAAATTTATATATTATCATGTCCTCATTTCCAATATTATCGATTATAAGACCTTTTTTTGCCTTGTCTGCTGTAATCAGCAGTTCATCCCTGGATTCAGTAGAGGTAACTTTCTGTCCTTCCATCTCATATCCATCTATAAGACCTTTTCCTCTCCAGACAAAAAACCCATGGACTCCCTGACCGGTGCTTTTAAACTGTTTACCAGGCTGTACTGTAATCCTCATTCCGCTGAATTTTGTAGTATTGTACCAAATCCATTCCTCCCAGGCTCCATCCTGGCGGGTTTCCTTGATCATGGTTGGTTCAAGATGGTGGTTTTCATAAAAATAAGGGTCAGCGCAGGCTTTCCAGTCGATCTGGTTTAAAACAGCCATTTCCTCTCCCTGAGCCTTATCTTCTTCAGATACATGGTGTGCCATAAGATCTTTCCCTATCTTAAGTCCACTTATTTCTGCCTGAAGGACTGCCATTACATCAGAAGATTCCTGCAGTTCAAGTGTTAGTGCTGTTCCCGGGGCATGCAGTATTCCTGACGGCAGGTGGAATCCTTCTCCCGGAGCATTCATATAGCCTCTGGAATATTTTAATATGGATTCTCCCTTCCATTCTTTCAGGTAGGGGAGAAAAATATCAAATTGCTTGTTTTCTTGGACTATAGAGGGATGTACTCCAAAAAATGTTTCTGGATGGGGGCCCAGGTCAACATCCAGAAAGTGGTAGGCTTCCTCTTTCGAGTTCATGCCGACTTTTTTCGCATCATCATCCATCTGGTGCATATGATAAAAAATTCGTGTGTTAAAATCATAGATTTTAAGCAGTCTCCCAAGAGTATTGTGGGTAGCACTATACTCTTTCCCTAGAATCTCTTCTTTACAGACTTCAAGTGCATCAATTAAAAGTATATTCTCTCCTTCAATATCCAGATATGAGAGGCCTTCATTCTCCATCTTTACCCGGTTGTCTACTCTGGTTTCAGAGGCAATCCATCTTTCACAAATAAATCCCCTTTCTCCTACATCATATTCTTCCTCGGTCAGGCCCAGACGCTTTCCCGGAGGCATAAAATCTCTGGCTACCCAGGCAGGGCGCATAGATAATTTACCATCATTCTGTTCCAGGTGTTTCAATACGATTGTTCTAATTTCATTTTTATTCAAAATATTTTCCTCCTTTTTTTTGTTCCCGGTCGGTTATATCCCGGCTAATTCCAATTAATCCCAGTAATTGCCCCTGAGAATCATGGAAAGGTGCTTTATACACCTCAAATTTTCGTTTTCTTCCATCTGGATAAGTCATCCACTCTTCATTCTTATAGGCTTCACCAGTTTGAAATATCATCTCATCTCTTTTCTTAAAAAAATCTGCATCCTCTTTTGAACAGTAATCATAATCTGAGTGGCCTACAATCTGCTCTCTTTTCAAGCCGAGAATTTCACAGGTTGTTTTGTTGCAGCCCATCATGATTCCGTTTATATCCTTGTAAAAGATCATGTCGGGTGAAGAATCAATAATGTTCTGAAGCAGAACATAAGCTTTTTCAATTTCTTTGGCAGATTGTTCCTGCCGGTTTTCCAGAGTATTAATATAATTGTTTCTGTATTGAATGGGGCTGATAGAAAGATACTGTTTAAAGGTTTTACTAAAATGAGACGCACTGCTAAAATTTAAATCCTCTGCGATATGCGCTAAAGTTTTATTTGTATTCATAAGCAAAATTACAGACTCTTCAATTTTCCGTACAATTCGTCAAAAGTAAACCTGATACCCGGATTTACATTAAAAATATTCTTTAAGAGAATGGAAGAAATAAAATGATTCAGAATTGAATCCTGTTCAGTTATCTGGAAAGTGATGAAAAAATACTTCTGGGATTTAAGTTCCTTTTTAGACGTTATTGAATAATGGTCTTCCGGTGCTGTAAGCAGAAATGATCCGGATGAAATATTATATATTTCTTTATTGACTCTCATGGAACCCTCCATGTCCAGAAAAAGGTGGACCCTGTATTCTCCAATTTCCTGCAAAAAAAGTCTATTAAAATAGCGCGATTTGTTTAAATTGTCCCGATGGTTGTCCAGTGTGTCGAGCATCAAACATTCCAGGAGGAATTGTGAAATACGGAATAAACACACTTCTGTTTGAAGCTATATTTAATAATCAGTCGGCCAGAAAATTTTCCAGAATTAAGAAGATTGGATTTGATGGTATTGAGATAGCTCTTCAGGAAAAGGGCCTGGAATATGTAAATGATCTTTTTAGTGCCTGATAAATAATAATTAATTGCTAAAGTAGCGGCATTATGGTATTATAAAATAAAAAAACTATGGAGGACAAAATGGGGAGAAAAAAATCTTCAATAGGAGCATGGGCCTTTATCTGGGGAGGTTATGAGGAAGAGCCTGTAGATCATGAGAAAGTTGTAGAAACTTTAGCTAAATTAGGATTTGACGGAATTGAGGTAGCAGCCTTTCCGCCATACCTCCCGAGCAATACAAAAGAAAATCGTATTGCTATGAAAAAATTGTATGATGATAATGGGCTTGCACGTTCGGGACTTGCGGCTCCTTTTCCATCTCCTGCAACAAGCACAAAGGAAGAATACCTGACTGCTGTTAAGGATAACCTGGATATCTGTATAGATCTGGATATTCCTAAACTCAGAGTTGATGCTGTAGATCCTCCTACTGGAATCCCGGGGGAAATGGATTACAACAGCTGTTTTGGAAAAGTTGCAGAAATGTGGAATAGCTCTGCCGAATTATGTGCTAAAGCAGGTGTAAAACTTATATGGGAATTTGAACCAGGATTTCTGTTTAACAAACCTTCTGAGGTATTAAAAATGGTTAATCAGGTGGCTCATCCTAATTTTTCTATTCTATTTGACAGCTGTCATGCACATATGTGTTCTGTTTTGGCTTCCCGCCAGATGGGCGAAAAAGAAGTACTCCCCGGTGGTGCAGTAGAATTTGCAAAGATGCTGAATGGGAAAATTGGACATATCCATCTTATAGATTCCGATGAAACTCTTCATGATGATGATACATCAACTCATGCTCCATTGGGAACAGGAGTACTGGATTTTGATAAGATTATGCCTGCAATTCTGGACGCCGGTTATACTGACGACTGGTGGCCAATAGATCTCTGTTTCTGGGCAAATGCTCTTGAAGCAACTGTCGGTTCTAAGGCCTATCTGGATAAACTTATTGACAAATATGGAAAATAGTTAGAGAGGAGAATATATTATGGAAGGTAAAATGAAAGCTCAGGTTTTTTATGATGCTGAAAATATGAAAATGGAAGAAGTTGATATTCCTAAGTTAAGCCCGGTAGAGGTGCTTGTAAAGGTTGATACTGTAGGAATCTGCGGTTCTGATATTTCATATTATTACGGATCGAGTCCGGTCGATACTCCAACAGGAAAGGGACCGATTATTCTTGGTCATGAGTTTACCGGGGAAGTTGTTGAAGTCGGAGATGTTCCCGCTCAGCTGGGACTGTTTAAGCCTGGAGACAGAGTTGTTGTGAATCCGGTGCAAAACTGTAATGCCTGTTATAAGTGTGCTGACGGAAAGACCCACTGCTGCTCTAATATGAGTGTAAACGGAGTTAACAAAGATGGTGCTTTTGCGGAGTATTGTTCAGTTCTCTATACCGGTTTGTTTAAACTTGCTGATGATGTGAGCTATAGCGACGGCGCATTTATTGAACCTATGGCATGTGCTGTGAATGCCATGAATAAACTAGATATTGTTCCGGGCCAATTTATTGCCATATTCGGACCTGGCGCGATTGGGCTGATGATGGTACAGGTGGCAAAAGCTATGGGTGCTGGAAAGGTTGCTCTGGTTGGAACCCGGGACTATAGGCTGGAAGCAGGAAAAAAGCTTGGCGCAGATTATATATTCAACCTAAAAGATTCTTCTTCTTCCTGCTATACAGGAGATCTTAAGAAATCTATTGCAGATATTACAGATGGTGAGCTGGCAGATAGAGCAGTTACGCCAACCGGTGCCAATGCAGCATTCGAGCTTGCAGTGGAAATCTGTGGAGCATGCGGAATTATTGTACATTTCGGATTACCAGACGAAAATGATAAATTCTGTATCCCTGCCCTTAGTTTTCATAAAATGGACAAACAGATCCGTTCTTCCTGGCTGGCTCCGGGAACATGGCCGCAGACTTTAAGTATGCTTAAGGAGGGATTGGTAGATGTGAGCTCTCTGATTACCCATACATTTTCTCTAAATGATGCTGAAAAGGCGATACGTAATCTAAAAGAGAATGTTGGGAACCCTCTGAAAGTACAAATTAAAGTCAGTTAATTAAGATAGTCCATTATGATTCCGTTAGTACCGGTGAAATCCCGGGAATGGGATTAGTTATTATACTAAAAAAGGATAAACACAATGAATGTAAATGAAATTATGCTGCGGGCAAGAGAGAAGCAGCTAGCTATTCCTGCGTTGAATGTTGCACACCTGCCTATGGCAAAGCCAATAATGCAGGCTCTTATTGATACAAATACTTTCGCACTTATAGAAGCAGCTCTTGTAGATTGGACTCACTTTGGAGCAGGCAGCCTGGAAGCTGTCTGCAATGAATATGATAAGTACAAATCAGAAAAACATGTAAGGCTTCATCTTGATCACATACCTGTTATTGATGAAAAGCAGAATAAACGGGATTATATGAGTATTATCAAAAGGGCGATAGAATGCGGTTATAATTCAGTAATGGTGGACGGTTCGATAGTAAGCCTTGATGAGAATATCCAGGCAACAGCAGAGGTAGTTGAGTACGCCCATCAGCATGGCGTTGTTGTGGAAGCGGAATTAGGTGCCGTCTATGGTCATGCAGAAGGACCAATTCCTCCTTATGAGGAGCTTTTTTCCTCCGGCCAGGGATTTACTGACCTTAAAGAAGCCTCGCTTTTTGTGGAGAAAACCGGTTGTGACTGGCTTTCTGTGGCTGTAGGCAATATACACGGGGCGATAAGCGGTGCGGGCCTTAATAAGAAAAAACTTGAGGCCCGTATCAATCTTGATCATCTGAATGCACTTAACAGGCAATTAAATATGCCTCTTGTTCTACACGGAGGGACAGGGATAAATCTTGATTATGTGAGGAAGGCCTTTACCATGGGTATTACAAAATTGAATATAGGCACTGAAATCCGTCAATTATATGAGTTGAACCTGGAAAAAACAGGCAGTATTGAAAAAACTCAGGATATGCTGTACGAACGGGTCCGTTCCATAATTGTTGATGATTTGAAGATAGAAGGAACTTCCAGGATTTTGTGTAATTAGGAGTAAGATATGGCATTAATGGGGATAGATGTAGGTACTACAGGCTGTAAGGTTGCTGTATATACAACAGGAGGTAAAGAACTCTCCTCAGCCTATCGTGAATATCCGCTGATTTGTAAGGAACCAGGCCAGGCAGAACTGGACAGCCGGGCAGTTTTCGAAAATATAAAACAATCAATTCGCGAGGTGCTCAGAACCAGCCTGGATATAAAAGCAATATCTGTCAGTTCTCTGGGTGAAGCGGTTGTTCCTGTTTCTGCTGAAAGAACAATATTGGGATCTTCTATACTTAATTTTGACAGCCGTGGTAATGAGTATATTCCGGAATTAAGAACCATAATCTCTGATAATGAATTATACGATGTAAACGGAAATCCTCTGACTTCGAATTATGGCTTATCCAAACTTATTTGGATTAAGAGAAAACAGCCGGAAGTATACAATCAGACCTATAAATTTTTACTCTGGAGTAGTTTTGTTCTGTATATGCTGGGGGCAGAGCCGGTGGTGGATTATGCACTTGCCAACCGTACTCTGCTTCTTGACATAAATCTGAAACAATGGAATTCGGATTTATTAAGAAAGCTGGATTTTGATCAGAATAAACTGCCCAAACTTGTCCCGGCCGGGACTGTCTGTGGAGAGATGAATACAAAGATGGCAGAGGAAGTGGGGCTGAATAACAGACCGATGCTTGTAAATGGAACTCATGATCAATGTGCAAACGCTCTTGGATGCGGAGTGCTTGAAGAGCGGCAGGCTATGTACGGAATGGGCACTTTCCACTGTATTGTAAGTGTTTTCAATAAGCGGGTTGATAAAACCGCGATGCTGGAACGGGGACTTAATACACAGCATCATGCTCTTGAAGACCGTTATGTTTCCTTTGTTTATAATCAGGGCGGGATACTCCTGAAATGGTATCGTGATACCTTTCTTAAAGAAAAGTTGGAGCATCATTTATATGAAGGTGATAATATTTATAGGGAACTGATGAAAGAAATTCCTGAAGGCCCGAGTCCTGTACTTGTACTGCCCCACTTCTTTACAACAGGCCCCCCACATTTTCTTGAGAACGTTACAGGCCTTATCGCGGGATTAACTTTAGCAAGTACCCGCGGAGATATATGTAAGGCAATATTGGAAGGAGCGGCTTATTATTTGAAGGAGAATATTGATAATTTACCGGAAAGATTGAATATAGGTGAATACCGAATTGTAGGTGGAGGTAGTAAATCTGATAAATGGATTCAGCTGATAGCTGATATTTTTGAAAGACCCTTTGTGCGTACCAATTATATTGAAGCAGGTACTGCAGGAGCGGCTATTCTGGCAGGCGTGGGCTCAGGTTGTTTTGAGAATTGTAAGCAGGGAGTTGATAGTATGGTGAGGCCTGAAAAAACATTCGAACCTATTCCGGAACAAAGTAAGATGTATTACGAGAATTATAGAAAGTATAAAGAAATTTATCCGAAGTTTGGTTCATTTTTATCAAGCCACTAATCTTCATAATACTGAATAACAGTGATGCTGTTGTCTATAAAAATATCATAATGGTTTCCCATTGCCAAATTGTGTAGTACATGAAAACCATATGTGAATGAAAGGTTTCGTTCTTTTCCAAAATTAATTTCATAAATTTCTGAAAAGGAGCTCTCTCTAAACCAACTGCCTTCATATAAAGATTATGTTTACATCCTTTTCATCAAGTAGTGTAATATCGCTTACTCTTAAATTGCCTGACAATATTTCTTCTATAATTTTATTCTGACAGCCGTAATACCTCGCAGCTCTGCAGCGGGGATATAGGCTATGAAATAGTGCGGCTTGCCGCCGCCTTACAGAACGAAGATACCTCGGAGCTCTGCTCCGGGGTTCTTCATTTTTTTATCAGGATATTTTATAAGTAAACTTAAATCCGGGAAGCTTTCTTCCCGGTGAAGAGGGATTTCCGGGAATTTAATTATTACAGTGCTGTTTTTGGAATAATTATTACAGCAGCTTAAAAGGAGTGATGCAAAAAAAATAAGTATCTCATATCATATACCTCAAAGAACTCATAACAGAATCCTTTGCTTCTAATCTATTAAGCTGGAAAAACTCCGGCTTCTCTATTAATGAAAGCCTTAAGATTATATGGTTCAGACGATAAAACACGGGAGTCAATTGCGCAATACCTTGTAAGGCCTCCTCTAACTTTTAAGTAAGATTAAATACGAGCCGTATAAAGGGAAGATTCTTTTTAAAACAAAGTACAACGAGTGTTTTGGTGAGAATTTTAAAGTTTATACTGCCTCCGATTTTATTGCCGCTCTTACGCAGCATATACCACCAGCGAAAGTTCATCTCGTACAAAAGGTGTCTGGAAGACTTCATCTTTGAGAGTCCGACTTGCGCCGGAAGGTTGGACCAGTCATTTCCTTAAGGAAATGACGAAGGAAGCGAAGCGGATAAAAAATCATGAGGGACTGGATATATGTGAAGATGAGTATAATGCAGAGGAACAAAGCCAGAATGTGAAAGAAAGTGCTAAGAGATCAGCCTGGGCTGGTCGCAAGCTATCGCTTGCTGCCCTGGTCACAATCCATTCGGATTGCTGCTCGGGTATGCAACCAACTCGCCCAAGCATCCGGGGCTGGGCACCTCCCGTAATTGAACAGTCTTCCACTATTTGATTCAATTTTTTTCTCCATGATAAAGTTACTGATATAATTTTTGCTATTTTTTTTCCTTTCAAGAGATTTTCACTTAAAAAACCTTGACTCAGATTATAAATTTTCCTATCATTTATTGCAAATAACTCAAAGGCTGATACTGAAGTAAAAAACTAAAAGGAGTAATAATATGAAGTATGGAATGAATACGCTTTTATTTGAATCA
>SDBV01004031.1_pt1 | contig 21290 bp, 16 predicted proteins | sample 2277081 | NCBI WGS metagenome assembly SDBV01 (sample SAMN10402039, study PRJNA504765) | marine sediment metagenome | isolation source: marine sediment core GS10_PC15, 223 cmbsf | place: Arctic Ocean: Southern Knipovich Ridge | collected 2010 | reverse complement strand
GGGGACGCTCGACCATGCCAAGCCGTATTCCTCGGAGCTTTGTGAGCCGAACACCACCCCGTCAAAATTGACCCGAATGCCGTAGTACCCGGTAGTTGGCACCGTGAAATAAAGGTGCTCGACAACGTTGTAATCGCTAATCGAACGCGATATTTCGCCAGCGAAAACCCCACCGCTAGCATCGAAGATAATCAGGTCTAGATCGCTCTGGCCGTTATCGTAGACCGATGACCCCACAGAGGTCCGGTCACGGAACCAAGCTAACGTAGCCGAAAAATCCGTTCCCGCCTGCAGTTCACCGCTGATGTAGTAATCGTTATCAGTACCATCGCTCACCAGCCCAAAATCCCAGCCCTCGTTTTCGACCGAACCGAGATTACCGCTGCCTTGGCCCGCGACGTCCGTCGTCCCGGATAGATACTGATCGTAAGCCCGATCCAAATTTATCCGCCCAGCCCCTACCTCGTAGTCCAGAGATTGGGTAGTTTCTACACCGCTGCCGAAAGACGTCTGACCATTATCCCACCCGGAGGTCTTCTGGGCACTGTTGAGAAGCACAGCCTTGACGACTCTGCCGTCACGTGAGTCAGCGTTACCGCTCAAGGCCGCGGTGTTGTAGCTGGCGCTAGCCAGAAGAGCAGCTCCGCCCGTAACGATCGGGCTAGCCAAACTCGTACCCGCCAGTACTATGGTATAGCTGTCCGCTCCGCCGGCAATGCCACTGGGTGAACCGCTCATCGACGGATTGTTACCACCGCTCTGCCCGCCGTAATAGGCCGTCTTGATGTACCTGCCCGGCGCCGATATATCCACAGCCGCACGAACGCCCGTAATCGTGCCGTTGACCGGGTCTTTGTAGTCCTGAGGGCCTCGGCTTGAAAAACTGGCCACGCTGTCATACGCATTGGGGTTGCCCAGAGCACCCACGGTAATAGCGTTGTATCCTGATCCGGGCCAAATAACCGTATTGGCTGAGGGCCCATAGTTGCCCGCCGCGACAACGTAGGTCGTGCCAGGATTGCGGTACACCAGGCTGTCAAGCAATACATTGTATATAAACGTGCCCGTACGGTCCGTGCCTCCCCAACTGCTGTTGATAACGTCAGCCGTCCCGAAGTACGCGTTGAACGGCGTTACGAACGAACTATAAGTATACCCGAAACGCATCGAATAAGCTGAACCGCTCCAGCCGCTGGTAATCGCTCCGCTGCGAAGATCCACACCTGGGCTGATACCCGTCTGGTAATCGCCCTGGACCACGCCGCCTTTCCTGCCCCCGATCAGCATACCCACCCAGGTAGCGTGGCGATCGTAAAGATCAGCCGTCGTCGAACCGTAGGCCTGATAATGATTGATAAAGCTGCTCACGTGTCCCAGTGTTTCGTGGCCCGGCCAAATGTGCCCAGCCCCAATATTAGCCGCAATGGCCGACTGCCCTGTGATCCCAGCGTCGTAGAATCGATCCGCCCCGATGAAATCATTGATTACTATTCCACCAGCCTCGGATGGCCACGAGCTCATCACTTGGTTAACGCCTTGGCCAAACTCGGGAACTTCATAGCCCACAGCCAAACTAGGCCCAGCGACGCAAAGTAGCACTACCCACAACACGCTCAACAACAGGGACAAATGCCCAGTCTCTCTGCGCAACGACTTGAAAAAACGATACATACGCCACATCTCCTTCCGCCTGGTCTAGGTTTAGCCCAGCTCTCTACGCACAAACAAAAACGGCACGGGGGGCGCTCTCTCGCTCCACGTGCCGACTATGTCTACGTAACCACGGTTAGACCCGCAAACTGCCGGGCCTATCTAATTTGGAGATGGTGTGGCTCTCCTCCTCTCTTTCTCTATTTCACCTTACACTAGCCGTAATATAGCAAAAATAGCTAGCTTAGTCAAGCTTTTTCCAGCCCAAAGCGCTTTTTTTCGGGTTTTTTTTATTGCTGAGATTCGTATGCCGAGCGTCGCAAGTACAACGGGTTTGATATGTTATGAATTATTCCAGGGTCCGCGCGACAATACCTGCATGGTCCGAATAAAAAGAGACAGGCTCCAAAGACCTGCCTCTTTTCTTATCTTCTAAACAAACTGATTATTGTCTACGCCCTGCGCCTTGGCAGTAGTGCAAATCCACCCATTATTAAAAACCCCAGCGTAGTCGGTTCGGGAATCGCGGCCGAGCCGCCCACGTTGGTAGAGTAATTGGCCTGCCAGATGCCGAAGTCAACGCCGTCCACATCGCCGTCACCGTCGATGTCGCCCTCTTCCAATGTGGTGGCACCACTGTAGGTAGGGTAGCCCGCCTGCCACCAGCCAAAGAGAACGCCCCACGAAGGCCAGTCTTCAACGTCTGTAGCTGCGGTCCCTATGTTGGTGGGGTACTCGGTTTGCCAGATGCCTACGTCAAGGCCGTTCACCTTGCCGTCACCGTTAGCATCACCCTTGGCAAACGTGGCCCCACTAAAGGTAGGGTAATTAGCCTGCCAGATGCCAAAGTCAACACCGTCCACCTTGCCGTCTTGGTTGAAGTCAGGTTCCCTCCCACCGCCACCGGGCGGGCTGTCATTACCCGCAGCTGGCATTGCAGCCATAGCCAAAACTATCAGAATTGCTACTAACTTCTTCATCTTAGAGCCCTCCTATTATATTAGACGCAGACATCGCAGGATAATTCGCTACATTGTGCACAAAAAAATGGTCCAACGGACGCCCTGCCAATAGCCGTAATAATGCCTACACACCCCGCCCTCGTACAAATTGGGCTTACCCAGATTTGAAGATGGTGCAGTCCCTGTTCATCTGATCCTCCTGCACCTTCTACATTATACGAGAAAAACAGGAATAATCAGGGATTTCTTGCGAAAACAGTAAATTCTTGCCCTTTTAGTCCCTAATTACATCAACAAGGGCAACATAGGCAATCTAGACAAATGTTATGATTATGAGCGAGCAAACATCTGTATTTGACAATATGAGGACGGTTATTGCTATCTGGACCTTCTGCGAAATAGAGTTTACGCTCCGAAGCGGCGTCTGTCGCGAAGGAGGGCCGAACCGTACTTTTTGGCGTCTTCGCAAAATTGGCGTACTTGCCATCACAAGCACAACCGAATCAATATGTTACGAAAAGTCATAATCAGCCCAGACTTGCGCCGCTTCCGGGGGATTTCTAGGCCATAACTCGTCACCAAAAAAAGATTAACAATTGTCCAGCTTTCGGCTAAACCAATTGCTGCTTACGGACATTTAACTACGGAAGAAACAATGCCGTCAACCAGAGAACACATTAGTGAATGCATGAGCAAGGCCGCGTCTGGTGATGACGAAGCCTTCAGTTCCCTGGCTTGGGCTGTGCAGGATGATTTGTACCGTTTTGGACTGGCCTTCGGACTCAACACTGCGGATGCTGCTGAAATGACTCAAGAAGTATTATTACGAGCTTACCGTGGCCAAAAGACTTGGCAAGCAGGCACTGACGCTTTGGCTTGGTTGTACGGCATTGCCATGAATGTAGCCCGGGAACTACTGCGAAAACACCGCAAGCAGAGAACCCTGAGCATGAATCTCAATATCCTAGCCCGTCCGGCACAAACGCCGGCAGAGCAAAGCGATCGCGCCAAAACACATCGCCAGCTGACAAAGGCTCTGACTGACTTGCCCCCTAGACAAGCTGAAGCGGTAACCTGCAGGTTCTTACACCAAATGAGCGTTGCAGATACAGCCTCAGCCATGGGTTGTGCCGAAGGTACAGTCAAGGCCGCTGTGTTCGCGGGGCTAAAGAATCTGCGAAAGGCAATGGCGAAGCGAATATGAACAACAGCCAACAGGAAAGACAACCCCAAGAAGAGTTCCCAGACGTCCTGGACGAACTGAGCAAACTGCGCCAGGCCATCAACAGCCAAGCCTATCCGGGCCGAGCCTGGCCAGTTCAACACCTGAGGTCGCCCCGACTCACCTGGACGGCAATAGCTGCCGCTGCAGCAATACTCATGGCCGTCGGGCTGGGATTATGGTTCTATAGCAACAAAGGCCTACCAGAGCCGCGACGCATCCGGGAAGAAATTGTTCAGGTGTCAGCTAAAAACGAGGTCGAGTGGTCGGTGCCCACCAACATCGAGCTATCTGTAGCTGGCAGCATCAAATTAGAAATTCCCTCAATTACCATACCCTCAGCGGGTAGTTTTGGAGACTTTAGACTCTGTGTCCCAAGCTTTAGCTTTCCCTCACTAACTGAAAAAAGGAGTAATCACAATGGCGTCTAAAAAACTCTTAGTAAGCGTTCTAATTGTCACCATGGCCATTTTATTGTCCACCTCCGCCCTAACAGCAGGCCCGGAGGACAAAAGCGATGTGGATTTGACTCAGCAAAAACTGGCCAAGAAACTTGACGCAATCAACTACCATGAGACTCCGCTTTCTGAGGTACTGTACGATCTGCGGGCTCGTTCCGGTTTGAATATTATCGCAAACTGGAATGCGTTGGCGGAGGAGGGCGTCGAACAGGACAAGTCAATCAGCCTGGAACTGCACGATGTTACAGTAAAGAAGGTTTTGCGTGTAATCCTGAACGATCTTGGAGGCGGCGACACCTACTTGCAGGGGTTCGCTTACGTTGTAGATGAGAATGTAATAACCATCAGCTCAATAGACGATCTTACTGTGGCTGCCGAGGCTGAGGTCCAGCAGAAACTGCGCAAGAAGATTAAGAAAGTGGACTTTCAAGAGATCCGACTCCGTGAGGCAATAGACTTTATCCAGAACGCCTCTGGTATGAATATTAATGTAAAATGGAATTTATTGGGGTCTGGTGCTTCTGGGCACCACGAGCGGTACTGGATACTCCCGGGACAGCCCATTTCTCTACGGTTGTCTGACGTAAGCGCAGAAAAAGCCCTGGCCGCCGTACTGGACAGTGTTACAAATGAGAATATTCAGCTTGTTTACGTTGTGGACGAAAATGTGGTAACTGTAACCACAAGGGATGATCTGGATGAAGCTAAAGAGCGTGCCGCGGACGAAGCTGAGGCTGCGGCGTCCGCAGTTGCTGAGGCTGAGTTTCCCCAGAAAAAGGCGGAGCGGGTCGAGATGAAGCTCGGGCTGATTGGGCAACTGCAGAAAGTTTGTTTTGATCCAGCCGCGGCGGGTCTGATCGCTACAGCCGGGCTCAAAGATGATGTCAGCCGTGAGCGCCCGGAGATCATCAAGGACCTCGAAGCTCGTCTGGGCGAAACCAAGAGTCTGGGCCTGCGTAACGCTTTACACCTGGTCTTGCGGGACCTTTACAAAGCCAACGGCAATAATGAAAAGGTACTTGAGCATCTGCGGGCTATGCTCAGAGAAAACGATGCCGCCATTGTCAAACGCCAGAGCGCCGGAGCAGCAAAGAAAATTTGAAGTATGGGATCAAGCTGACGGCGGGGCGCAGTCACTCATGTCGCCGCGGAGTTTTAGCAAACCATGTTTCAAGGCTGACAAAATAACCTCAATGTTTTCAGTGGCGGCTCGCTCAGAACCCGGCAAATTAACAATCAGCGTAGTACCCCGAATGCCCGAAATCCCACGCGAAAGCATAGCCCGATCAGTCTTGGCCAATGACGCTGCCCGCATAGCCTCATCTAAACCGGGAGTCGGCCGTTCCAGCACCTCACGTGTAGCCTCAGGTGTAATATCCCGCGGCGAAAACCCGGTCCCGCCCACCGTCACCACCAAATCAATAGAATGGCCCTTACAATAGTGTTTCAATAATTTAGCAATGGTTAGCTTTTCGTCGGGCACAATGTTCGTGCGATAAATATGACAGCCAAGCCCTTCCTCCAAGCATTTCCCAACGGCTGGCCCAGCCGTGTCCACCGCCTCACCTCGTGAACAGCGATCACTAATGGTCACATCCGCAGCCTGGAACACCTCCCGGTCAACTTGTTCGATTACTTCTGCCTTATCGCCTAGTTTCACCTGCCCACCTTTTTCCACTCGGGCAAAGAGTCCCAGCCGCGGCATAATGCAATCCCCCGTCAGTTGCCCAATCCTACAAGGCGTATGACAAACCTTACCAATTTGGCTAATGGATAACACCACATCATCCCCCAAACGAATTCGAGAGCCCAGCCCCAGTCCGATCAAATCCATCTCACTAATCACCACATTTTCCGCAAAGTCCCCCGGCTTCAGATCGCTCAAACCCTGCTTCTTGGTAGCTTCGATATCACCAGCACAAAGAATACTCACCTGCCTGTGCCAGTCCCCCGCATGAGCATCGCCTTCGATACCGTTTTCCCTCAGAAAGACCGCCGAATCTATGGGGTGTTTCTGTACCCCTTTTTTGTCGCTTACGCACAGTGCTTGAACTTTACCCATGATTAAGCTCCCGAGATTGTTTGTTCAATCTTCGCCAGCGCTCATCCGCCGATTCTAACCATCGAGTCGGTACGAGAGAAAAGGCGTCGTTCACCCTTGATGCCCAGCACGTCGGAAATTATTTCGACCAAGCGCGATTCATCCCCTTTACCCGTGCCCTGAAGAAGATGGCGAATATTGGGCCCTTCCGGCCGAGCCAGACAACCAATCAATTTACCCGTGGATGTCAAACGCAGCCGCCGACACTGCTTGCAGAACGGACTACTGCCCGAGGATATTAATCCAATACTACCCCGGCGGCCCTGAGAATCTTGTACCAGATACCCTCGGCTCGAACTGCCAAACTTGGTTTTGCTCATCTTCAACTCAAAAGCTTTGCCAAGCTCGTCCAAAACTTCCTGCGAACTGAAGAACCAATCTGAAAAATGCTCGCCCGCTGGGCCGATGGGCATGAGTTCCAAAAAACGTACCTCACAGCCACGCTCTATAGCAAAACGAGTCATATCCACTACTTCATCACTGTTGATCCCCTTGAGCACGACGGCATTTAATTTTACCGGCGTCAACTCACTATCCAACGCCACGGTCAATCCTTCCAGCGTGCGACGCAACTCTCCGCCGCGCGTCAGCCGTCGATAGGTATCAGCATTTAAACTGTCCAGGCTAATGTTGACCCGATTAAGGCCAGCCCGCCTAAGCTCACCAGCCATAGCTGCCAAGGATTGGCCATTGGTTGTCAGAGTCAATTCCGGCAAACTTTGCTCAGCCAGCATCCTCACCAGATCAACAACACCTCGGCGAATCAACGGCTCACCACCTGTAATCCGCACCGTGCCCAGACCAAAGTGCTCCTTGAGAACCTGCACAAACCGAACAATTTCCGTAAAGCTCAGGATGTCTTGATGGGTAAATTTCTCGACCCCCTCAGAGCCCATACAGTAGACACAGCGATGCTGACAGCGGTCCGTTATGGAGATTCGCAAGCAGACCGGGCCGTGTTGTTCACTCTCGTTCAAGGCAAGGGCCTCCAGGGTCTAAAAGTCACCACACTGCCAGACGATATCTTCCCAGCTTTTTTGGGCAGAACAATCATGCCATCAGCATTGCCCCCGGAGATAAGATCTCCCGAGCCCTGGCTCTTTACCGGCTCAACAGCCGTGCCCTTCTTATGATAGACAATCTTACCCAAAACGAATCTCACCAATTTATCCAAGCCCACCACCTCGCCAGCCAAGGGCAATCGAAGAGCTGCTTGACACAGCTTAGCATCCACCCCCGACAGTCGGCGAATAGCGGGCAAGGCAAATTCATAAAACCCAGTCATCACGCTCAACGGGTTACCCGGCAAACCGAATATATGTTTATTACGTCCCACGGTAGCATAAAGTTCGGGCTTGCCCGGCTTCATAGCCACACCGTGAAACCTAATTTTTCCACCCACTAGCTTAATTGCTTCGGGCACAAAGTCGTACTTTCCCACTGAGACACCACCGGAGAGGATAACCACATCGTGTTCACTGACTGCTCGTTTGACCTTCGCAGCCAAAACCTTGGGATCATCCGGCACTGTACTGTGAATCACATCCGCATAGCCCCAAAGACTAAGAGCCGTACACAGGCTCGGACCGTTCGAGTCCCGCAGTTCATGGCCGCCAACCTTATCGCTAGCTGAACGTAGTTCTGCGCCCGTGCATAGCACCGTAATTCGCGGCCGGGGGTAAACTTTGGGGCTCGCTTTGCCCACAGTCGCGCAAAGGCCTATCTGCGCTGCCCCCAAAAGCGCGCCCTTTTTTACCAGCACCGCCCCCTTGGTAGCTTCTTCGCCGCGCTTGCGAATATTCGCCCCCAATTTGATCGTTTTGGTAAAGGTTACCGCATGTTTAGTTTCTCGTGTTTCTTCAACTTTGACCACCGCGTCAGCCCCGGGCGCAACGTTAGCTCCGGTCAGTATCCGAACACAGGTTCCCGTCCGCACTCTGGGCCGATCCGAGCTGCCAGCCGCTACTTCGCCCACCAGGCGCAACTCACACGGACACTTACGCAAGTCGCCCGAGCGAACAGCGAAACCATCCATAGCCGAGCGGTCAGCCGCGGGTTGATCACGGTCGCTGCGGATCTCCTCCGCCAGACGATACCCGGCAATTTGATCCAGGCTCAGTCGAAGAGCCTTGAGTGGGCGAACCTGCTCAAGAATAATGTTCAGCGCTTTGTTGAGAGTTATCAGCACGGCATGACCTTCCCCGATTCTATCGCAAAAGTAGAGCTACCAGTAAGAACACCAATAGCGCGGATTCGAACTTCGCTGTTCTAGCGTCGATATCCGGAAGTCTTTGCTTGCGCCAAACGCAAGCCAACGGCTTCGCCAGAAGAATCAGTAACAGCGGAGTAAGGACCAGCAAGCCGGGAACCTCTTTCGCTATACCCATCCCCGCCAGAGAAAGGACACAGCCAGCTATCAGCAGCATGTAGAACCAGCGCAGAGCTCGGATTCCCAACACTTGAGCCAGGGTGCGAATGCCTCCCACATGGTCCTCTTCCTGGTCTCGGATATTGTTAGCCGCCAGGATCGCGGTCGTAGCCAATCCCACCGGAATGCTCAGCAGCATAGCCATCCATTCGAGCTTCAAGGTTTGGGCATACCCGGCTCCGAGCATCAAGATCGGCCCGAACACCAGAAAAATCAAAGGCTCACCCAGCGCCCGGTACTTAAGTTTCAAAGGTGGTCCCGTATAGCAATACAACCCCACAAAGGCTGCCCCGGCGAACCAAAGCAATCCAGGCCCACAACGCCAGAGTAGATAAAGTCCGATCGGCACTACCGCCAGCAGACAGACCATCGCCTCGATCAAGATGTCTTTAGGTTTGAGTTGTCCGCGGACCAACAGCCTTCCCGGGCGCCCCTCGTCGCCTTTGATTTTGCGATCAACGCCGGAGAGATAGTCGAAATAATCGTTGAGCAGATTACCCCCGCAGTGCAAAAGCCCCACGCCCAACATTGACGCGATCAGGATCGGCCAATCCCATTCGCCCAGCTCACGCACCGCAGCCGTCGCCACCAACACCGGCAACACCGAGACCGGCAAAGAAAATGCCCTCAGAGCTCTAAGGCGTTTACCAAGCCAGCTTACCATTTCAGCACAGCTCCCGTACTAGCCGAGGTCGCCATAGTCGCATATTTACCCAGCACCCCCTTGGTAATTCTCGGTTTGGGCGCTTGCCACTGCTCTCGCCGTTGGGCAAGCTCTTCGTCACTGAGCCGAACTTCGATTTTCTCGTTGGGTATATCGATCGCAATTATATCTCCGTCGCGCAGCAGACCGATCGGCCCACCGACCGCAGCTTCTGGTGAGATGTGGCCGAAACAAGCCCCTCGGGTCCCACCTGAAAATCTCCCATCGGTAATCAGAGCCACACTTTCGCCCAGCCCTCTGCCCACTATGTAGCTAGTTGGAGAGAGCATCTCCTGCATGCCAGGCCCACCGCGAGGCCCTTCGTTGCGGATAACCACGACCTGACCCGGCTGAACTTTACCGGCTAGGATACCTTCGGAAGCCTCTTCCTGACTCTCGAATATAATAGCCGGCCCTTCATGTACCATCATAGAACTGGGGACCCCTGCCGATTTAACTACCGCACCTTCTGGAGCGAGGTTACCAGAGAGAATGACCAGTCCGCCACTGGCCGAATAGGCCTTATCCAAGGGGCGGATGCATTCGGGATCATTGATCTTGGCATCAGCAATAGTTTCACCGAGCGTTTTTCCGCTGATCGTTGGGCAGGACAAATCAAGCAGGCCGTCAATCTTCGAGATTTCCTTAAGGATAGCCCCGATCCCACCAGCCTTGTCCACGTCTTCCATGTGATAATCACTCGACGGTGACACCCTACATATATTGGGGACTTTACGGGATATCTCCGCAATAGACTGCATGTCTAGTTTGACATCGGCCTCATGTGCTAAAGCCAGGCTATGCAGGACTGTATTGCTCGATCCGCCCATGGCCATATCCAAAACCAAGGCGTTACGAAGGCTAGCCTCGGTGATAATCTCCCTGGGTTTAGGACCCTGAACCGCAATTTCAACCGCCCGAGCCCCAGCCTGACGGTAAATATCTTGACGCCGGGAATCCACCGCCGGAATTGAACCATTACCGGGCAAGGCAATCCCGATAGCTTCACACAGACAATTCATCGAGTTTGCGGTAAACATACCAGAGCACGATCCGCATCCGGGACAGCCATAGCGTTCAAGAGTTTCCAGCTCTTCGGCATCAATGGTCCCAGCCGCCTGTTGAGCCACACCCTCACCAATAGAAATCAGGTCGATAGCTCGCCCATCGGGTGTTCTGCCTGCAAGCATTGGACCACCAGAAACAAAAATGGTAGGCACGTTGCAACGAACGGCTGCCATGAGCATACCTGGGACAATTTTATCGCAGTTGAGAATGCAGACCATGGCGTCAAAGCAATGAGCCTTGAGCATGATCTCCACCGAATCGGCAATGGTCTCCCTGCTGACCAGAGAATATTTCATTCCGGTATGCCCCATGGCAATACCATCACAGACACCGATGGTATTAAACATGAAGGGCACACCGCCGGCATCGATAATGGCCTGGCGAACAACCTCGCCCACCTCACGCAAATGCACGTGCCCAGGGATAACGTCAGTATAACTGTTGGCTATTGCGATGAAGGGTTTAGCAAAATCTTCGTCCTTCAAGCCAACCGCTCGCAACAGACCACGATGTGGTGCCCGACCGGATCCTTTCTTGATCGTATCGCTTATCATCAGAAATTCCTTTCGAACTGCCCAGCAACCTTTCTCAGGCGGGGTTCTTCACAGCCTTCTTTTTTGCCTTAGCCTTTTTCTTAGCTACCGGCTTTTTGGCGGGCTTTTTAGCGGGCTTGTCCTCAGTTATTTTTATCGAGCCGTCTTCCAGTGAGCCGATGATTCGCAGCTTCTGGTAACGTCGTTCGATCAGCTTATCAATGGGCACTCGGCAAAGGTGCCGCAAGGTGCGGGTTATGTAGTTTTCCACCGTCAAACCCGCTTGGGCCGGATCACGGTGAGCACCGCCCAGGGGCTCAGGAATAATGTCATCTATAATGCCCAGCTTTAGCAGAGCCTTAGCCGTCGGCTTCAAAGCCAGAGCCGCTTCCCTAGCGTACTCTCCGCTCTTCCACAGAATCGCGGCACATCCTTCCGGGGGGATCACCGAATAGTAAGCGTGCTCAAGCATCCCGATTTTATCTCCCACACCAATGCCCAAAGCCCCCCCCGAGCCGCCCTCGCCCACCACTCCCCAGACAATGGGAAGTCGCAGTAAGCTCATCGCACTGAGATTTTTAGCGATAGCCTGAGCCACACTGCGCTCCTCCGAACCGATCCCCGGAAAAGCGCCCGAGGTGTCGATCAGGCAAACCAGCGGCAAGCCGTACTTCTGAGCCAGTTTCATAGTCCGCAGAGCCTTGCGATAGCCTTCCGGATGGGCGCAACCGAAGTTGCAGGATACTTTTTCTTTGAGCAGTCGGCCCTTGTGGTTGCCGATGATCATAACCTTTCGGCCCCGAATCCGACCGAAACCAGTTATGATCGCCTTATCGTCTCGAAAACACCTGTCCCCGTGCAGGATTCGAAAGTCATCGACTATCATATCCAGGTAATCAGCTACAACTGGCCTGTTCTGATGCCGGGCTACCCGAACCGTCTCCCAAGCATTCAGGTTAGCGTAGGTCTTGCGCACCAGTGAAACCAGCGAAGCCCGCAGCTTCTGGATATCTTCACCAAAGTCCCGCCCGGTTTGTTCTTTTTGATCCTGAGCCAACTGGAGTTCCTCGATCTGGTTCTCCAGTTTAGCGATGGGCTTTTCGAATTCCAGATAAGCCCCGCCCGATCCCGTAGTACCACTACCGTTAGCCATGGTCCAAGCCTCGCTCTAGCAGAGTTCTTCAGACAATCCGTTTGGAATTAGGAAACAAGGTCCGAGAAAAGCTCAATTTTCTGCAGAATACCAGCCACCGCGTGCATACCCAGCGGGCGACTTTGGGGGTGTTTAGCCAACATGATCATCACCAGCTCCCCGGCCTCGGGCGTAATATTGTGATTCAAATTACGCACCGGCAGGGGCCGTTCCGTAAGGTGCTGTTGCATCGACTTTTTGCTACCGTCCATTTGAAAGGGAGGTCGGCCCGAAAACAGCTCGTACATCGTCGCTCCCATACCATAAATATCCGCCTGAGCGTCACCCTGTCGACCCAGTACCTGTTCGGGAGCCATGTAATTGCGCGTCCCAGATATCTTGGGCTTGAGACGAAGAAGACGACGCATCTCAAATCCACTCTTAACCGATACCGAAAAATCTATAATTCTAAGCTCCCCCTCATTCGTAACCAGAATGTTGGCTGGTTTAACATCACGATGTACAAAACCCTGCTCGTGGATATAGGCCAAAGCTTTCGCGATCCGGATCAGCAGACCCTTCAACTGGGCCTTTCTGCTCGGATCCTCGTTAAGCCAGAGAGATATCGGCTTGCCAGCCACAAATTCCATCACCAGATAGCTCTTGATACCATCGATAGTAAAGCTCTCGAACCGGACCAGATTCTCGTGAAAAAGCCCCAAGCCCATACGGGCCTCACGCTCCAGGCCTTGCATGGCCCGTTTGAGACGGCGCACGCCCGGTGTAATGGTCTTGATGACCACGTCTCTGTGATTTGCGGTGTCATATGCTCGCCAGACCGTATAGTTATCAGTCTGGTGCAGCATCGACAAGAGCGGGTATCCGCCCAATGAATCTGGCATAATCCACCATATAAGAAAATCTATAATTACAACTTCACCCGCTCATGGCCCAGGCAGCCAATTCCGCAAACGCGAAACACCGCCCCTGGCCCCAAATAGCGGGGATAATACCTTCTATCAGGCCCAAGCATAGCCTGTTGGAACCGCTTGGGCAAGAAAAAGTTTGACTTTAGCACCTTGCCTGATAAGCTGGCCTTTCTTCATGGTTGGTCATGTTCGACGGTACCTACTTGCCGCTGGCGTCGTCTGGTTTGAGTCTGGGGACCATAAGTTTTGCAAAATAAGAGCCAGCCCGGATACCCGACTTATCCCTGCTGTGTATTCAAGGATGATTTGAAAAGATGAATTGGCGTATTGAGCTGAGTACCAGAGAGGAGTTCCCCGATACTCACGCCCAGGCTCTGCTGGGCCGGATCCGTGATCTGGGAATCACCTCCGTACAAGCCTTGCGATTTATTCGCGTATTCCTCATCGACTCCGACGCCGAGCGTTCAGCCATTGAAAGGGCCGGGGCAGAGCTCTTGGCTGATCCGGTTACCGAGCATTTCCGCATCGGGCAATCCAAGCCCCCACCCGGCCAAGCCAAGGTGAACATCGTAGAGGTACACCTAAAGCCAGGCGTCATGGACCCGGTGGCCTCTTCCACTATGATGGCCCTGGCGGACATGAACATCAAGGCCCATTCGGTCCGCACCGCTCGCAAGTATATCATCCTGGGCTCCACCACTGACCTCGAGATACAGACCATCGCCTCGGGAATCTTAGCCAACGACTGCATTGAAACGGTTCTTTTCGATCCTTCCGGCGAGCCGCCTTCGCCGCATGTCTCCCCTTATGAACTGAATGTAATTACCGTCCCCATCCGCCAGCTCAGCGACGACGAACTGCTGAGCCTTAGCAAGGACCGCGACTTATTCTTAAATCTTCGCGAGATGCAGACCATCCAGGAGCATTTTCGCAAGCTCGATCGCGACCCCACGGACCTGGAGATCGAGACCTTAGCTCAGACCTGGTCCGAGCACTGTGTGCACAAAACCCTACGGGGAAAAATTGAGCTCGACGGGCAAGTCATCGACAACCTGCTCGGCTCAACCATAATGAAAGCCACCAAAGAGCTGGACAAGCCTTGGTGCATTTCGGTTTTCAAGGACAACGCGGGGGTCATCACTTTTGACGACACCCATGCCGTCTGCTTCAAGGTAGAGACCCACAATCATCCTAGTGCCATCGAGCCTTACGGCGGAGCCGCGACCGGAATCGGAGGCGTCATTCGCGATCCCATGGGCACCGGCTTAGGAGCTCTGCCCGTCGCCAATACCGACATATTCTGCTTTGCTCCTCCCGATACTCCTAGCGAAAAAATCCCCAAGGGCGTCCTTCATCCTCGGCGAGTATTTCGAGGCGTAGTCGGCGGCGTCAGAGATTACGGCAACCGCATGGGAATCCCCACAGTCAACGGAGCCGTCTATTTCGATGAGCGTTACCTAGCCAACCCCTTGGTCTATTGCGGCAACGTCGGCTTACTGCCAGCCTCCGGATGTTTCGGCGACCCCAAACCTGGCGACAAGGTCGTCGTCGCTGGCGGGCGAACTGGTCGCGACGGCATTCACGGCGCCACCTTCAGCTCCGGGGAGTTGACCCACACCTCCGACACCGAGTTCTCGCACGCTGTGCAGATCGGCAACGCTATAACTGAGAAGAAGCTGGTCGACACTCTCATACAAGCTCGCGACCGCGGCCTCTACAGCGCCATCACCGATTGTGGTGCCGGCGGCCTAAGCTCAGCCGTGGGTGAAATGGGTGAGGACATCGGAGTCAGCGTCGATATTCATCAGGTGCCTCTAAAGTACGACGGACTTTCCTACCCCGAAATCTGGATATCCGAAGCTCAGGAGCGGATGGTCATCGCCGTCCCCCCCGAAAACCTCGACGCCATCATGGAGCTCTTCGAATCCGAGAACGTCGATGCCACCTGCCTGGGCGAGTTCACCAACGACGGCCAATTGCGCGTCAGCTATGACGGCACAACCGTCGGCGAATTGGACATGAAATTCCTGCACAAAGGCGTACCCCGCTACACTCGCCAAGCAAGCCTGCCCAAACGCGACCTCTCTGAACCCAGCCTGGGCCTGCCGGAAAACCTCGGCCAATGCGTGCACGATATTTTAGCTGCGCCCAACGTCGCCAGTAAGGAATGGATCATCCGCCAATACGACCACGAGGTCCAGGGCGGCTCAGCCGTCAAACCGCTGGTCGGCGTAGCCAACGACGGCCCAGGAGACGCCGCTGTCGTTAGACCTCTGCTCGATTCGGATCGCGGCATCGTCCTTTCCTGCGGCATGAATCCCAAATATTCAGACCTCGACTGCTACTACATGGCTCTAGCTGCCATCGACGAAGCCATCCGCAACGCTATTTGTGTCGGTGCCGATCCCGACCGCATCGCTCTGCTGGATAATTTCTGCTGGGGCAATCCCAACGACCCCGAACGCCTCGGCACACTCGTCCGAGCCTCCCAAGCTTGCTACGACGCAGCCATGGCTTTTAGCACACCATTCATCTCCGGCAAAGACTCGCTGAACAACGAGTTCAGTTGCGACGACGGCTCCACCATCGCCATCCCCGACACTCTGTTGATCTCCGCCATCTCCGTCATCGCCGATGTAACCAAGTGCGTCACCATGGACCTCAAAACGCCCGGCAATTTTCTCTTCCTCGTCGGACTCACCAAAAACGAACTCGGCGGCTCTCACTACTACAGTCTATCCAACCAGCTCGGCGCCAACGTCCCCAGGGTAGATTTATCCACCGCCCCCGCCCTGCACCGAGCGGTCGCTAGTGCCATCGCGTCTGGCCTAGTCGTTTCTTGCCACGACCTTTCCGAGGGCGGCCTCGCTGTCGCCGCTGCGGAGATGGCATTTGCCGGCGGACTCGGTGCAACCTTAAACCTAGCCGGCGTACCCCTCGCCCCCGGCCTCACTCGGGCCGACTACATACTCTTTAGCGAATCCCAGACTCGCTATCTCGTCGAGGTCACGCCCGAAAATTACAGCGGATTCCTCTCCAGCCTTTCCTCCCAACACGTCGGCCAAGTTGGAATGGTAACCGAACAGCCCAACCTAACCGTCCTGGACGCTCACAAGAATACTTTGTTGGACGAATCCATCGCCGCTTTGAAAGAATCCTGGCAAAGTACTTTCAACTGGTAATTGGTTAAAATAATCATGCCCAACATAAACGTTCTAATCTTACGAGCTGCCGGCACTAATTGCGACCGCGAGACTGCCCACGCTTTCCAGCTAGCCGGTGCTAAGACCCAGAGCATTCACGTCAACCGCATTTTGGAACAGCCCAGCCTGCTCAGCGACTTTCAGATTCTCGCCCTGCCCGGCGGATTCAGCTACGGCGACGACATCGCCGCCGGCAAAATCCTCGCTAACCAACTCCTCCACCACCTAGCTCAGCCGCTGCACAACTTCGTCGAGTCCGATAAGCTAATCATCGGCATCTGCAATGGCTTTCAGGTCCTCGTCAAAACTCACCTGCTGCCCGGCTACTGCAAATGCGATTCGCCCACCCAGCTCAGCTCCCTTACTAATAACGATTCGGACAAGTTCGAGGACCGCTGGGTCCATCTTGAAGCCGTCAGCAAGAAGTGCGTTTTCCTCAAATCCCCCACCCGCATTTACCTACCCGTAGCTCACGGCCAAGGCAAATTCGTCACCTCCACCCCCAAAGTATTAGCCATCCTAAACGAGAACGACCAGATAGCCTTTCGCTACACCACCCCCGACGGCTCTGAGCCCACCTATCCCGACAACCCTAACGGCTCCGTCGAGCACATCGCCGGTATCACCGACCCCACTGGCCGAATCCTGGGCCTAATGCCTCACCCAGAACGCCACGTCCACCGCACCCATCACCCCCGCTGGACCCGCAACCCCCAAGACTCTACACCCGATGGCCTAGCTATCTTCAAAAATGCCGTAGAGTACTTCAAATAGACAATCTCGCCCTTTTCTGTCATGCCGGACTTGATCCGGCATCCATCTTATTATAACGCCCCCAGGCTGCGTCCTGGGGGGAATCTATCTTATATTTAGCCCCCAGGTTTATCCTGGGGGTCTCTTCTCTCCGGAGTCTACCCTCCCGATAAATCGGGACCGGGGTCATCCCGCCTTTTCTGTCATGCCGGACTTGATCCGGCATCCATCTTATTATAACGCCCCCAGGCTGCGTCCTGGGGGGAATCCATCTTATATTTAGCCCTCGGTTTTACCGGGGGTTTCCTTTATGATGGCATTGCGAGGACCGTAGCGAAAGTCGAGAGCTTGACATAACCACGGATGGCATGGATTTTTACACATAAGGGGAAGAACATGAATATATTTAGCTCTATAACTAGCTTTCTAAAAAACCATGTATGGTGTCTTGTCGTCTATTTATCAACAGTAACTCTGGTGGTTTGGGGCGCAGATGGCGACCTAGCCAATCGTGCAGGTTTTGCCGCCTCCATAGTATCTATAGTTTTGGCCATCGTTGTTATTGTGTTCACCATGCAAGAATCCAATCGAGTGCAGAGGCTTCTAGAGCAATTTGGGCAAACCTCTGAAAAAAACCAGGAGGTTATACTAGGCATTTTAAATTCAGGCTCAGGTGCCACATCTCAGCAACCTGCTGAGAAATCACCTGAACGGCAAAATCAAGGTAAGATTCTAAAATACTATCTAGCTAAAGGTTTGCGTTTTTCGGACACTACTGACAAAACAAATGCAATGATATATAGTTTAGGTGCACCTCTTAGCTTCGACCTTTTCAATGGGCCAAGCAGTTTTAAATTCCATGGATATTTTTCTGCGCAAGAACAAAACGAAATACTGTTTAATGTCAAACAACTTATGAAAACTATTGGCGATGCCTATAATAGAGCAGATGCATTAAAAGATAATTCTGAAGCTTTTCAAAAAGCAATAGAGATCTTGAATGCAATCTCTATCGACGTATTAGTTGCGGATAATTTACCTAAAGAGATAATGGATCAAAAAGTAGCTGAGTTTCAACCTGCCCATCGCAATATTACTGTCAACTTTATCTCTCTTGATAGTATTGAAACCTATCTTGAAAAAGAATATGCAAGTTTAGACGTTTCGTGAGTCGAGTAAATTGTGCAACTTGTTTACACTTGTCGATGCTAAAATCTAACGCCATACCGTATCGTAAAAAGGGTTCTATGTTATTATATTGGAAATGCTAAATGGGCCCGACCTTGTTACTTGATAAATCAGCATTTCAGGCACTTAAAAGTAGTGAGATGCACAAACTCACAAACTATTTCCAATGGAATCGAGTAGATATACTTATGGTCGAAATTTGCAGTAACATCTTAAAAAAGACTAAGACAACTTCTGGTCGCAATGAAGCCTCTATGTTGGCCGATAAAGTTTCACTCGTAGATTCAGTACAAAACGCGAATTATATAAACTTATGCTTAGGCAATTTGCGCGGCTATGAAGTAGCTATGGACGGTTGGCCAATTATCACGGCAGGTACTATTAAAACATTAGATGATGGACAAAGAGCTGCACTCATAGATGAGACCTCCTTCTCTGAGATGATTCACCGATGGCAGAAAGGCGAGTTTAATAAACAAGATGACGATTTGGCTAATATATGGAAAGATATTAAAGATAGTTCTAAAGCAATTGACTGTATTAAGTTTTTGGAGACACACCATATAGTAATCGCTAAATCTACATCCATTGAGGAACTTAGAATTGCAGTTAGCGAACTTCTTCGCAACCCCAAGATGCAGGCGGTTTTTCTTGATATGTTTGTGTCATATCAGGGCGTTGACCAAACAACAAAACTCAACATAAAGGAGCAAATAAGACAATGTTCTTATTCCTTGTCAAAAGTTGCCCCATATGCCTTTTATTGCCTAAAAGCATTTGTGTTGTTTTTAGGGGCATACAAATTCGATCTACTTCCCAAAAAGAAAAACGATGACCAAATTGACTTAGAATATCTTTTCTATCTTCCGTTTTGTCATGTATTCTCAACAAGTGATAACTTTCATAGGACACTTGCTCCGCCATTGATGAGAAATGATCAGGTGTATTTGTCAGGAGAAGATCTAAAAAAAGGAATACAAGAAATAGAGTCTCTTCCACCTTACAAAGAAACCATGAATGCGAAATATGTTCCCATTCCTCCAATGCCGAAAGAATCTATCATCAGGGAAGTGTGGTTGAAAACAAAATGGCTCTATGATTAAAGTCTGAGTGGAATTAAAGCTATCCGCCCATATTTCCTTTGTCTTGTTGCCCTTTACTATGTAGTTTTGCAATTTGATTTTTGACTTTTTATATTTCTTCCGCCGTTTTTACCCAATGCAATCAAATAACCCAAATCGTCCCCTGCTAACGCAGTGCTTAGGCGCGTCTTCGTCGCACTGCGGCAATAATGACACTAAGTAATGTTCCCGGTACACAAATAAAGAAAAAAAACCGCATGATGATGAACAGATCACTAGCCACTGGCCAATGCACAGAGGGCCAACAGTAGAAAACCATCGTAGCTATACAAAATACAGTCACAAAAACATTGGCGACCAGAGTCCTCGTAACAAGTCGCTTCGCAGACAATATAGCAGCCAATAAAGCAACTACTACCCCAGCAGAAATGGCACCTATCAGAGGGCCCAAATGGAACCTGAATAAAATACCCGATTTGAGTAGGACACCGAGGAGGACACCGAATACGATACCGCCACAGATTGTGACTAACCATTCCCACCTGTTAGCTCCAGAGCGATCTGGAGACAACGAACCAGATGCCTTGTTAGAGATATTCATATTGTCTCCTAACTTCTGTATATATGGTTCACCAACCACATACTACCGAGACCAACCCTTGTCGTCAAATCAAGCAAATTAGCTCTCCATAATTAATATCTTCCATTTTTGCCCTTTACTATGTAGTTTTGCATCTTGATTTTTGACTTTTTATATTTCTTCCGCTGTTTTTAGCAATGCCATCAAAAAACCCAAATCGTCCCTTAGCCAAGCTCGCCAAGGCGGATTCTAAATCACCCTGGTACTTTCTATCCCTATTGCTGATCACCCACATTTTCATCGACGGCAGCGCCAGTATCGTCGCTCCGCTGCTCAAGCGTCTGGGCGTTCATCACCAGGCTTCGGACTTGGCCATGGGGGCCGTGGCTGCCTGCCTCTTCGCCAGCATCAGTTTTTCTCAGCCACTCTTCGGATACATCTACGACCGATTCAGAGCCTATTGGATCATGCCCATCCCGGTCCTCATCGTCGCCAGCTCTCTAGCATTCGTCGGGGTGGTCGATTCATTCGCCCTGCTGGTGGCTCTGGTCATTATCGGGGGCCTGGCCGTCGGAGCATTTCACCCAGCCGCCACAGCCATGGCCGGTAGTCTGGATGAGAAACGACGTCCCTTGATGATCGCCATTTTCGTCTGTGCCGGAGCAATCGGCGTTGGTGGTGGCCCTTGGGTAATCTCCCGCCTGGTCAACGCTCAGGGCTTAGGCGCCACCGCTTGGTTGTTCGCAGCCATGGTTCCCGTTCTAATAATCGCCATGCTGGCTTTTCTAACCTACCGCAAACTCCCCCATTCAAAGCTGCCCACTCCCAAACGCCCCCTGAACCTGCGCAGCAGCTTCTTCTCTCGCACCGTCGTCTTACTGTTCGGCGTAGCCACTTCACGCAGCTTCGCTCTGGTTGTCTGTGGCAGCGGAATGTCCTTTCTGATGAACGAAAAAATCGCCGATTCATCCCTGGCCCTGCTAAGGACGGGCACAGCCACGCTCGTATTCGGCTTATCCTTGGGCGCCGGAGGACTGCTCAGCGGACTTTTCGTCCACCCCAAAAGCGAAAAGCCCGGCATTCTAATCTCCCTGCTAATCGCCGCACCCTTACTAATATTCTTTCCCATTTTATCCGGAGCTTGGCTATTACTAGCCCTCGCACTTGGGGGGGGCCTTTTGAATTCAACTGTTCCACTGGTCACCGCCATCGGCCAGCGACTGCTTCCCCATTCCTCAGCCCTTGCTTCTGGAGTTTTCATGGGCCTGGCTTGGGGAACTTCCGGCGTAATCGCG
>SDBV01004030.1_pt1 | contig 21293 bp, 35 predicted proteins | sample 2277081 | NCBI WGS metagenome assembly SDBV01 (sample SAMN10402039, study PRJNA504765) | marine sediment metagenome | isolation source: marine sediment core GS10_PC15, 223 cmbsf | place: Arctic Ocean: Southern Knipovich Ridge | collected 2010 | reverse complement strand
CTGGATGACACTCGGAGATCCCGTATGAAAACCTTCGCCCATACTTTCAATACGCCCGTCGGCGAGATGTTCACGGCCGTGAACGAAGCCGGCTCATTAGTGCGGCTCGACTTCATCAAGGACCGCGACAGGGAGAGTGTAATCGCCAAGGCAGCAGGTTATGGCGCCGAGGTCGGGTTCGAACCCGAGAAATGCGCTCACGTGGAAATGCAATTGACAGAATACTTCCAACGTAAAAGGCGAATCTTCGATCTTGAACTCGCCCTCGAGGGCACGCCGTTTCAGTTGAAGGTCTGGGGGCTTCTGAGCAAAATCCCCTACGGCACGACCATCAGCTACCGTGAACTGGCCGAGCGCGCCGCAAACCCGAAGGCGGTCCGTGCAGTGGGCCGGGCCAACAGCGCCAATCCAATCGCCATTGTCGTACCCTGCCACAGGGTGATCGGCGCGGACGGCTCGCTTACCGGCTACGCAGGGGGGCTCGAGATCAAGCGCGCATTGCTCGAACTCGAGGGCGCGATACCGTGATCCCCTAAGTGGACGAGATCAAGCGTGCATTGCTCGAACTCGAGAGTGTGATCTCGTCCATTAAAGCTGTAAACCGGACCATCGCATTCCAGGCATGATTCTCCACCCGCTTATCGCCGTCTCCCTGTTCATCCCGTTTTTTCCCTTGCACCGGCGAAAAGAGAAATAATTGCGCTCGAAATAGCGTATAATTATCCACCAAACGGAATGTCCATTCGACGGGAAACAGGTGTTAGCGGTTCCGACCTGTCTTTCCGGCGGAACCGTAAAAGGGCGACATCTTGAAACTCAAGATTGTAATCAATCCCGCAGCGTACAGCGGCAAGAGCACGTTTTTCCTCTCCAGGGTGAAACAATGGCTTCCCTACGGGGTCCATGAATACAGCTACGAAATACCGACAACGCGCGAGGAGCTTGTCGAGGAAATCGCTTCGTCGGAAAAGGAAGGTTTCGACGCGGTGTTGGTGCTTGGCGGAGACGGCACGATCCACTACGCGATTAAAGGCATACTCCAGACCTCCTTGCCGCTCGGCTATCTTCCCCGTGGTCGCGGCAACGACTTCGCCAGGAACATCGGCATATCACTGGACCTGAAAACCTGCTGCGAGGGCTACGCCAACCCCACCATACGTGAGATCGACCTGCCGACAGTGAACGGCATCCCCTTCGCCAACATCGCGAGCATCGGGTTCGATGCACTGGTGACCAGGATGGCACACGATTTCAAGTGCGGCCTGCCGGGTCCGATCTGCTACGCGATCCTGGTCTACAAAGGGCTGATCGTCTTCAAGCCGATATCACTCCGCATCCGTATCGACGACAGGCAAATCGCCGGCAGATACATGCTGGTGGCGGTTGCAAACGGTATCAACTACGGCGGCGGGATGAGCATCGCGCCCAATGCGGTGATGGACGACGGCCTCTTCGACGTCTGCCTTATCAGCGAAATGAGCAACCTCACCCTCGCGCTCAATTTCCCCAAGGTGTTCAAGGGCAAGCACCTTTTCATGCCGCAGGTGGAAATGTTTCGCGCAAAAACGGTCGAGATCGAATCCGACCTCTATTCCTACGTCGCCACCGATGGTGAGATTGTCTGCGACCTGCCCGTCAAGGTGGAATTCGCGAAGAGGCGTCTTCGTATCTTGATGCCTGAGCTTCCCTGATCAAAACAGGGATTTAAGCCATCACCCGCCGGCATGAAGACACTTGCATTTATGGCCCATAATATCCGCACGGCGTCCATTTTCTCCAAACTGACCATTCAGCGGGATTCTCCGGTCGTTCTACGCCTTTCCATCCGAACCGAGGACGTTGACAATCTTGTGTTTGTAGAGCTCTTTCAGCGCTTCACGCGCCGGTCCAAGGTACTTGCGCGGGTCGAAGACATCAGGTTTTTCAGCGAATACCTTGCGAACAGCTGCGGTTACCGCGAGCCTTCCATCGGAATCGATGTTGATCTTGCATACAGCCGATTTGGCCGCCAGGCGCAGTTGATCCTCGGGAATGCCAATCGCATCCTTGAGCTGTCCGCCGTGCGAGTTGATTGTCTCGACGAGCTCCTTCGGTACCGAGGACGAACCATGCAGGACGATCGGAAAACGCGGTATCCTCTTTTCGATCTCCTCGAGGATGTCGAGCCTGATCCTCGGATCGGTTCCGGGCTTGAACTTGAAGGCGCCATGCGAAGTGCCGATTGCGATGGCCAGGCTGTCGACGCCGGTCCTGCTGACGAAATCCTCGACCTCCTCTGGCTTGGTGTAGACATGCTCCTCCGCTGAAACATCGTCTTCCACCCCTGCGAGAACGCCGAGCTCACCCTCGACGGTGACATCGTGCTGATGCGCATAATCAACCACCTGCTTGCACAAGTCGATGTTTTCATCGTAGTGCAGATGCGAACCGTCGATCATCACCGAAGAGAAACCCGTCTCGATACAGCTCTTGCATAGTTCGAAGGTGTCGCCATGATCGAGATGCAACACGATCGGGATATCCCTGCCCAGCTCTTTGGCGTATTCCACCGCCCCCTCGGCCATGTAACGCAGGAGCGTCTGGTTCGCATACTTGCGCGCACCCGATGAGACCTGGAGGATCACCGGCGACTCCGTCTCGACGCACGCCTGGATGATCGCCTGTAACTGCTCCATGTTGTTAAAATTGTAGGCGGGGATGGCATAAGCGCCGTCCACCGCCTTCTCGAAGAGGTCTCGCGAATTTACAAGACCGATTTCCTCGTAGCTGATCGACATACCGTTGCTCCTCGCGTATTACTTTAGATCATTCTCAGACCGCCTCCTATAGACTCGCAATCCGATGATGGTCAAACTCATCACCCGGAAAGACAGGCTACAATATAAAGCACTACCAGCCATAAAAAAACCGGGTCAAAATAGACCCGGCATTGGTGTCTGATCAAACCATCTTATAACCACAGCTTCGCCGACTGCTATTCGGCGGTATTCAACTCGTCCGCGTAGCGCGCCCCGAGCGAGAGGAGCAGGCTTTCGACCCCGCGCGAAGCGACCGAGAGCGGGGTGTTGCCCTCCTGATCGAGAGCATTGATCTCCGCTCCGGCGCTCAGCAGGGCCGCGGCCATACGCACATCGCCATGCCCGGCGGCGACATGGAGCGGCGTGACTCCGGCCCCATTTTTCGCACTGACGTCCATCCCCCACTCGATGAGAAATTCAACGATTCGAGCGTCGTTTCCCTTTCCAGCCGCGATATGGAGATAGGTGTTTCCTTCGGGATCCTTCATATCCAGGTTGAGGTCCTCCGCCCCGCTCATCTGGAAGAGCCCGTCATACCGTCCATCAACGCCGAGATACACCGGCCCCGAATCGAAGGCGCCGTAATCGGTCAGTGCTCCGGCTTCGATCAGCATTCGAACCATGCGCGGCCGGTTTTCCTCCAACACCAGAGTGAGCGGCCTCGGGTACTTACCCTCAGCATGGTTGACATCCGCCCTGTGCTCGATCAGCAGCCCGACAATTCCCTCATCGCCCTCCTTTATCGCCTGATTGAGCGGTTGAACATCCTCGGGGGCGTAGGCTACCGAAGCCCCGTTTTCGAGCAATACCCGGACAAGCGCAACCTGACTCCTGTCAATCGCCACGGTCAGCGGCAGCAATCCTTTCATGTTCGGCAGGTTCGGGTCGGAGCCATGCTGGATCAGGGCTTCCACCAGGTCAAGCCCGCCCAGCTCAATCGCCAATTCGAGCGGTTGCAGCTCATCGTCCGTGTAGGTCAGGTCAATGTCGTACTCAAGCATCAACTCGACCATTTCGCTGTTTCCGGCCGCGATCGCTTCCATCACCGGCGTATACTTGCGCCTGTTCCTGATGCTCGCATCCGCGCCGTTCTCCAGCAGGATGCCGGCGATCCCCCCATTGCCGATGGCGGCGGCAAAGTGCAGTGGCGTGCCCTCCCTGCCATAATCGTCGGGAAAGCCCTTGCCCGCTTGGGGATTGAGATACGCCTCCCTGGCGATCAGCATCTCAACCACGCCGGTTTGCCCGAGAAGCGTCGCCCAGTGAAGCGGAGTGACATTATCCTTATCCGCGAGGTTCGGGTTGGCTCCCCGGTCCAGCAGAAACGAGACAACCTCTTCGCGACCCACCTGGATCGCGAGTTGAAGCGGCGTCTCCCCCTGCTTGTTTTTTACGGTCGGAGAAAGTCCAAGCGACAACAGAGTGTCGATCATGGTGATATCGCAGACGAGGGAAGCGATATGCAGCGATGTGTTCTCTTGCTTCGTGCTGATGAGGTATGATGCGCCATTGCCGACAAGAAACCCGACGACCTCAACATCATTTTTCGCCAGCGCATAGAGATACGGCGTATACCCCAGCTTGTCCATCGCATCGATTTCGGCACCCATCGAAATCAGGTACTCGAGCATCTCGGTCGACCCGGAAATCGAAGCATAGTGCATCGCCGTCCGGCCCAATTTGTCTCTCTTCGACAACTCCTTGAGCTTCTCATCCAACTCCACGATCGCCTGGACAGAAGTAACATCTCCCGTTTTCGCCGCATCGTGTATCTCAGAGGCGCTCGCCAGCCACGGCGCGATCAGCAACACCGCCGTCAAGCATGGAATCCTGATAATTCTCAACACGAAAAGCCTCCTTTCACAAGCAATAAACTCTTGTTATTTTTCAAATTCAGGTCTTGTCGATCCCCTTTGACTCAGAATATAATCATAATATGGACCGTTTTTCCGAAACAGCCGACACACCTAGTGGACGAGATCACATGGCAGTGTGACCCGACTTGGCTTGCAAGTCGGGTTTCATGCGTCGGTTGGCTTCGCCGGCCTGACGGCAAGGTTCAGGCTTGGCGGGGGAACGGTCAGGTCACAACGCGGGCAAGCTATCTCTTGCCCCCGTCCGTTTTCGCGCCCTTTGCGTACTTTTTGGATTTCGTCTTCGGTTGCGTTCCGGGTTTGGTGGCTTTCTCCGGCGAAGCCTTCGCCCAGGTTTTCTCAGCGGCTGGTTTCTTCGCTTTGGCTGCCTCTTTTGCCTTCCCGGTCACGGCCTTCTTCTCCATTTTTTTCGCTTCGGTTTTCTTTTCGGGCTTCTTCTCTTTACTCTTCCCGGCACCGGTTTTTTTGATGGGTTTCTTTTCCGGTGCCGCCGTTTCCTCCTTCTCGGCTTTCGTTTCAGTCTTTTTCTCGGCAACCTTCTCAGGCTTCGCGGCTTCCTTCTTCTCCGGCGTCTCTTTCTCTACCTTCTCTTCAACAACCTCTTCGACTGCCTCAGCCTCATCCGCCTTTTCCGGCTTTGCCTCGGCAGGGACCTTCCCGGCGGTTTTCTTCGCTCCCGAACGCTTCTTCTTTGCGGGTTCATCAGAGGCGAAACCGACGAGCTCGAGGACCGCCATCGGCGCGTTGTCTCCAATTCGGTTGTCGAGACGGATTATTCTCGTGTAGCCGCCATCGCGATCCTTGAACCTCGGACCTATCTCATCAAAGAGAACCTTGACCACATCCTTGCTCGTGATCTTCTTAAGCACATGCCTGCGTGCGGAGAGATCGCCGCGACGCGCGAAAGTGATCAACCGTTCGGCATAGGGGCGGGCAGCCCGCGCCTTCGACAGGGTGGTCATGATTTTCTTGTGCTCAAACAGCGCGCTCGCCAGATTGGCGAGCAACGCCCTGCGGTGGCTCGCGGTTCGATTCAAGCCGACATTGCTTTTCCGGTGACGCACAATTCACTCCTAACGTGGGGCGATCCCGGCGCTATGAACTCACCGATATCCCAAGGTACTTTTCAATATCCATGCCGAACTCGAGGTTCTTCAAATGCAGAATCTCGGTGAGTTCGATATACGATTTCCTTCCAAAGTTCTTGAAGTTGAGCATCTCTTCTTCGCTGTGCTTGACGAGGTCGGCCACCGTCCTGATATACGCCTCCTTAAGACAGTTGGCGCTGCGAACCGACAACTCCAGCGAATCGACCGGCTGCTTGAGCAGTTTGCGGATGCGCAGGATCTCCTCATCGATCTCCTGCTCCGGCTCCTCCTCGGCAGCGGCATCGAGGTTGATGAAGAGCTGGATATGGTCGCGCAGGATCTTCGCCCCCTGGCTAAGCGCATCGTCGGGGGTGATACTGCCGTCCGTCCAGATATCAAGGATCAACTTCTCGTAGTCGGTGCGTTGGCCGACACGCGTGGCCTCCACGGAGAATGTGACATTGCGCACCGGGCTGAAGATCGAATCAATCGGTATCGTACCGATCGGCATGTTCGGTTCGCGATTGTCATCGGCTGTCACATATCCCCGTCCACGCTTTATCGCCAGCTCGATGGAGAAATTCGCCTCCGAGTTCAATGTGGCGATGTGGTGATCCGGGTTGAGAACCTCAAAATCGGTGTTGTTCTTCTGCAGATCACAGGCGGTGAACTCGCCTTCTCCCTTGAATTTGAGTACCACCTTGTTCGGCCGTTTATTGAGTAGATTAAGGCGTACTTCCTTGAGATTCAACACCAACTCCGCGACATCTTCAATGACCCCCTTGATCGTTGTAAACTCATGAAATACAGCGGGATGTGTGTCGATTCTTACCGATGAAACCGCAGCTCCCTGAAGGCTGGCGAGCAAAACCCGGCGCAACGAATTACCGATGGTCACGCCAAAACCACGCTCCAGGGGGTGGACGAAGAACTTGCCATAAGTAGCACAATAGGTTCCTTCGTCCAGATCAATCGTTTCAGGCATTTGAAAATTCAGGGTGCTCATTTGAGGTCCCTCTTGCCATATAAGTGCCATATCACTTGGAGTACAACTCGACGACCACCTGCTCGTTGACATCGACAGGAATGTCTGAGCGGGCCGGCATATCGATCAGCTTACCCTCGAGTTTCGCCTTGTCGAGCTCAAGGTACGGCACCAGTTTACCATCCTTTACACGCCTCAAGCTGTCATGAATAACGCCGAGACGTTTCGAGGTGCTCTTTACACAGATGGAATCGCCGGGATTTATAGTATAAGACGGTATATCCACGATTCGACCGTTGACCAGGAAATGCCTGTGCTGTACAAGTTGACGTGCGGCACGCAGGCTCGGAGCGAAACCGATCCGATAGACCATGTTGTCCAGACGGCGCTCGAGCATGCTGAGCAACTCCTCGCCGGTGATGCCCTTGAGCCGCGATGCCTTCTCGTAGGATGTACGGAACTGCGATTCCAGCATTCCGTAGATGCGGCGAATCTTCTGTTTTTCACGAAGCTGGATGCCGTATTCCGACGGTTTTCGCCTGCGTCCCTGGCCATGCTGGCCGGGTGCATATTCCTTCCTTTCGAAGGAACACTTCGGTCCGAAACAGCGTTCGCCCTTGAGGTATATTTTCATTCCCTCTCGGCGACACAGCTTGCAAACAGGTCCAGTATGTCGAGCCATCTGACTTCCTGTTAATAAATGCGCAATTGCAATATCAATTTTCGCACGAGAACCCCGCTAAAATCACCGGGCGGCACCCGTGCGGGACCGGCAGAACCTGTCCGGCCTCAACCTCAATCATACCCTGCGTCGTTTTTTCGGCCTGCAACCATTATGCGGCAGTGGTGTGATATCACGTATCGCGACAATCTGCAGCCCCGCCGCCTGAAGCGCACGGATTGCCGACTCCCGCCCCGCTCCGGGCCCCTTGACATTCACGGAGACCTTCCGCAGACCCAGTTCCATTGCCTGTTTCGCAGCGGCTGTTGCAGCTTGCGTCGACGCGAACGGCGTGTTCTTGCGCGAACCCTTGAACCCAACGCGTCCCGCCGAAGACCAGGCGATAACGTTGCCGAAATTATCGGTCAGCGATATGATCGTATTGTTGAAGCTGGACTTGATGTAAGCCAACCCATTCGCATCGACTTTCTCTCTCTTCTTCGAACGTTTCTTGGGAGCAGCGGCCATTTCGTCAATTCCTCACGGTTAGCGCTTCCTGATCGCGCCCTTCTTGCGGCCCTTACGCGTGCGCGCGTTGTTCTTCGTGTTCTGTCCGCGAACCGGCAGGCCACGGCGATGACGCATGCCACGATAACAACCGATATCCATCAGCCTCTTGATGTTCATCTGGACCTCGGTGCGCAAAGGACCTTCAACCTTGTGATTAGCGTTGATCTCCTCGCGGATCGCGCGTACCTCCTGGTCCGTCAGATCGATGATCTTACGTGACCCATCGATGTTCACGGCCTTGCATATTCGCGCCGCCCTCGTCCGGCCGATGCCGAAGATATAGGTCAGGGCGATGTCCGCGCGCTTGTTCCCTGGAAGATCCACGCCAGCAATACGTGCCATAATATCTACCCCTGACGCTGTTTATGCTTGGGGTTTCGACTGCAAATCACGCGCACCACCCCGCGGCGGCGAATGATCTTGCAGTGCTCACACATTTTCTTTACCGATGAACGGACTTTCATCTTTCAGACTCCTTCCCGCGCTGATTGCGCCGGACAGCTCTCACTTGTAGCGATAGACTATCCGTCCACGCGAAAGATCGTAAGGCGAAAGCTCAACCGTCACCTTGTCCCCGGGCAAAATCCTGATGTAATGCATTCTCATCTTGCCCGAAATATGCGCCAGTACCTGATGGCCACCCTCCAACTCCACCTTGAAAGTGGCATTCGGCAGGGTCTCGACAATCGTGCCGTCCATCTTGATTGCTTCTTCCTTTGCCACTCGGCAGCTCCCAGTTAAGCAGGATCCGGCGTCAGAATTTTCGGTCCATCCGCCGTTATCGCCACCGTATGCTCGAAATGCGCCGACGGCTCGCCGTCATCGGTGACCACGGTCCAACCGTCGTCGAGCACACGAACCTCGAACGTTCCCATGTTGATCATCGGCTCCACCGCGAGAACCATGCCCTCGCGCAGCTTCAGGCCCCGCTGCTCTTCGCCGTAATTGGGCACCTGGGGCTCCTCGTGCAGCTCCTGGCCGATGCCGTGTCCGACCAGGTCGCGCACGACGGAAAATCCGCGCTCTTCGACATACTGCTGCACGGTATAACCAATGTCCGAAAGGTAGCGCCCGGGCCACATTACCTCTATCGCCTGATGGAGCGCCTCCCACGTGGTCTTGACGAGCTTGCGCACGCGCGAGTTGACCTTCTCCCCGACGATAAACGTCCTCGCCGCATCGCCATGCCAGCCGTCGAGCAGCACTCCGATATCGACGCTGAGGATCTGTCCCTCCTCGAGCGGGACATCGTTCGGAAACCCGTGCACGACCTGCTCATCGGGCGACATGCAACATGCGGCGGGAAAATCAGGGGAACCCGACGGTCCGGGAATCCCCTTGAACGCGGCCTCCGCACCCCTTCTTTCAATGAGCCTCTCGACTTCGGCGTTGATTTCAGCCGTCATCGCACCCGGCTTGACCATCTCCCGGGCTATCGCAAGACACTCGCTGACCAGCTCTCCGGCGCGAGCCATCATCTCTATCTGATCGCGGTTCTTAACCCGGATCATTCCACCTCGGCCTCGACCCGCCTCCGAACCTCTACGACGGTCCCATCGCCCTCGACCCGGGCGAGGACCCCGGCACCCCGGTAATAATCGGAGAGCGGCGCGGTCTGATCGTGATATATCTTCAGCCGGTTCGCAATCACCTCCGGCTTGTCGTCATCTCGAAGGATCAATCCCTCGTTGCCGCAGGCATCGCAAACGTTTTCCCGTTTCGGCGGCTTGAACATCAGGTTGTAGACGGCCCCGCACTTCGGGCAGCTCCGCCGGGAGCTGAGACGGTCGATCACCACCTGGTCGTCGATCGTCAGCTCGATCACCTTGTCGACCTTCATGTCCAACTCCGCCATCAGCTTGTCAAGCCCCTCCGCCTGGGGCACCGTGCGCGGAAAACCGTCGAAAATCACCGGTTTGACGCCAAGTTCGCTCATCGTCTCGCGGATCAGCCCGAGTATCACGTCATCGGGAACGAGTTCACCGCGATCCATGAAATCCTTCGCCTTCCCGCCAAGTTCGCTGCCCTCGCGGACCGCGGTGCGGAGAAGGTCCCCTGTGGAAAGCTGAATCGCGCCAAGCTTGTCGATCAGGAACTTCGCCTGTGTTCCCTTGCCCACACCGGGCGGGCCAAGCAGAATGAGTCTCATGCTTTCAAATTCCCAGAAACCCCGCCCCGGAGAAACCGTTACATCCGGCGGCGTCCTTTCAGCCTTCCCGATTTCATCAAACCGTCGTAATGACGCATCAGGAGGTGGCTGTCGATCTGCTGCAAGGTGTCCAACGCCACGCCGACAACGATCAGCAGCCCCGTCCCGCCATAAAACTGCGAAAGGTTATAGCCGGTGTTCGTGAATTTACCGATCAACGTCGGAAATATCGCTATAAACGCGAGAAAAACCGAACCCGGCAGTGTAATCCGCGTCAGAATATTGTCAAGGAACTCCGCTGTCTTCTTGCCCGGTTTGACACCCGGGATCATGCCGCCATATTTCTTCAGGTTGTTCGAAACGTCCACTGGATTAAATGCGATGGCCGTGTAAAAGTAGGTGAAGAAGATAATCAGCAGCGCAAGGAACAACATATAGACATAGCTGTCATACCGGAAAGCGGAATTGAGCCAGTCCTGGAATCTGCCCATCGGTACGAAAGTCGCGACAGTCTGTGGCAAGAACATTATCGCTTGCGCGAAGATAATCGGCATCACGCCCGCCGTGTTCACCCTCAGCGGTATATGGGTCGATTGCCCGCCGTACATCTTCCGGCCGACCACGCGCTTCGTGTACTGCACCGGGATCTTCCTGCTGCCTTGGGTGAGTGCCACCACCGCGGCGGTCGTCAACACCAGCACGGCGATCAGGAAGAGCTCCATCATAATCGTGCGCACCCCCTGACGGAGGAGCTGGAATTCATCGAGAAACGCATAGGGGAACCGGTCGATGATCCCGATGAAGATGATCAGGCTGATACCGTTTCCGATCCCGCGCTCGTCGATCTGTTCGCCAAGCCACATGATGAAGACCGTCCCGGCGACAAGCGTAATCATGGTCAGGAAATAGAACCCGAGCCCGGGATTCGGGACGACTTGCTGCGAACCGATCTGTATCCCGATGAGGAACGCCGAGACGCCGAACGCCTGCAACGCCGAAATACCGACGGTGCCATAGCGCGTCAACTGGGTGATCTTCTTGCGCCCCTCATCGCCCATCTGCTGAAGACGGTGGAAATAGGGGACCACGGACGCCAGCAACTGGATAATGATCGAAGCGGAAATATAGGGCATAATGCCAAGGGCGAAGATCGTCGCCCGGCTGAAGTTGCCCCCCGCGAAAAGGTCATACAATCCGAAGAGCGTGTTCGCCCGTTGTTCAAAGAACTGCCCGAGCAGCCCGGCGTTTATGCCGGGTACCGGGATATGGCCGCCCAACCGGTAGATGATGAAGATCGTAAGGGTGAAGATGATCTTGCGTCTCAGCTCCGGAATCTTAAAAATGTTGCGAAATTTTTCGATCATCTCTTCCGCTCAACGATACCCAAGGCCTTGACTTCCGCCTCTTCGGCCATATTGCGATCCGCCTTCTTCTTCAGCTTGCCACGCTTGGGCGCCGGTCCATGCACGGTCAGCGTGCCGCCAGCCTTCTCGATTTTCTCACGGGCCGACGCGCTCGCCGCGGTGACTTCCAGCTTGTAGGCCTTCTTCACCTCGCCGACGCCGAGCAGCTTCACCGGACGGTCGACATGCTTGATCAGGCCGTGCTGTTTCAGAACCTCAGGCGTCACATCAATGGCATCGCCGAGCCGTTCCAGGTCGCGGAGGTTGATCTCCTGAAACTCCTCGCGCCAGATGTTGGTGAACCCGCGTTTCGGGAGACGGCGCTGAATCGGCATCTGGCCGCCTTCCGACCAGAGACGCCGCTTGTACCCGCTACGCGACTGCTGGCCCTTGTGGCCCCGTCCGGCGGTGCGTCCGATTCCGCTGCCCTGACCCCTTCCACGGCGGCGGTTATTCCTCACCGCCCCCTTGGCCGGCTTCAGGTTGCTAAGGTCTTTTGCCATGCTTCTATTCCTGCGCCTTGGCTTGTTCGGTCCGCACCAGGTGCTCCACCTTGGTGATCATTCCCCTGATCCGGGGGCTGTCGTCATGAACCACGCTCTCATTGAGCCGGTGCAGGCCGAGAGCCGCGATGATCCGCTTCTGCTTTCCCTGCCTTCCAATCGCGCTGCGAACCCAGGTGATCCTGACGCGCTCGAGCTTCTTCTTCGCGCTCACGATCCGAACACCTCCTGAAAGGTCTTTCCACGCTTGTAGGCCACCCGGTCGAGGCCTTCAATCTCTTCGAGTCCGGCGAACGTCGCCTTGACAAGATTGAGCGAATTACGGCTGCCGAGGCACTTGGTGAGCACATCGCGCACACCGAGGCATTCGAGTACGGCCCGCACCGCTCCACCGGCGATAACCCCGGTACCGGGAGATGCCGGCCTGATCACGACTTTCGCCGCGCCGAAACGGCCGATTATCGCATGCGGCAACGTGACGCCAACCAAAGGATAGCGTTTCATCGAACGCCTCGCGATCTCCGTACCCTTGTTGATCGCTTCGGCCACCTCACGCGCCTTGCCGAGGCCATAGCCGACCTGCCCCTTGCCATCGCCGATAATCACAATCGCGTTGAAGCTGAAATTACGGCCACCCTTGACCACCTTGGAGACACGATTAATGTGCACCACTTTTTCGATCAGCCCGAGGTCCGCGGGACTGAGGCTTCTGTCATCGCGGCTGCGACGCCTGTTTCTGCGATTCAAAACTCAAGTCCCCCTTTTCTCGCACCTTCAGCCACGGCCCGCACACGCCCGTGATAACGAAGGCCGTTACGGTCAAACACTATCTTCTCAATTCCCCGCTCCTTCGCCGTCGCGGCTATCGCCAACCCTATCTGGTAAGCGAGGGCGACTCTTGGAGTCAGCGGCAGCTTGACGTCTCCGATTCCGAAATCGAGACCTTCCTCGGGAACGGGAAACTCCTTCGGGTCGATCCTTCGATCGGAAATCCCGGTAATGGTCATACCCCTGTCGTCATCCACCAGGCTGGCGCTGATATGCCTCAGCGTCCGCTGGACTACCAGCCTCGGACGCTCAGCCGTCCCGCGAACGCTCTTGCGTACATGCATCTTGCGCCGCTGGCGTGCTCTCTTCTTAAAGGTTATATTTGCCATCGCTCTTTCACTTGGCGGCCTTACCGGCCTTCCTTCGGACAAACTCATTGTTATATCGAATACCCTTGCCCTTGTATGGCTCCGGCGGGCGGATTCGACGCATGCGCGCCGTTACCTGCCCGACAAGCTGCTTGTTGTAGCCGGAAATCCTGATCGCGACGTTCTGGTTCTCCACCTGCTTGACGACTCCGGCCTCGGCCCACTGGGCGGGTTGCAGTACCTCGAACTTGACGCCGGGAGGCGAACCCATCCACACGGGATGCGAGAAGCCCACGCGGATCATCACGCCATTGCCCTTGATCTCCGCGGTGTAACCTACACCGACCACGAGCAAGATCTTCTTATAGCCCTTGCTCACACCCTCGACCATGTTGGCAAGCAGCGAACGCGAAAGACCATGGATCGCACGGTGGCGCTTGGAGTCCGCGAGACGCTTGACCAGCGCCTGGCCGCCCTCAAGAACGATCTCCACCTCTTCGTCGAAGGTGTGTTTCAGCTCGCCCAACGGGCCTTTGACGGTCACGCTCCTGCCGACAATCGCAACCTCAACCTTCTCTGGAACCGGAACCGGCATTTTCCCTATTCGGGACATTTTGACCTCCGGGTGCCGCGCCGCACTACTTACGGCTGCGGGGTCCACCCAATAGTTACCACACGTAGAGCAGAACTTCACCGCCGACGTTCTCGCTGCCGGCCCGCTGACCGGTCATCAACCCCTTCGGGGTCGTGAGCACGGCCATGCCGAGGCCGTTGCGCACACGCGGAATCTCATCGACCCCCACATACCGGCGCAATCCCGGACTGCTGATGCGCCGCAGTCCCTTGATCGCTGGCTTTCCCTCGCGGTCGAACTTGAGAAACAGCCTCAGAAAGCCCTGCTTGTCATCCTCGATGTTCAGGTAATCCTGTATATATCCCTCGTCCTTGAGGATCCTGGTGATCTCGCGCTTCACCTTCGAAGCGGGAATATCGACGCGACGATGGCGCGCCTGTATCGCATTACGAATGCGGGTCAGAAAGTCCGCAATAGGATCATTAGTTCTCGACACGGTCAGTATCCTTCTGTTTGTTCAGGACTTAACCACACCTTTACCAGCTCGCCTTGGAAACGCCGGGGATCATCCCCTGAAGGGCGAGTTCTCGGAAACAGATACGGCAGAGGCCGAACTTCCGCATATACGCACGTGGACGTCCGCAGCGGGAGCAGCGGTTATAGCCGCGAACTCTGAATTTCGGTGTGCGCTTGGCTTTTGCGACCAACGCCTTCTTCGCCATAACAGTCCCCTTACGACGCCGCCGCAGGTTGCGGGACGCGTTTCCGGAAGGGACAGCCGAGCTGCTCCAGCAGGGCGCGCCCCTCCTCGTCATTCTTCGCACTCGTCACGATGACGATGTCCATCCCGTGAATCTTTTCGACCTTGTCATAGTCGATCTCGGGAAAAACGATCTGCTCCAATATGCCCATCGAGTAATTCCCATGCCCGTCGAACGAACGGTCCGAAAGTCCGCGAAAATCCCGTACCCTCGGTATCGCCAGGCTGAACAGCTTGTCGAGGAACTCCAACATCCTCCCGCGTCGCAGGGTAACCCTCGCTCCAACCTGCATTCCAGCTCGCAGCTTGAAGTTGCTGATCGATTTGCGGGCCCTGGTGACGACCGCTTTTTGACCGGTTATCGTCTGGAGTTCATCGAGCACGCTCTCGAGCAGCTTCTGATCGTTGTGTGCCTCGCCCATGCCGACGTTGAGTATCACCTTCTCCACACTCGGAACTTCCATCCGGTTCCTGTAGCTGAACCTCTTGGTCAGCTCCGGCACGACCTCTTCACGGTACATGACCGCGAGCCGGGGCTCATAACCTTCAGGAGCAGTTGCCGCCTCGTCCGCCTTTGCGTCCCCGGCCTTCTTGTCCTTCTTCTCTTTTTTCTTCTCTTTCGCCACGACTTACCTCTATCCCAGCGTTTCGCCTGAAACCTTAGCCACGCGGACATGCCGCTTCCTGCCGGCCTCGGCGGCGACGAAGGTGTGCCCGATTCTGGTCGGCTTGCCCGTTTTCGGATCGATTACCTGAACGTTCGAGACGTGGATCTTTCCCTCTCGCTCAAGTATCCCGCCCTGCGGCACTTTCGGATTGGGCTTGGTATGCCTCTTGATGAAGTTGACCCCCTCGACGATAATCCTGTCCTCGGTGGGGAACACCTTCAGGACCTTGCCGTGCTTGCCCTTGGCGTTTCCGGCAATGACGATCACCTCATCGCCTTTACGGACCTTGAGTTGGTGCTTCGGTACTCTCTTCTTGCGCCGGATCACAGTACCTCCGGGGCCAAACTGACGATTTTCATGTATTCACGCTCGCGCAATTCACGGGCTACCGGCCCGAAAATCCGCGTTCCCTTCGGTTCCATTCTCTCGTCGAGAAGAACAGCCGCGTTGTCATCAAAACGTATGTAGGATCCATCCTTGCGGCGCACCGCTTTGCTTGTCCTCACGATCACCGCGCGTTGGATCGAACCCTTTTTCACCGGGCTGTTCGGAATCGCGCTCTTCACGCTGACAACCACCACGTCGCCAAGGGACGCATACCGTCGCTTCGAACCCCCGAGAATCCGGAAGCACTTGACCTTCTTCGCGCCGGTGTTATCCGCAACGGTCAGTAGAGTCTCTTCCTGAATCATAACTGTCCCTAAATGCGGGCCCTGTCACCCGCCTCAATTCCGTCCCGGAAGCGATTCTCCGGAACCGGAGCACAAACCAATTCGCTCTCCGCAGCAGGAGCCGGTCACTGTCACCCCGGTCCTCCCGTACCACCGATGGTTTATACCGCCTTCTTTACGACCTCGACCACCCGCCAGCGCTTGCTGCGGCTAATCGGCCGGGTCTCCATCAACTGCACCATGTCGCCCACACGACACTCGTTGTTCTCGTCATGGGCGTGATATTTTTTTGACCTTGTCAGGAACTTCTTGTACCGCGGATGCTGCAGCCGCCGCGACACCTTCACCGTAACGGTTTTGTCCATCTTGTCGGAGACAACCGTCCCGGTGACCATCTTTCTACGACCTCGCTCGCTCACGACGCCTCCTTCGCCTCGCCGGAACCCTTGCCCAAGCCGAGTTCCCTCTCCCGGACAATGGTCTTGATACGCGCAACATCACGCCGAGCCAAACGTACCTTCACCTTATTGTCGAGCTGTTGCGAACCGAGTTGGAACTTCAGGTTCGCCAACTCCTCTTCGGCATCGTTCAATCGCGCCCGCAGCTCTTCGGTCGAAAGACCACGATATTCCTCAACCTTCGCCATCTTGCTACGCCTCCACCCGTCCAACGATCCGGGTCTTTATCGGCAGCTTGAACTCTGCGCGACGCAGCGCCTCCCTGGCCAGGCCCTCGGCAACTCCGCCGAGCTCAAACATGATCCTTCCGGGTTTGACCACCGCCACCCAGAACTCCGGCGCGCCCTTGCCCTTGCCCATTCGTACCTCGGCGGGTTTCTTCGTGACCGGCTTGTCCGGGAAAATCCGAATCCAGACCTTGCCGCCACGCTTGATATGCCTGGTCATCGCGACACGGGCGGCCTCTATCTGACGCGAGGTGATCCATCCCGGCTCGAGTGCCATGATTCCATAGTCGCCGAAGGAGATCGTGTTGCCGCGCTGGGAAAGCCCCCTCATTCGTCCTCTTTGCTGCTTCCGTCTCTTTACTCTTTTCGGTGCCAGCATTATTCAAGCCAAAGTTGATGCTTCCAGCGATCGCCCGCCTCCAAGGGAAGGGCGGACGGATTCATCCCATCTGCCTTTGCTTTGCTCCGGGCTGCGGCTGCTCGCCGTAAATCTCGCCCTTGCAGATCCAGACCTTGACGCCGATCGTGCCGTAGGTTGTTTTCGCCACATCCTGGGCATAATCTATGTCGGCGCGAAGCGTATGCAGCGGGATGCGACCCTCCTTGTATGTCTCCTTGCGGCTCATCTCCGCGCCGCCAAGCCGTCCGCTGCACATCACCTTGATTCCCTCTGCTCCCATGCGCATCGCCGCCTGGATCGACTTCTTCATCGCGCGACGGAAGCTGACACGGCCACGCAACTGGTGCGCGATCGACTCGGCTACCAGCGCCGATTCCACCTCCGGCCTTTTGATCTCGAAGACGTTGAGCTGCACGTCCTTGCCCGTGATCTGGGCGAGCTCCGCCTTCAGCTTGTCGACCTCGCTTCCCTTGCGTCCGATGACAATGCCCGGGCGGGCGGTGTGGATTGAAATCGTGATCAGCTTCGGTGTACGCTCAATCTCGACCCTTGCGACGCCCGCGTTCTGAAGGCGTCGCTCAATGTAGCGACGCAGCATAAGGTCTTCTTCGAGCTTCGACGCGAAATTGCGCTCATCGAACCAGTTTGAACTCCAGGTCCTGTTAATCTTCAAGCGAAAACCTACAGGATGTACTTTCTGTCCCATTGTTTCCTCTCCCCGGTCAGTCCCTTGCCTCGACGATGATCGTCATATGGCTTGTCCTTTTCCGAATACGGGTGGCGCGGCCCATCGCCCTTGGACGCCAGCGCTTCAAGGTCGGACCCTCGTCAATCTTGATCTCCTTGACGACGGCCTCGTTAATGTCGACGTTGCGCCCCTCTTCCGAGTTCAGCAAATTCGCCAGCGCACTGCGGAGCAGTTTCTCGATCGACTCGGCTGCACGCTTCGTCGAATGGGCGAGCAGTCCCTGCGCCCGTCCGGCTTTCATCCCGCGTATCATGTCCGCGATAAGTCTCGCCTTGCGCGGCGTAATCCTTACGAAACGGGCTTTTGCGCTTGCTTCCATCGCCTCCACTCCGCCTTGCTATTTGACCTTACCGGCGCTTTCAGTCCTCCTGCCGGTATGCCCGCGGTATGTCCGGGTCGGCGCGAACTCACCAAGTTTGTGCCCGACCATGTTCTCGGTGATAAACACCGGAATATGCTTCTTGCCGTTATGCACCGCGATTGTCAGCCCGACAAAGTCCGGGCTGATAGTGCTCCTGCGCGACCACGTTTTTATCACCTTCTTGTCGCCGCTGCTCTGGGCTACCAGAACCCTCCTGAGCAGTTTCTCGTCGATGAAGGGACCCTTCTTGATAGACCGGGCCATCAGCTACCCTCGCCGGTTATGATTTTACTTCTTGCGACGTTTCAAAATGTACTTGTCTGAAGCTCTCGCCTTCCGTGTCTTGTATCCCTTGGTCGGCTTGCCCCAGGGCGTACAGGGATGACGTCCGCCGGAGGCCTTGCCCTCGCCGCCGCCCATCGGGTGGTCGACCGGATTCATCGCCACCCCTCGCACGTTCGGACGGCGACCCAGCCAGCGTTTCTTGCCGGCCTTGCCGTACATGACGTTTTCATGCTCGACATTACCGACCACGCCAACGGTCGCGAGGCACTTCTCCGGTACCTGGCGCATTTCGCCCGAGGGCAGTCGGAGAATCGCATATCCCGCGTCACGCGCCATCAAGCGCACGGAAGCGCCTGCGCTGCGGGCGATCTGTCCGCCGTGCCCGGGCTTCATTTCCACATTGTGCACCTCGGTTCCGAACGGGATCTTGTTGAGCGGCATCGCGTTGCCGACATGGATTTCGACGTTCTCGAGGCCGCTGGAGATCGTGTCGCCGACAACGATTCCCTTCGGCGCGAGGATATAGCGTTTCTCCCCGTCGCCGTAGATCAGCAACGCGATGTTCGCGCTGCGGTTGGGATCGTATTCTATCGACGCGACCCTCGCCGGTATATTGTATTTGTCGCGCTTGAAATCGATCCTGCGGTAACGGCGCTTATGGCCGCCGCCACGCTGCCAGATGGTGATGCGGCCGGCATTGTTGCGGCCGCCGCTCTTCGGCAACGGTTCAAGCAGGCTCTTCTCCGGCTCGACCTTGCTCAACTCGCTGTAATCGAGGTTCGTCCGAAATCTCTGTCCCGGGGTAACCGGATTGTATTTCTTCAGCATAATCTTCTCGCGGCACTTTGAATGTTATCGCTCGCAGAGGCATTCAGGCGATGCCTCTCGCCCTCTTACCGGCGAGCTAAACGTTCTCGAACAACTCGATGCTTTGGCCCTCTTTCAGCGTTACCATCGCCTTCTTCATGGAAGGGCGACGTCCGACAAAACGTCCCAGACGCTTCAACTTGCCTTGAAGATTGACCGTGCGGACATCCGTAACCTCAACTTCGAAGATGGTTTCCACCGCCCGCTTTATCTCAATCTTGTTCGCGCTCCGCGGCACTTCGAAACCGTAGGTGTTCTGCTCCTCCTGAAGCCGAACCACCTTTTCGGTCATCAACGGCCGCTTAAGCAGCTTTCTCAGACGCGCGCTTTCGTCCACCCAACACCTCGGAAATAAGTTTCAGGGCTCCCCGCTGAATGAACAGCACCCGATGGTTCAGTATATCGTAGGTCGAAGCCTCGGTCCCGACACGCACTCTGCAATTCTCAATATTGCGCACCGACAAGACAAGGTTCCTGTCATATTCAGTTGTCAGGATCAGGACCTTCTCGTTGTCGAGTTCATGGGCGTGAAGCACTTCGACGACATCCTTTGTCCGGGGCGCATCGAGGGTGAAATCCTCAACCACCCGAATCGCCTTTTCCGACGCGCGTGTCGACAACGCGCTTGCGCGTGCCAGACGATTCGCCTTCAGCGGAAGCCGCATCGTGTGCTTGTGAGGATGCGGGCCGAAGATCGTTCCGCCATGACGCCACAACGGGCTGCTGACCGTTCCGGCGCGTGCGGTGCCACGCCCCTTTTGACGAAAGGGCTTGCGGCCGCCGCCCTTGACCATGGCGCGGGTCCGTGTGGCGTGTGTTCCCTGACGCATCCGGGCGCGCTGCACCTTGACCGCGAGGTACATCACATGCTCGTTGGGCTCAATGCCGAATACGGCCTTGTCGAGATCGGCCTTCTTGCCCGTATCCTCGCCTTCTCGGCTGTAAACCGGCACTTTCATGCTTTCACCTTAACCTTTATGCAGCTCGAGCACTGAATTGCGGGCGCCCGGAACGGCCCCCGTGACAAGCAGCAGGTTTCGGTCCGCGATCACCCGGACAACCCTGAGGTTTTTCTTGGTGACCACTGAATCGCCGTAATGGCCCGACATTTTAGAGCCCTTCCATACGCGTCCCGGCGAAGTGCCCGCCCCGAGCGAACCCGCACCACGGAAACTTTCATGGGTTCCGTGCGTACTCTTGTGACCGTGGAAACCGTGCCGCTTCATCACGCCTGTGAAGCCTCGACCCTTCGACCTGCCTCTAACCGAAATCACATCCCCCTGGCTGAAGATGTCCTCGACACGTACTTCCTTGCCGACTTCGCGAGGGGTCATTCCGCGGAATTCACGCAGGATACGGGTCGGTTTCACTCCCGCCCCGGCGAAGTGACCGGCCATCGCCCTGTTCACCCGGCTCGCTTTTTTCGGAAGCAGGCCGAGCTGAACGGCATCGTAACCGTCCGGGCCGTCCGCGCTCTTCACCTGTACCACCGGACAGGGACCAACTTCGATCACCGTCACCGGGATCGAAATCCCTTCGACGAAAACCGAGGTCATTCCTATCTTGCGGCCCAACAATCCTTCCGGCATCGAAAGGTTCCTCTCAGGTCTTGATCTCAATGTCCACGCCAGCCGGCAACTCGAGCTTCATCAGCGCATCGATCGTCTTCGACGTGGAGTTCAGGATGTCTATCAAACGCTTGTGAACGCGCGTCTCGAACTGCTCGCGAGACTTCTTGTCCACGTGCGGCCCACGCAGAACCGTGTATATCGAACGCCGCGTCGGCAGCGGGATCGGTCCGGAGATCACAGCACCCGTTGAACGAGCGGTTTGAATGATCTTCTGTGTGGACTTGTCCAACAGGTTGTGGTCATATGCCTTAAGACGTATCCGGATGTTTTGCCCAGCCACCATGACCTCCCGAACTTTACTCACCAGGCTGGATTCCAGCCATTATTTCATCAACCGTCTTTCGACGGACTTTTTACTCGATAATCTTTGTGACGACGCCGGCGCCGACCGTGCGGCCGCCCTCGCGTATCGCGAAACGAAGCTGCTCGTCCATCGCGATCGGGGTGATCAGCTCAACCGTCATCTTGGTGTTGTC